>ERZ941748.69-NODE-69-length-58023-cov-10.430427_pt1 | contig 58023 bp, 50 predicted proteins | sample MGYA00521092_ERZ941748 | MGnify/ENA primary metagenome ERZ941748 (study PRJEB32759, sample SAMN07749897) | skin metagenome | biome: transportation; feature: city; material: polyester macromolecule | host: Homo sapiens | place: Hong Kong:ISLAND line | collected... | reverse complement strand
TGATCCAGCCGCAGGTTCCCCTACGGCTACCTTGTTACGACTTCACCCCAGTCATGAACCACACCGTGGTGATCGCCCTCTTGCGTTAGGCTAACCACTTCTGGTGCAGTCCACTCCCATGGTGTGACGGGCGGTGTGTACAAGGCCCGGGAACGTATTCACCGTGGCATTCTGATCCACGATTACTAGCGATTCCGACTTCACGGAGTCGAGTTGCAGACTCCGATCCGGACTGAGATCGGCTTTTCGGGATTGGCTCACTCTCGCGAGTTGGCAACCCTTTGTACCGACCATTGTAGCACGTGTGTAGCCCTACTCGTAAGGGCCATGATGACTTGACGTCGTCCCCACCTTCCTCCGGTTTGTCACCGGCAGTCTCCTTAGAGTTCCCGCCATTACGCGCTGGCAAATAAGGACAAGGGTTGCGCTCGTTACGGGACTTAACCCAACATTTCACAACACGAGCTGACGACAGCCATGCAGCACCTGTCTCTGCGTTCCCGAAGGCACCAAGTGATCTCTCACAAGTTCGCAGGATGTCAAGAGTAGGTAAGGTTCTTCGCGTTGCATCGAATTAAACCACATGCTCCACCGCTTGTGCGGGCCCCCGTCAATTCATTTGAGTTTTAACCTTGCGGCCGTACTCCCCAGGCGGTCGACTTATCGCGTTAACTTCGCCACAAAGTGCGCTAGGCACCCAACGGCTGGTCGACATCGTTTACGGCGTGGACTACCAGGGTATCTAATCCTGTTTGCTACCCACGCTTTCGCACCTCAGTGTCAGTGTCAGTCCAGAAGGCCGCCTTCGCCACTGGTATTCCTCCCGATCTCTACGCATTTCACCGCTACACCGGGAATTCTACCTTCCTCTCCTGCACTCTAGCTTGACAGTTCCGGATGCCGTTCCCAGGTTGAGCCCGGGGCTTTCACAACCGGCTTATCAAGCCACCTACGCGCGCTTTACGCCCAGTAATTCCGATTAACGCTCGCACCCTCCGTATTACCGCGGCTGCTGGCACGGAGTTAGCCGGTGCTTCTTCTGTGAGTGATGTCTTTCCTGATGGGTATTAACCACCAGGCGTTCTTCCTCACTGAAAGTGCTTTACAACCCGAGGGCCTTCTTCACACACGCGGCATGGCTGGATCAGGGTTCCCCCCATTGTCCAATATTCCCCACTGCTGCCTCCCGTAGGAGTTCGGGCCGTGTCTCAGTCCCGATGTGGCTGATCATCCTCTCAGACCAGCTACGGATCGTCGCCTTGGTGAGCCTTTACCTCACCAACCAGCTAATCCGACATAGGCTCATCCGATAGCGGGAGCCGAAGCCCCCTTTCTCCCGTAGGACGTATGCGGTATTAGCCTGGGTTTCCCCAGGTTATCCCCCACTATCGGGCAGATTCCTATGCATTACTCACCCGTCCGCCGCTCGTCAGCGGGGTGCAAGCACCCCCTGTTACCGCTCGACTTGCATGTGTTAGGCCTGCCGCCAGCGTTCAATCTGAGCCATGATCAAACTCTTCAGTTTAAGATCAATGCGATCCTTACTCGCCATCTCAGGACTAGCCGAAGACAACAAAAGCGGATCAAACTTGGCTCAAGGTTCAAACGAATTCACTGCGATACTCCGAAGAGTATCTTCGTGTTCGCTTGCCTTGATATTAGGTGATGATTCACCCTCATCGGCAAGCGCCCACATGAATTACCTGATCAAATTGTTAAAGAGCCTTCGTTCGGCGTTGCCGTTCGATGTGGGGCATATTCTACCCAATTCCTTTTGATCGTCAAGCTTTTTTCTCGTTCAGCTTTCAAACAATCCATTAATCACCAATGGCCGGAAAGTTGACCTGAGGCAAGCCCTGCCCTTCCCCGCTTTTTTAGACTTGTTGGAGCACCGCTGAAAAGAACGGTGCGCACCAGACCGGTCAAATAGGAGGGGGAAACCATGACGACATCACGTATTGCCATCGGGCTTGCGAGCGTCGCACTCTTAAGCACGACGTCACTGTGGGCAGATGACGAACTCGGTAGCTACCGCGACAGGTTCGAACCGCTGCCCCACTTACCACCGTTACCTGCCCACAATTCGCAAACCGATGAAAAGGTAATGCTGGGCAACATGCTGTTTTTCGAGCCCAGGATCTCCGCCAGTGGAGTCATCAGCTGTGCCACTTGCCATAACCCGGCGCTCGGCTGGTCGGACCGCATCCCCAGAGCTGTGGGCCATAACGGTCAGGTTGGCGAACGCAACACACCCACCGTACTCAACAGTGGTTTCCTGGGATCGCAATTCTGGGATGGACGGGAGCCGGATTTGGAGGGTCAAGCACTGGGCCCCATCGAAGCCGATGTCGAGATGGCCATGCAGCTGGAACACGCCCTGGACAGGCTGGCAGAGTTCGAGCTCTACCAGGAGCGCTTCACGGAAGCGTACCCCGACCAGGATGACCCCATCAATGCCGAGAACCTGGCCAAGGCACTGGCCGCCTTCCAGAGAACGCTCAACACACCCAACTCACCTTTTGATCGGTATTTACGCGGTGATATGGACGCCATCAGCGATCAGGCAAAAGAGGGCATGGTGGCTTTCGTGGATAATGGCTGCATCGCCTGCCATCGCGGCGCCAACTTTACCGACAGCCAGTTCCACGCCATTCAGGTGCCGGGGTCGAAAGATTTGGGTCGCTACGTGGTGACCGGCGAGGAAAGAGACAAGTACCGCTTCCGCACCCCCACCTTGCGCAATGTCGGCGTCACTTACCCGTACATGAACAATGGCGCCACCGAAACGCTCGAAGAAGCCGTGGCCATCATGGGCCAGGAAATGCTGGGACGTGAGTTTGACGAACCCACCATTGATAACATCACGGCATTTCTGCACTCCCTGACAGGTGAAATGCCCGATTTCGAGGTGCCCGCTCTACCCTGATGCACTATGCCGCCGCCCATAGGGGCGGCGGCAGGCCGTATCAGGCTGCCTCCAGGCGCTTCAGCAGTTCGGCGCGCCGCGCGTCGCTGACGAAGGCTTCTTCCATGGCATTGCGATTCAGCCATTTGAAGGTATCTTCTCCCCAGCCAAAGGCATCGGCACAGGCGATATGATTCTCGAGCAGCCCACCACCAAAATAAGCAGGATCGTCAGAGCTTATAGTGACCTTCAGCCCCGCTTCCAACAACGCCGGTAGCGGATGCTGATCCAATTGATCGACCACTTTCAGGCTGACATTGGAGAGCGGGCACACGGTCAGTACCGTTTGAGACTCCTTGAGGCGCTGCACGACGTCTTCGCTTTCGAGACAGCGCACGCCGTGATCGATACGCTGAACGTCCAGCAGGTCCAGAGCTTGCGTAATGTAAGCGGCAGGCCCCTCCTCGCCCGCATGGGCCACACGCACCAGCCCAAGCTCCTTGGCGCGCGCAAACAGGGCCTGAAACTTCTCGGGCGGGTTGTCACGCTCGGCGCTGTCCAGGCCAATGGCATCCAGCATTTTCCAATAGGGTGCCGCCTGCTCGAGAACGTTCAGTGCCTCGTCGGCTGGACGATCTCTCAGGAAGGCCATGATCATGCCCACTGAAAGGTCCAGCTGGCTCTCGGCTTCCTGTTTGGCCCTGAGCAGTCCCGCCATGACCACCTCCAAAGGTACACCACGCTGCAGATGCGCCTGGGGGTCGAAGTGCATATCGATATGCAGCACGCCTTCCGAACGGGCACGCTTGAAATAATCCATGGCCAGGTCATAGAAGTCCTGTTCGCTGCGCAAGACGTTCATGCCCTGGTAATATAGATTCAGAAACCCTTGCAAATCCTTGAAATCATACGCTGCCTTGGCCTCTTCGACCGTGGCATAGGGGAGTTCGATGCCGTTACGTTCCGCCAGTTGGAACATCAGTTCCGGCTCGAGAGAGCCTTCGATATGCAAGTGAAGCTCAGCCTTGGGAAGGTGTCGTAAAAAGTCGTTCATGGTCGTCGCCTACTTGCCGATTCGGTGAATATCATGATGAAGTATCGTGAATTAACTTACCGCCATCAAGCCGCCATTGATGAGCCAACCCCGGCACCAGGGCCGCATCATCCACTTGATGAACAAAGAAAATCGCCGTACGGCCTACCAACCAGGCGTCCAGCGAGGCCGCTACGTGCCGGGCCGTTGCCGCATCCACTCCCGCGAAGGGCTCATCCAGCAATACCACCGAGGGTGAGCGTAAAAAAAGCCTCGCCAACGCCACTCTGCGCGCCTGCCCGCCTGAAAGCTGCTGCCCTCTTTCTCCCACCTGAGTCGCCAGCTGACGAGGCTGGCGTGCCGTCCAATCTGAAAGCGCTACCTGGGCCAGCACCTGCCAAAGCTCTTCGTCTGTCGCGTCAGGCTTGGCGATCCGCAAGTTATCGGCCAGCGAGCCATCGAACAGGTCTATTTGCTGGGGCAGATAACCCATATGCGCTGCGCTACTTTCGAGGGTAACGGCCGAGGGTGCATGCTCCGCCACCCACACGTCCCCTTCAGTGGGAGAGATGTGGCCCATGATCAAATTGGCCAGCGTCGATTTGCCCGAACCCGAAATACCCATGATGGCACCACGTTGACCGGCGGGCAGGGTCAGGGAAACCTGGCATATCGCCCAGCCCGCCGCATCCGGATAACGGAACATGACCTCACGCAGTTGCAGGGCATGGCCACCCTCGTCATCCGGAAGCGAGCCCACACGCGTTTGCCCTTGTGTCGCCTGCAGGGCATTCAGCCGCTGGGCCGCCCCGTGGCTGGCGCCAAACCGCACAAAAGCGGCAGGCAGACTGGCCAGCACCTCATTGATACCAAACACGGCAATCACGGCCATGACCATGATAGGGCCCACCACGCGCTGCTCGGCCAGTGCCAGACTCCCCAGCCAGAGCACACCGATGATCAACAGCCCCGTTACCGCCATCAGTAGCGCATTACCCAGCGCAGCCTTCACGGCCAACTGACGCTGGTTATCCAGCGCTTGCTGTTCGTGAGCTCGTATTTTCCTGCGGTACCAGTCACTGGTTCGGTAGCTCATCAGCTCAGCGGACGCCTGTACCTGATCCAACACCAGCCGCCGAAGCTCCTCCTGATCATCCACTTGCCGATGGCTGTTGGTGAAACCCAGCCTGGCAAAGCCCAGGGTGATGACCAGCCACAGCAGCGTCAATACACAGGCCACGACGGCTCCCACCAGCGGCAACCAGATAGCGATGAAACCTGCGACGATCCAGACACTCAACAAGGCCACTACTGGCGGCACCAGTAGGCGCAGATACAGGCTATCCAGGGCATCGATATCCGCCGTCAGGCGACTCAACCACTCACCGACTCGCCGACGCCGCAGCGATGCGTCATCCAGGCGCGTCAAGTCACCAAAGACGCGATAGCGTAAATCCGCCAGCAGCGTCAGCACGGTATTGTGGTTGTAGAGCCGCTCGGTATATCGAGCGACGGTGCGCAGCAAGGCAAAAAAACGAATGCCGCCGCCGGGCACATAAATATCCAGCGATGACGGCAATCCAGCCGCCAGCGCAATGCCCGCCAGGGCACACGCCGCAATGAACCAGCCGGACAAACCCAGCAGCGCAAGGCCCGCCAGCAACGTTACCCATACCAGCAGCGCACCCACGAGGAAGCGCTGCCTGCGCCTTAACATGAGCGCCAGCCATGGGCTCAGGTCATTGTGCAGAAATTTCATGGCGCCACCTCGTGAAGCTGGCCGTCTCGACACACCCAGTGGCGAGTGGCAACGGCCATCACCGCAGGGTGATGTGTTGCCATGACCAACGTTCGCCCTTCCGCCGACCAGGCCAGCAGTGCGTCGATCACGCTCTTTTCCGTCGCCGAATCAAGGCTGGCCGTGGGCTCATCCAACAACACCAGCGGTGCCTGACTGAGAAATACTCGAGCCAGGGTCAAGCGCTGCGCCTGACCTCCCGACAAGCCGACCCCGCGCTCCCCTACCACCGTCTCCAGGCCATGGGGCAAGGCAGCCAACAGTTCACCCAGGCCTGCGTTTTCCAGGGCCTCCTGCATGGCAGCCGGTGTCGCATCAGGCGCCGCCAGGCGCAGGTTATCGGCCAACGAACCTTGAATGATGCAGGGTGATTGATCCAGCCACGCCACTTGCTCGCCCTGGCGGACTCTGCAAGCGCCACGCAGAGGCGCCATGAAACCGGCCATCAGCGCCAGCAAGGAAGATTTGCCACTGCCTGACTCTCCGGTAATGACCACCACATCTGCCTGACGTATCGTGGCCGAGACGCCCGTCAAGACCGCCGAGTGCCGTCCATAGCCCACCTCGACATCCACCAATTCAATCGATGCATCTGGTTCGACGGGAGCGTCAAACCGGGTCGGCACCACGTCAGGCTCATTGAGGATGGTCACGATACTCTCTGCCGCCCCCAGCGCCGCAGCACGGTCATGATAATGCTGCGAGAGGGTGCGCAAGGGCTGGAAGAACTCCGGAGCCAGTAGCAACACCGCCAGACCACTGAACAGGGTCAGCGAGGGGGAAGGACCGTAATCGATATAGCCCAACAGACCAAACCCCACGTACATGGCGACGACGGCAATGGCCACCGAGGCAAAAAACTCCAATACCGCAGACGAGAGAAATGCCAACCTAAGCGTGCGCATGCTCAGACGGCGATACTGATCGGTGGCATACCAGACGTCCTGCTGGGCAGCACGCGTATGACCAAACAGCTGCAGCGTCGTCATGCCGCGTACGCGGTCAACGAAATGCGCCGAGAGCCTGGCAACAGAAGCGAACTGCTCCTTGTTGAGACGCTCTGCCCCCATGCCGACCAGCGCCATGAACAGCGGAATCAATGGCGCAGAGAGCAACAAGAAGATGGCCACCAGATAATCGAGCCAGCCCACCACCGCGGCAATCAGCAGTGGCAGCAATAGCACGATGCGCATTTGGGGTAGAAAGCGCGCAAAATAGCCATCGAGGGCCTCAATGTGCTCGACCGACTGGGTCGCCAGGGCACCGCTCTGCTGCCGCGTCATCCAGACCGGGCCTAGCGCGGCAACCTTGTTCAAGACCTGCTCCCGAGCGTACTGACGGATGCGCAAGCTGGCAGTTGCACTCAACGACTCTTGCAGGGCAAGAAACAGTGAGCGCAACGCCACGGCCACCACCAGGCCGAGCAGCAAGGGTACCAGCGTGACAGGTGAGCGGCCATGCACGACCAGTTGCTCAATCGACCACGCCAACCCGACCACCAGCAGGATCGTCTGAGCACCAGACAGCACGCCGAAGCACGCTGCCAGCGCTAGCCGAGCACGCTCACGACGAGCCAGCGTGCTCAGCCAACGGCGCGGCGTCAACGAATTCGACTGGGCCGCAGGAGAGGCCATGAATCAGTGATACCCTTCGCCAACGCGCACCTTGCCGCGGAAGACCCAGTAGGTCCAGGCGGTGTAGGTCAGGATGATCGGAATGACGAACAGCACACCGATCAGCAGGAACAGCTGAGACTCAGGGGCGGAGGCGGCATCCCACAGCGTGTAGTTCGGTGGCACGATGATGGGCCACTTGCTGACGATCAGCCCCAGGTAAGTGAACACGTAGATGCCGATGGTGGCCACGAAGGGAATGCCCTCGTTACGACGCTTCACGGAGCGATACACCATGAAGGCCGACAGCAGCGCCAGTGCCGGGAATATCCAGATCAGCTGCAAATGACCGAACCAGCGCTCCCAAACCACCGGATTCACGAACGGTGTCCAGATGCTAATGATACCGAAGACGCCCAGCACCAGCGCCAACAGCAGCGGCGTCACCTTGTAAGCCCACTCCTGAATATGCCCCTCGGATTTCAAGATCAGCCAGGTGGCTCCCAGCAACGCATAACCTGCCATCAGGCCGAAGCCGGTCAGTACCGAGAAAGGCGTAAGCCAATCGAAAGCGCCACCTGCAAAGGCAAAGTTTTCGACATGAAACCCCTGAATGTAAGCACCGACCACCGCCCCTTGAGCGAAAGCGGCCACGCCGGAGCCCCAGCAGAAAGCGCGGTTCCACCAGCGACGATTGCGCCGGGATTTGAAGCGGAACTCGAAGGCCACCCCCCGGAAAATAAGCCCCGCCAGCATCAAGAACACGCCAATATAGAGTGCGGGCAGGAAGACCGAATAGACCAGCGGGAAAGCCCCGAGCAAACCGGCACCCGCCAGCACCAGCCACGTCTCGTTGCCGTCCCAGACCGGCGCCACGGAGTTCATCATCACATCCCGGGCATCTTCGTCCGGGGCGAAGGGATACAGAATCCCAAGCCCCAGATCGAAACCGTCCATCAACACGTACATCATCAACCCGAACCCGATGATGCCTGCCCAGATTATCGTCAGATCAAACATTTCCATGTCTCAGTTCCTCACCGGGTCGACATCGTCATCAAAGGGAGTTTCCGTGGCCGATAGCGGGCGCATGGGGCGTCTGAAGTTGTCACCTGCCGTTTCACGCTCTTCCTTGGGCAGCATGCCGTTACGCACCACGCGGGTCAGATAGTAGATACCGGCATAGAACACCACCGCGTACACCAGCACGTAGCCCACCAGCGTAAACAGCGCCATAGGGCCGGTCAGCGAAGGCGTAACGCCTTCCGCATGGGTCATCATGCCGTATACCAGCCATGGGGCTCGTCCAGATTCGGTGACTACCCAGCCAGCCAACACGGCGACGAACGGCATGGGGATCATATACACCAGCGTCTTGAGGAACCCGGTGTGCTGATGGAACTTGCCTTTACGACGCAGGAACAGTCCTGCCAAGGCGGTGGCAATCATCAATAGTCCAATCCCCACCATCACGCGGAACGCCCAGAAGACGATCCAGACCGGTGGCTGCTCTTCAGGAGCAAATTCATTCAGCCCCTGAATAACCCCATCCGTAGAGTGGGTCAGGATGAGGCTGGCAAGATTGGGAATGCCGATTTCAAAGCGATTGGTTTGTGCTTCCTGATCCGGGATGGCGAACAGCAGCAGCGGAACGTTGCCAGAGGTCTCCCAATGCCCTTCCATGGCCGCCACTTTGGCCGGCTGGTGCTCCAGGGTATTCAAACCATGGAAGTCCCCCACGACCGCTTGGGCTGGCGCCAAAAACAGCAGCAACCAAAGGCACATGGAAAGTGCTCGACGGTTGGCTTCCGGGTCACGACCACGCAGCAGGAACCAGGCACTCACACCGGCCACCACGAAGCCACCGGTCAGGAAGGATGCCATGGCCATGTGTGCGAAGCGGTAAGGAAAGGAGGGGTTGAATATCGCTTCGGTCCAGGAAACCACGTGGAACCGATAGTCGATGAGCTCTACCCCTGCCGGCGTATGCATCCAGCTGTTGGCAGAAAGAATCCAGAACGACGAAATGAACGTACCGATCGCCACCATGATGGCAGCAAACAAGTGCACCCCTTGTGGCACCTTGCCTCGGCCAAAGAGCAGGACACCGAGGAATGCCGCTTCAAGGAAGAAAGCGGTAACGACCTCGTAGCTGAGCACCGGCCCGAGGAAGTTGGACGCTGCCTGGGAGAAGTTACTCCAGTTGGTGCCAAACTGAAAAGACATGACGATCCCGGAGACCACGCCCATACCGAAAACCACGGCAAACACCTTGGTCCAGAACAGTGCCAGGCGGTCCCAGGCGGGGTTGTTGGTCTTGAAAAACAGCCCATGAAGCAGCGCTATGTAAGACGCCAGCCCGATGGTAAAGACCGGAAAGATCGCATGAAACGATACAACGAAAGCGAACTGTATTCGCGATAGTACAAGGGGGTCGAGTTCCATCACACGCTCCTAAGACCTGGATCAATATCCCATCAATGGGTTACACAAGCTTAGTTGAGCCTTAATGGCACCGCATTTTAGTTATAAGCACTAAGCTTATTCTTTAGCTGTGTTGCATTTTAACGCTTCGACACCTGTTATACAGCGCAAGTTTGCCCAAAAAGCTGTGTCGCATTGACGCATGCCATTCAGGCAAACTGCTCATTTTCAATTAAAAAAAGTCATGTCATCACCACCAGACTGACCATGTAGCCGGTGTAGACGACAAACAGGGAAAACAGCACGCCCCCCTCCAGACGGTTGATTCGCCGCGGACGCCCGCGCCATGAGAATGCAAACAGCACCATCAGCAGCGTCATGAAAGTCATCACGCTCCAGTCACGCACCAGCACCTCACGGCCCGCCTCGATTGGCGCGATCACACCCGCCAACCCGACGACGGCCAGACTATTGAACAGATTGGAACCGACCACGTTGCCCAGCACCATATCGTGCTCTTTGCGCTTCAAGGCACTAATGGAAGAGGCCAGTTCAGGAAGCGACGTGCCCACGGCCACCACCGTCAAACCGATGATCAGGTCACTGACACCAAAGCCCACGGCAATTTCTACCGCGCCCCATACCAACAAACGCGAGCTGGCTACCAATAGCACCAGCCCCACCAGCGTCCACATCAGCGCCTTGCCACGAGAAAGCGGCTTGCTGTCCAGGCTCTCCGTCACTTCATCGGTCAGTGCATCCGCCTGATCACGCCGAGAACGAATGATACTGACCGTAATGAAGATCCCCAGCGCGGCCAGCAGCAACACTGCCTCACCGCGGGAAATCCAGCCATCCATCAGCATGTAGCCAGTCAGCAGCATGACCGCCACCAATAGCGGCATCTCCTTGCGAATAACGCTGGAGTGCACCGCCAGCGGCGCTATAAGCGCCACAAAACCCAGCACCAGCCCTATGTTGGCAATATTGGATCCGTAAGCATTGCCTAGCGCCAGCCCGGGATTACCCTGCATGGCCGCCAGTACGGAGACCATCATTTCAGGGGCCGACGTTCCGAATCCGATCACCAGCATACCGATCAGCAGTGGGGACAACCCCAGCCACCGCGAGGTAGCAGCAGCGCCATCGATAAATTTTTCAGCACTCCAGATCAGCAGGACGAGCCCTACCACCACTGCTACAAAGGCAAGCAACATTTCGGTTCCTTAATGTCATCGTATTAGGCACTATCGCGGCTGCATCCTTGTCGAACCGGGAGGCGGGGTCAAGCACCGAGTTCAAGAGAAGCATGGTGACCCTGATTTGACACTCACGTCTCGGCTCTATATTGATTTAAAATGCGCCAACTATCGAGAGTTTGCTATTGCCTGATGTCTCTTTCATGAAACGACCCACCTTACCCATGCATACCCCCGCCGTGGACTGCACGCCCCCCGAGGCACGCGTCCAGCGCAGGCGGCTGCGCGCCTGCCATGAGTGCGACTGGGTGTCGGCCCTGCCCCCTTTGGGCTCGGGTGAAAAAGCCTCCTGCCCACGCTGTTCTCATGTGCTGGTCAAGCGTCACCGCTACCCCGCACAGCGCAGCATGGCCTTGGCCATTGCCTCGCTGGTGGCCCTTATCGTGGCCGTTTCGTTTCCCTTCGTCAGCTTCAGCGTAGGTGGCATTGGTAACCGCATCGAGCTGACGCAAACGGCCACGGCGCTGATCAATTTTCACCAGCCTATCGTAGCCATCGCGGTGATCATGACCATCGTGGTGCTGCCTGCGGTCTACCTGACGGGGGTCATCTGGCTACAGTTCGGGCTGCTGCGCGCCCGCCCGCTGCCATTGAGCAGAGATATCGCTCGCTCGCTGGCCCACCTGACGCCCTGGATGATGGCCGATGTGTTCATCATCGGCGCGCTGGTCAGTCTGATCAAAGTGGCCGGCATGGCACAGATCGAGCTGGGCATCTCCTTTTGGGCCTTCTGTGTGTTCGCCATCCTGCTGCTGATGACCACACAATCCATCGATGCAGATTGGATGTGGTTTTCACTGGAGGGCGAGCCACTGGCCCCGGAAGGCACCTTGACGGGCGCTACGGCGGCCAGCCAACAGGTGACCGGCTGCCCCACCTGCGGGCTAGTCAACCGTTTCGACAAGGATCACCGCCGCTGCATTCGCTGCCATGAGAAGCTGCACACTCGCCTCCCGCATAGCCTGCAGCGCACCTGGGCGCTGCTCTTTGCTGCGGCGATCATGTATATCCCTGCCAATGTTTATCCCATCATGACCACTACCAGCCTTGGCCATACGGCACCCTCGACCATCATTGGCGGTGTCGTGCAGCTCCTGCAAATGGGGTCCTGGCCCGTGGCTGCGGTGATCTTCATTGCCAGTGTCATCGTGCCTGTCGGCAAACTGGTGGCGCTGGTATGGTTGTGCTTGATGATCAACCGCAGCAACGAGCTCAACGCCAACAGCCGCACGCGGCTATATCGCATCACCGAGTTCATTGGCCGCTGGTCCATGGTGGATGTATTCGTGGTAGCGATTCTCGTTGCCCTGATCCGTGCCGGTTCGCTGATGTCGATCACCCCCGGCCCCGCAGCACTCGCGTTTGGCGCCGTGGTCGTGCTGACCATGCTGGCCGCCATGACGTTCGACTCTCGCTTGATTTGGGACTCCCCCACTCCACGCCCTGCCCGCCGCACGACGGCCACCAAGGACGCTATTGATGGCTAATGATGTAACCCCCAACACCGATACTGACAACGAACTCCACCGAGCCAAAGCCTCTCGGCAAACACGCCTGTCGCCCATCTGGATCGTACCGCTCGTGGCCGTCGTTATCGGCCTGTGGCTGGTGTATGACAACTACACCAGCCGTGGCACCTTGATCACGCTGACCATGAGCAACGCCGAAGGCATCGAGGCAGGCAGCACCTTGATACGCAGCCGCAACGTCGAGATTGGTCGCGTACAAAGCGTGCGCCTGTCGGACGACCTCTCACAAGCAGTGATGACCGCCCGAATCCAGCCCGAAGCCGAAGCCATGCTCAGAGAGGACAGCCGATTCTGGGTCGTCAAGCCGCGCATTGGCCGCGAGGGCATCAGCGGCCTGGGCACCGTGCTATCCGGAGCCTACCTTCAATTGGAGCCCGGCCAGTCGGATGAGCCAAGAAGAGAGTTCACCGTCAGTGACGTGCCGCCGGTGGCGACGGCAGGACAGGCCGGACTTCAGATCAGCCTGGTCAGCCAACTGGGCAATTCCCTGCGCGTGGGCGACCCGGTTTCCTATCAGGGCTATACCGTTGGTCGCGTCGAGGATACCCGTTTCGATGCCGATTCGCGCACCATGTATCACCAGGTTTTCATCGAAGAACCTTATTCCCAATTGGTGACCGACAGCACCCGGTTCTGGACGGCCAGCGGCGTTGATTTTCGCCTGGATGCCAATGGCTTTCGGGTCAATGTCGAATCGCTGGAAGCGTTACTGGGCGGCGGCGTGACCTTTGGCGTGCCCGAAGACCTGCCCATGGGGCGCCCTGTGGAGCATAATGCCCGCTTCAACCTCTACGCTGACGAAGACGATGCCCGGGAAGGCACCTTCAATCGCTACCTGGAGTACGTGCTACTGGTCGACGATACGGTGCGGGGGCTTTCTCGCGGGGCACCGGTGGAGTTCCGCGGCGTACGCATCGGTACTGTGGCGGCGGTGCCCTGGAATTTTACCGCGCCTCAGCCTGATTCCAGAGCACGGTTTGCGATCCCCGTACTGATTCGCATCGAGCCCCAGCGGCTGGGCATCGAGAATTCAGATATCGATCTGGAAGATTGGGACAATCGCTTCACCAGGATGTTTAGTCTGGGCCTACGTGCGTCGCTGAAAAACGGCAGTCTGCTCACCGGAGCGTTGTTCGTCGATCTGAACTTCCAGCGCGACCTGGCCGATGAGTACGTAGCGGAAACTTTCTCAGAACGGACGGTTTTCCCCACCGTGGCAGGTGGCTTCGCCCAGATTCAGGCACAGATTACCGACCTGCTGGATAAGCTCAACGCACTGGAGGTCGAACCGCTTCTGGCGGGCATGGACCGCAACCTGCAAGCCTCCGAGCAGGTGCTCAACGAAGTGCGTGACGTCAGCCGTTCGGTCAACGAACTGCTCAGCGACCCTGAAACTCGCGCGATTGGCGGCAACCTGAACAGCACGCTGGAAGAGCTGCGCAGTACGCTACAGGGTGTCTCGCCGTCGTCACCGGCCTATCAGGAGCTGACCACGGCCATCGAACGGCTGGACCGCCTGATGCGTGATCTACAGCCCCTCACGCGTACGCTAAACGAAAATCCTCGCGCCCTGCTGTTCGACAACCTCGACACCCAGGACCCGACGCCCCGCGCCCCGCGCTGACAGGAGAGAACATGATGCAACCTTTTACACGACTGCTAATCATTGTCGCTGCCTGTGTAGCGCTGACCGCATGCGCAAGCAGTGTCACTCCTCCTGCCCGCTACATGCTCCCCAGCCCTGCGGCCAGCAGCGCCCCTAGCCAACCCACGGGCACGCTGGCCATCCGCGCTCCACGCTTGGCGCACTATCTGGACGTGGATGGCATCGTCATGCAGTTGGACGACATCACGTTGAACCAGGCTCGTGAACACCAGTGGGCCGAGGGCATTGGCCGTCAGCTGGAGCGCAGCCTGCGAGCGCAGTTGGCCCAGCAGCTTCCCCAGCTGCAGGTGGTGCGTTCAGAGGGCGCCCTGCCAGACGCCTTGACGCTATCCGTCGAGGTGGATCAGTTCCAGGGACGCCACGATGGCATGGCAGTGGCCAGCGGCCAGTGGCAGCTACGGCGCGAGGACAATAGCCTGGTCACACTGCAAAGCTTTACCACGGAAACGCCCCTGGAAGAGGACGGCTACCCGGCCCTGGTACGTGCACTGGGTGAAAGCTGGAACCTGCTAGGCGTGCAAATCGCCGAGCAGATTCAGCGCAATGGCTATTTCACGGGCCGCTAATTCAAGACTGCATGAACGGCGCTGAGTGCGACTTTCGTGTTACACTAGGCGACAGCGCCTTTCGCAAGCGCCACCCCATCACTTCCACGCAGCCCTGCGGGCAATGGCTGCGTGGCTTTAAAACGCCCGTCGTGGCTGCCCGATCTGATTCTTAGATGCGCCTTCATGGCGCAATGACATCCTCGTATCTTGAACATGACGCCACCCCCTCACTCAGAGAGTGAGGGGGTGGCGACTGCGGAGAATGCATGAGCTTTTCTGACCTTGGTCTGCACCCTGATCTACTCAGCGCCGTTGGCGCACAGGGCTATCATCAGCCCACCCCGATTCAACGCCAGGCCATTCCCGTCGTTCTGGAAGGACGAGACCTGCTGGCCAGCGCACAGACGGGCACCGGCAAAACCGCTGGCTTCACGCTGCCCATGCTGCAACGCCTGGTGCAAGGCAAACGCCCGGGCAAACGCCAGGTACGTGCGCTGGTCCTGACCCCTACCCGCGAGCTGGCCGCCCAGGTGGGTGAAAGCGTCACCGCTTATGGGCAGCACTTGTCACTGCGCTCGCACATCATTTTTGGCGGCGTTGGCCAGCAACCCCAGGTAGACGCCCTGAAAGCCGGTCTAGACGTGCTGGTGGCCACGCCGGGACGCCTGCTGGACCTTCACCAGCAGGGTCACGTAGACCTGTCTGCCGTGGAAATACTGGTACTCGATGAAGCCGACCGCATGCTCGACATGGGCTTCATCCACGACATCAAACGTCTGCTGCGCCTGGTACCCAAACAGCGTCAGAACCTGCTGTTCTCGGCCACCTTCTCCAACGAGATCCAGGCCCTGGCCCAGCAGCTGCTGAACAATCCGGCGATGATCGAAGTGGCGCCGCGCAACACCACGGCCGAAAAAATCGAGCAGGCCATCTACCGCGTGGATCGCGACAAGAAGCGCGACCTGCTGGCCCATTTGATTCAGCGCCATGGCTGGTTCCAGGTGCTGGTCTTCACGCGCACCAAGCACGGCGCCAATCGCCTGGCGGAGCAGCTGACCAAGCAGGACATTCCGGCCATGGCGATCCATGGCAACAAGAGCCAGGGAGCGCGCACTCGAGCACTTGGAGCCTTCAAGAGCGGTGACTTGCAGGTCCTGGTTGCCACCGATATCGCCGCACGCGGTCTGGATATCAGCGAACTTCCCCACGTGGTCAACTTCGACCTGCCCAACGTCGCCGAAGATTACGTCCACCGCATCGGGCGCACAGGCCGTGCGGGCAGCAATGGTGAAGCGGTGTCACTGGTGTGCGTCGATGAGCATGGCCTGCTCAAGAACATCGAGCGGCTGATCAATCAAACGTTGCCCAAGCACGTTGAGCCCGGCTTCGAACCTGACCCCAACGCCAAGCCCGAACCTATCGAAAACGGCCGCCGCGGCCAGCGTCAACCGCGTGCCCGCCGCTCCTCCGAGAGCACTCAAGCGAATAACGGTGGCGAACGTCGCCGCCGCGCTCGCCGCTAGCCCAAAGGACCGGAATGTGCGAAGGTATCGCCTCGCATATTCCGGCGTTTCGCTGAACCAATTCATGGAGTGACTATGGCGTCTTCACAACTGATGGCGGACTATCGCCAGTGGCTGACTTTTCAGCGTCAGGAGCAGCTGAGCCGCGAACATCAGGGTATTTCACAGCGACTGGAAGATGCCCGCGCCTCCTCTGGCCAGGTCGTGCAGGCTTACCGCAGCATGGCCGAAAAAGCATCCCAGGAAGGCGCCTGCTATCGGACGCTGTTCCTGCGCGAGTGCGATGACAACGCCTCCTTGCCTTGTGAAGGCTGGCTGTTCGTACGCCGCGTGCTGAGTGAAGGCAACAGTACGCGCATCAGGGCCACCCTGCTGGAAACCTTCAATTTGGCCGAGGGCGCCATTGCGTTAGGCGATAAACCGGCACGCAAGCTGACCCTGGAAATCTACGACAAGCTGGACATCAACAAGGGCATGCGAACCCAGGTACGTGTGGACGCCATCGACACCCCACAGGACTATCACTTCATCACCCTGCTGGATGCCGTACGCGGCGACCTGCGCCCTTACATGCAATAAGTTCGCGTCATGGTGACACGCCGTACCGTCAGCTTCATCCTGTTGATGTTCGTGGTTGGGCTCAATCTGCGCCCGGCCATGTCCTCGGTGGCCCCTCTACTGCACAGACTACAGGAAAGCGCGGGGCTGTCGGCCACTGCTGCCGGCCTTTTGACCACCTTACCCGTACTGTGCCTGGGCCTTGCCGCACCGCTGGCCCCCTGGCTCAGCAAACGCCTGGGCAGTGAGCGGGCGTTGAGTGCCGCACTGCTGCTGTTGGCGACCGGCCTGCTGGTACGGGGCACTCCCTGGCCAGGCTTGCTGTACCTGGGCTCGGCCATGGCAGGCGGTGCTATCGGGATAGCGGGCACACTGCTTCCCGCCCTGGTCAAACGCGAACTGCCGCACAGCGCCGACCTGCTGACCGGGCTGTACACCATGGCGCTCTGCTTTGGTGGCGCCCTGGGGGCAGGGCTGAGCGTCCCACTACTGGTTTGGCTGGGCAGTTGGCAGCTTAGCCTGATGAGCTGGTCACTGCTGGCCCTGGCAGCCTGGCTGCTATGGTCGGGCTTTGCACCGCGCCCAATCGCAGCACCATCGCTACAGCCCACCTTCCGAGTGCCGCTTGCCGCTTTGCTACGCCAACCCTTGACCTGGCATGTGATGCTCTTCATGGGCATTCAATCCTCCATGGCTTACATCGTGTTTGGCTGGCTGCCCACCCTGCTCATCGACCGTGGCTACAGCGAAGCCGACGCCGGTTGGACCATGGCGGTCTCCATCATGAGCCAGCTGGCGTCGGCACTGGCCGCCCCATGGGTTGCCCGCTTGCATAAGGACCAGCGGCCAGCCCTCCTCATGGTACTGGCCGCCACGGCCATCGGCCTGGCGCTACTGTTGATTGCCCCATTGGCTTGGCGATGGCCTGGCGCCATCCTGCTGGGCCTCGGTCAGGGCGGTAGTTTCAGCCTGGCGTTGGCCCTGCTGGTGCTGCGCACGGCCAACGCCCCCTTGGCTGGACAGCTTTCCGGGCTGGTGCAGGGAGGCGGCTACACCCTGGCCGCGCTGGGCCCCTTCGGCGTGGGTGTGATGCTGCAAATGGGCGCCTCGACCGCACACATTGGCTGGCTACTGATCGGCTTGATTCTGGTTTGTTGCGGCTTTGCCTGTCTGGCAGGTCGCAACCGGCAGCTGGATGATCAAGGCGGTCAGCTGCGCGTCACCCTTCCATAATCCTTCCTTGTCTTTACCAGGACATGACCATGCGTAACGCTCCTCGTCTGACAGACACCCCCTACCCACATGAGCGGGTACTGATCATCTACACCGGCGGCACGATCGGCATGCAGCCAACCGCCACCGGACTGATGCCAGCAGGCAACTTTGCCGACAGATTACACAATGCTCTACAGCAGTTGCCTATCCCGCAACAGCAGGCACTCCCCGCCTACGACATCATCAGCCATGACCCACTGATCGACTCCAGCGCCGCCACGCCTGCCACGTGGCAAACGCTGGCAGGCGATATCGCCGCCCGTTTTTCCGCCTACCGGGGCTTTGTCATCCTGCACGGCACCGATACGCTCAGTTGGAGCGCCTCGAGCCTGGCCTATCAGCTACAAGGACTGGACAAGGCGGTCGTATTAACAGGGGCCATGCAACCGCTGGAGGCAGCCAATAGCGATGCTCTGGACAACGTATGCGGTGCCCTGCAATTCGCTGCCATGAGTGAACTGCAGGAAGTGGCGCTGTACTTTTCAGGGCGCCTGATGCGGGGCGTCAGGGCGGTGAAGCAGCACTGTGAAGCGATGACCGCGTTTGCCTCCCCCAACTATCCCCTGCTGGGCGAACGGGTAGACGATGACTACGTACTTTACCCCAGCCGGGGGCTGGCGCTTCACCAGCGTGGCGCGCCCCGCTTCGAACTCCCGGACTATGGGTGCCTTGCTCACGGGCAAGTGGTGCGCATCGCGCTGTGGCCAGGCATGGCCGCCTGGCAACTCTCCAGTTGGCTGGCGAATGACAGCGTCAAGGGGGCACTGCTGGAGCTCTGGGGAGCGGGCAACTTGCCTGACGACCCGGACCTGTTAGCCGTACTGGCGCGTGCCAGCGGAGAAGGAAAGCTGGTGGCCGCGGTCAGCCAGTGCCCGCAAGGCACCCTTCACCTGGGCGCTTACTCCGCTGGCCACGGCCTGACGGACGCTGGCGTGATTTCCGGGGGCTCCATGACCCCCGAGGCAGCTTACACCAAGCTGGTGCATTTGATGGCGCAGCCGCTTACCCACGACGACCGAGCAACGCGCTTCGTCACTCCGTTAGTGGGCGAGCGGTAGCCAGACTGGCATCCCGGAGCAGACAGGCTATGGTTAAACAGGACACATGGAGTGCAACATAACCTTCTGAAAACAGGTGAAAACGTATGGATCAACCAGTGCATCATTTTAGTGAACTGTTTGAACAGCTGGGGCTGCGCTCGGACGCGGCTTCTATCGAACGCTTTATTGAGCGACATTCACCGTTACCCAAGGAGATGCCGCTGGCCGACGCCCCCTGCTGGAACGAGGGCCAGGCGGATTTTCTACGCGAAGCAGTGGAAGAAGATGCCGACTGGGCCGAGGTGGTCGATCATCTGGATGCCTCGATGCACAAGGCGGAATGATCGCCTGAATTCAAGTCTGATCCCGCGCCGCTTCCAGGCGGCGCCGGTACCAGGCCCCTGCCAGCAGCAGGGCCGTCAGGGCCAACAGGGGCAGCAGCACGTCCATCTGTAGCGGGTCCTCTTCCTCGATGGCTTCCAGCGCCCCGTAAATGGCGCTGCTGTAGACGGCCCATTTCACCGCCAGCCCCAGCGTGGCAGCCAATAGATAGCGCCCCAGCGCAATATGCCCCAGGCCTGCCGCAAAATTGATCACTGAGTGTGGAAACCCCGGCAGCACTCGCATGGCACATTGGGTCAGCAGGTCACTTCGCGCTTTCAGGGTATCCATGACCTTGAGCGTCAGCCCCTTGGGCTGCCACCGCTGCCCGACTCGCGCCGCCAGCAAATAAGCCCCCCAGGCGCCCGCCACACTGCTGACGGTCAGCATGAGCGTTGCGATCAAAGGCGGATAAAAAGGCGCGATCAACCACAGCCCAATACTGCCGGGCAGGCCAATCGCAAGTGTCACCGCCATGGTCAGCATGACGGTCACCACGACCACCGGATGGTGCGACATGGTGGCGGCCCAGCGCTTCACCGCCATCAGGTCCGGGGAGTACCAAAGCCATACGTAGGCCAGCATGGCAGCCACCGCAAACGCGGCCGCCCAGCGCCAGGAGTAGAGAGATAATTTACGCATGGAGGCGTGCTTCAACCCGCTCGAGAATTTGTCGACTGACCTTTCCGACCAGTGGCCTGGCCGCCTTGTTCACCGCTTTTTCCATGAGACGATTGCGAATGTCATAACTCAGGGTCAGTGACACCTCTGTGCCTTCCGGTACGGCGCGCAGCTGGTAGCGCCCCTGATTCTTGACGCCATCCAGAGATTCCCAAGCCAATACCTCCGGGGGTTCGATCTCGGTCACCTCCACGTCAAACGACCAGTCCATGCCCACTGCCCGCACATGCCAGCGGTAGCGGTTTTCGCCAAGACGATCGATCGAGCGTATCAAGTCCGAATACTCCGCAAAATCTTCCACTCGGCGTAACAAGTCAAATACGCGCTCCGGGGAGGCTCGAACGATTTCACTATGTTCTATGGTGGCCATGCGTCCATCTCTAGCGGCTTTAGAGGGGTAGCTTATCACGCCAATTCCATTGACACACCGGATGCCGCCACCCGGGGCACTGGTCAGCAAGAGCGGCATTGCGTAAACTGCCCGCCTTCCGGACCGGACCCCGGAACACCGCCCTGCGGTTCAGGCAGGCACGACATAAATTCTCCGACCATGAGTACCCAGCATGTCATCCACTGCATCATCCGGCGCCCAGGCGCCATCCACCGTCGTCATCTACTCCGGCGGCATGGACTCCTATACCGTCCTTCACCGTGCGCTGCGCGAGGGCCTCGCTGTCCATGCGCTATCCTTCGATTACGGTCAGCGCCACCGTCGTGAACTGGACGTTGCACGTCAGGTATGTGAGTCCTTGGCCATCCCTCATCAGGTCGTCGATATTCGCGCCATTCACGGGCTGATCGACAACTCGGCATTGACCAACTCGGCCTTGGCCATGCCCCAGGGGGAGTACGATGCCGACTCGCTCCACAGTACTGTGGTGCCCAACCGCAATATGATCTTGCTGTCGCTGGCCATTGCCAAGGCGGTCAATATTGGCGCCAGCCGTGTCGACTATGGCGCACACGGCGGCGATCACGTGCTTTACCCCGACTGCCGCCCGGCCTTCGTCGAGGCCATGAACGACGTGGCGCAGATTGCCAACTTCGAGCCCGTCACCGTCCACGCCCCTTATCTGGCCTCCAGTAAAGCCGACATCCTGCGCGATGGGCTCGCCATGGGCCTCGATTACCGGCATACCTGGACCTGCTACGAAGGCCAGCAACTCGCCTGTGGGCAGTGCGGCAGCTGCCGTGAACGGCTGGCGGCCTTTGCCGCCAACCAGGCCACCGACCCCCTCGCTTACGCCACCCCTGCCGAGCGAGGCCGCTGATGTACCACGTCAAAGAAGCGTTCTACACGCTGCAGGGCGAGGGTGCCCAGGCAGGGCGCGCCAGCGTTTTCTGTCGCTTTACAGGCTGTAATCTCTGGTCGGGGCGTGACGCCGACCGAGCCACGGCCAAGTGCACCTTCTGCGATACCGATTTCATTGGCACCGATGGGATCAACGGCGGCCGCTTCGAGAGTGCGCAGCAGCTGGCACGGCATATCAAACAGCTGTGGCCAGCCAGCGCAGGTAGCGCGGTGCCCTACGTGGTGTTTACCGGGGGAGAGCCGTTACTGCAGCTCGATACCCCGCTCATCGCCATGCTGCACAGCGAAGGATTCGAGGTCGCCGTGGAAACCAACGGCACGCTGCCTGCACCCGCCGGAATCGACTGGCTATGCGTCAGCCCCAAGGGCAGCAACCCGCTGGTCATTGATCAGGGGGATGAGCTGAAGCTGGTATACCCGCAGCACGACGCCCCGCCCGAGCAGTTTGCCGCGCTGCACTTTCGACACTTTTACCTGCAGCCTATGGATCACGTCGCCCAGCATGCCGACACGATCCATACCACTGTCGCTGAGCGCAATGCCGCCACGGTGGCCGCCACGACGGCCTATTGCATGGCCCACCCCCAGTGGCGCTTGTCGCTGCAAACCCACAAGATCGCAGGATTCGATTGATGGCTTTATTCGTTCACCACCTGACCCATATCGATGTCTCCCTCTGGTGCCCTGAGCGCGGCTTGACCGGCTGCAGTTGGCAGGTCGACGCCCATCTGGATGGCGAACTGGGTGAAGACGGCATGCTGTTCGATTTTGGCGAAGTGAAACCCTGGATCAAACGCACGCTGGACAACGGGCTGGATCATACGCTGCTGGTGCCCACCAGGGCGCCTGGCGTAGAGGTCAGCGAGTGCGCAGAAGGCCTGTGCATTCGCACCACCACGCCCTATCCGATGGAAGTACGCGGGCCTGCGCAGGCGTTCACCCTGCTCCCCTGGGAACACATCTCGGTGGCAAGGGTGACCCAGCTCCTGAGCGAAGAGCTGACACGCGCTCGGCCTCGCAACGTCACCCGTGTCACCCTGAACCTGCAGGAAGAGCGTATCGAAGGCGCATCCTATGGCTACAGCCACGGCCTGAAACGCCATCTGGGCAACTGCCAGCGTATCGCCCATGGTCACCGCTCACGGCTGCATGTCTATCAACACCAGCAGCGCCAGCCCGCTCTTGAGGCACAATGGAGTGAATGGCTGGACAACCGTTACCTGCTGGAGCAGGCCGATGTGGCGGAGCAGACGGATACCACCCTGACCTGCCGCTACACAGCCGAACAGGGAGCGTTCTCGATCACCCTGCCCACTCACCGCTGCAGCGTGTTACCGGCACCCACCACCGTGGAAAACATTGCCCGTTGGCTGGCCAGCAGTATCGCCGAACAAACTCAGCAGGAAACCCATGTAGAAGCCTTCGAAGGTATCAACAAGGGGGCCACCGCGCAGGCAGCGCCATGACGACTCTGATTACCAGCGACCAGCAGGCGTCTTGCCGCATGGGCTGTGGCGCCTGCTGCATTGCCCCTTCGATCAGCTCGCCCATTCCCGGCATGCCAGACGGCAAGCCCTCGGGCGTTCGCTGCGTACAGTTGAATGAGCAAAACCTCTGCATGCTCTTTGGTGATCCCCGTCGCCCTGCGGTATGCCGTCAGTTCGACTTCGACAAGGAAGTGTGTGGCGAGCACCGAGAAGAGGCCCTCGCCACACTCTACGGGTGGGAAACCGCCACAGCCGGTTAGACCTCGCCGCCCAGGCTCACCGGGTGCGGCAAGCGACGGTCCAGCAGGCTGATCCAGCGCACCAGCACCGGCGCATCGCTATGGCTTACCTCGCCCAACAGTCGACGAAACACCTCTTTCGCCTGCTGGTCATTGGGCGCTATACGCGTAAGCCATAGCTCCAGCGCCGCCAACTCCTGATGGCGGTTGCCATGCTCGCGGGATTGCTGAATAGCCATTTCCGTCAACGCCTTGACCTCGTGGGCAGGGTGGCCCAGCAGGTCACGCACGCGGGCCAGTTGGGTAGCCAGCTCGGGCAGGAAAAGAGTCGTGCGCTCACGGGCAATCACCAGGCACTGGTCGAGATACTCTTCGGCTGCGTGCAGCTCACCCAGCTCGATACAGGCATCGGAGTACCACAGCACGGGCCGCTGGAAGCGGTCTCGGCCGTTCAATTCGGCCATCTGATCCAGGCTGTCGTGCATTTGCACCAGCCCGCCCTGATCCCCCGCCAACGCCCGCTGCCAACCCAGCACCCCCTGCGCGGAAATCTGCCAAAGCTGCAGGTCTGGCGTACCGGTCATGGCCGCGGCTCGCTCGGCATGCCGGGCCGCCAAGTGCACATGGCCCAACTGACGATACAATGCCGCCGCAAACATCAGCGCCATGGCCAGGGTACCCGGGTGGCCGATCTGCTCCGCCAGCCGAATGGCCGCCGCGACATGCCACTCTGCGCGATGGTAATCACCTCGCAGACAAAGCGCCCAACCCTGAAAACAGGCCGCCGTCACCTGGGGATGATCCGAGAACGGCAGCCACTCGATCATCATGGGAGCATTCAGCGGATCGATTTCGTCCAGGTGGTCGTGGGCCTGTTGAATACGCCCCGCCCAGTATTCACAGTGTGCCCGCGCATAATCCGCCAATCGGCGGTAGCGCGGGTCTTCCAGGCGAGCGGCGATATCCGCCAGGGTCGATGCCAGCGCAAAGGCGTCGGCATGGGCATAGCGCTGGCTGCGCCCCACCCATAGCCCCCACTTCACCAGGAAAATCTGCTCGAGGTCTGCCGGGTCGTCAGGCGTGTCGCTCCCGGTTTGGCGCAGCAGCTCACGGGCCTTCACAAAACTTTCATGGGCCGTGGGCGAACCGTGGCCTTCCAGGGCGAACGCAGCCTGACCACGAACCGTCAGCAGGCTGACTTCACGCTCTACCTCATGGGCTACGTGGCGCAGGCTGGCCAAGCCGAAGTCGGCCATGCGCAGCGCCGTGCGGTTGGCACTCACCTTGAGCGCTTCCCGCGCGGAGAGCTCGAAGTAGCGCGCCCCACGTGCATAGTGGCCGCTGCGCCGCAGATGCGTGGCAAAGTCTCCCGGATGGCGACTGATCCATACCGGAAAACGCTCCTCAATCAAGGTCACGACCTGCTGATGCAGCTTGACCCTGACGTCACGGGGACAGGAGAGGTAGGCCGCCTCTTGAAGCAACTGGTGACTGAACTGGTACTCATGATCACCGCCCTCCTTGTCGATGGGCTCGATGATCTCCAGCGCCCGCATGTGCTCTAGCGCTTGGCACAACCTGGGCTTTTCCCAACCGCTGCATTCGGCCAGCAAGTCCAGCCGAAAACGCTTGCCCAGCACCGCTGCAATATGGGCAATATCCCGGTCGCTTTCCAACTGATCGATTCGACTGGCCAGCAGCCCCAGCAGCCCCTTGGGCAGCTCGTCCAGCTGTACGCTGCGCCCTTCCCGTCGATCCATGTCGAGGCGACGACAGATCTCCTGCATATACAGCGGAACACCATCACAGCGCTCGATGATCTGGTTGCGCAGCCGTGGGCTCAGATGAATACGATAACGACGAGAAAGTTGCGACAGCAGCCGCGAAGACTGCAGTGCATCCAGCTTGCTCAGGGTGATCTGCTGATCCCAGTGCAGTTTGACCGGTAGCGGTTCGCGGCCGTGGTGGCTGGCCACCATCATGAAGGCCGTGTTGATCGACAGACGTGCCTGTAGCCCCGCCAACACTTTGAAAGAGGGTTCATCCAGCCACTGCAGGTCATCGATCATCAGCACCAGAGTTTGCGACACGGCACGATGGTCGATCAGCCGATGCAAGAGCTTCACCACCAGCTCCACGGCTTCGCCATTTTGAGTCAGCTGGCTGATTTCCTGAACTTCGCGAACCCCCAACGCCTCTTCCAGCAGCTGCTGACGCGCGCTATCCGAGGTATCGAGGCCCAGCGTTGCCTGCAGCGCATGCACGGCATCGAGCGTTGGCGGATGTTCGAAGTGCCAGGCCAGCAACGACCGGGCTACACCGTATGGGTCCAGTACCGAGAGCCGAGTAGTCGGAAGCCAGCAGATCGCCGCATCGCGGCTCAGCTCCAACTGCCGAAACCCCACCATCAACGCCGACTTGCCCATGCCCGAGGCACCCCGCACCAACACGCTTTGCCGCAAACCAATGCCAGCCCGTGCCAGCGCATCGCGCAAGGTGCGTAGCGAGGTTTCCCTTCCCACCAGGCTCGGTGGCAAGGCATCACGCCCGCCTTCGTTCTGGCCCAGCACCAGCGCACGTAAACGCACGCGGCCATCGCTGGCCACCAAACGCGATACCAGCCTGGGCTGCAAGTCCAGCGCCGGGGGCATGTGCTGGCTGGCTGCCTGAGAGATGACCAGCTCGCTTCCCTCAGCGGCACTCATCAACTCCAGAGACTCTTGCGTCACCTGGCCCAGCGGGTCGGCCAACTGGCGCTCGGGCAAGTAGACCACGCGCCCGCTGTGCAATCCGGCTGCCAGTTCGAATACCGGCGGTTCGCCGTCCCCGGCCCAGTGGCGACGGCTCTCCTGGGGTAGCGCCTGACGGCAGTGTTCGTAAAGCGCCACCAGCTCCGCCAGCTGATGGGCGGGGCCATGGGTACCGAAGCAGGCCAGACCCAAGCCCCCCGTTGCCCCCGGCAGCCAGAAACCGCCCAGATGGTGGCACTGCTGCTCCAACCATCTCAGCAGCTCCAGCTGCAAGGCCAGGCAGTTGCGGGTAGCCGCGCGATCCGGCCAGTCACCCTTCAAGCGCAAGCGGATGGCCATCACAGAAAGCTGACGCAGCTCGATCTCATCTTCGCGCAGCGGCTTGCTGTCCGCAGCTAACGCCCGCGAAAAGGCGCCCTGGGGCGACATCGCGCGCGGGTCGTGGTGACCATCCGACCAGAAACTGGCCAATTGCACGAAACTGGGCTCAGGCTGTTGTCCGGAGAGCGCCAGCAGTTGAAGGTAGCTGTTGTACTGCTCGTGAGCCGCAGCCATCTGGTTCTGCTCGGCTAGCTGCCGCACCCAGCGCTCGTGGAACGGGCCGTAGCCTGAAAAGCGGCTGACCAGTCCTTCCAGCATGGCATCCGGCACTTCGGCGTGTGCTTCCAGCACCTGTTCGGCAAAACGGATGACTCGTTGGCGCCACTCATTGCGCACTTGCACCAGCCAGCGCTGGAACTCGCTGCAGTTGCTGAGCTGCAGTTCCTCGATCAGATCCCCCTGGTAGCACTCCATCAGCGCTTCCAGCGTCTCCAGATCCTTGGGCCCTTCCAGCAGTTGCTGCAGCTCATGCAAATCCACCTGCCAGTGGGACGGCAGATGAAAGGCGATGGTCTGGCGCGACACGTTGAGGACGTGATCGGCATGCTCGCCCATGGATTGGCGCAGGCAGTGCAGCGCATGGCGCAGGTTGGTTCTGCCTGAGGAGAGGCCTTGGTCTGGCCACAGCAGCTCCGCAAGGGCGGCACGATTGACGGGCTGGCGATGAAGCAGCAGGTACACCAGCAGCGCCTTGACTTTGTCGTAGCTGAAATGAGTGAGCACGTCCTCCCCTTGAGTCAAGGAGAAGTGACCAAACAGGGTCAACTGATCTGTCTGTTGAGCATCACGCATGTTACACATCCTGCCTTGGCTAGCGGCGCATCACGCAGGCACGCCACTATGAAAACGAAAAGCCGTATCCGGAGACATGATCAGTTCCGCCTCACGAGCAACGAAGAAGGCGATGCGTTCGTCGATAGGCGCATCGGTCTGCTGGCGAGCCAGCAAGAGATAGTCTTCGAAATGACGCCCTTCGGACTTGACCAGGGTGCGATAGAACCTGGCCAGCTCTTCGTCCAGGTAAGGAATGAGTCGTGCAAAGCGCTCGCAGCTGCGCGCCTCGATCAGCGCCCCAATGATCAACAGGTCGATCAAGCGCTCAGGGTCCTGACTGCGTAAATGTTTTCTCAGGCCTTCGGCGTAGCGTGACGCCGTCAGATAGCGATAAGGAACACCACGACGCTCCATCAAGCCCACTACTTGCTCGAAATGAAGCAGCTCCTCGCGGGCCAACTGAGACATCTTGCTCAACAGCAGCGGCTGGTCCACATAGCGATACAGCAGGCTCATGGCCGTGGAAGCCGCCTTCTTTTCACACTGCGCGTGATCGATCAGCAGCGTTTCAGGGTTGGCCAATGCCCACTGCAACCAGGCATCGGGGGTTGGGCAAGCTAAAAACTCATGCAAACTTTCGGGCAACAGATCATCCGCTTGCAGCGCATGATCCGCTGTTTGCAACGCCATTAATTGTATCGACATAACACCAGCACCAAGCGTTTATCACACTATTGTACAATATATAAACGCCAATGGCGTCCGTTCCCTGATTGGATCGAGGATGAACAAACCTATCTGCCAGCCTCGCTTAAAAATGCGTCAACGCTAATGTATAGCAAGCCTGAATCACGCTCCACACGGGAATCACGCTTGCCGAGGCTACCCAGCTCTAAAGGCCAGCACTCGCTTGGCAGTCATGGTAACGCGGCATCACGATAATCACACCAGCCGTCACCTAAAAACACGCCTATCGGTAAAAATCTTTCATGTTTACGGCACATTAATCAAAAAAACCGCCCTCAGGAAAGCGGCTTTCAACATCTCAACACAAAGTACAAGTAGGCATCCCGCCTGACTTCTTAACATTGTCGACAGTTTCCCGTAGAATCCGAGCCATCCACCAGACGCTGATTCTCAAGCGTATGTCATGTGATCGAAGGATGTCCTTGTTACCGTGCAGGCGTCTTTTGCTACCACTGATGATCACTACCAAGAAGATGAGAGGGCCCCAACGTGCTTGAAGCTTACCGCCAACATGTCGAGGAACGCGCTGCAGAGGGCGTCCCAGCCAAGCCCCTGACCGCCGAACAAGTCGCCGACCTGATCGAGCTGCTGAAGAACCCGCCGGCCGGAGAAGAAGAGTTCATTCTGGACTTGATCACCAACCGGGTACCGCCGGGCGTCGACGAAGCCGCCTATGTCAAAGCGGGCTTCCTGACCGCGTTGGCCAAAGGCGAGGCGTCCTCGCCGCTGATCGACAAGGTCCATGCCGTCAAACTGCTGGGCACCATGCAGGGCGGCTATAACATCGTTTCCATGGTCGAGCTGCTCGATAACGAAGAGCTGGCACGTGAAGCGGGTGAGCAGCTCAAGCACACCCTACTGATGTTCGATGCGTTCCACGACGTGGAAGAGCGCGCCAAGAATGGCAACGCCGTCGCCAAGGACGTCATGCAGTCCTGGGCCGACGCCGAGTGGTTCCTTTCCAAGCCTGCGCTGGAAGAGAAAATCACCCTGACCGTCTTCAAGGTCCCGGGTGAAACCAATACCGACGACCTGTCGCCCGCGCCGGATGCCTGGTCGCGCCCGGATATCCCGCTGCACGCCAACGCCATGCTCAAGAACGAGCGTGACGGCATCGAGCCTGAAGTACCCGGCACCACTGGCCCGCTCAAGCAAATCGAAGTCGTCAAAGCCAAAGGCTATCCGGTAGCTTACGTGGGCGACGTAGTCGGCACAGGCTCTTCGCGCAAATCAGCCACCAACTCGGTGCTGTGGTTCTTCGGTGACGATATCCCTTACGTTCCCAACAAGCGCGGCGGCGGTTTCTGCTTTGGCGGCAAGATTGCCCCGATTTTCTTCAACACCATGGAAGATTCAGGCGCCCTGCCGGTAGAGATGGATGTTTCCAGGCTGGAAATGGGCGATGTCATCGACATCTACCCCTATGAAGGCAAAGTGTGCAAGCACGGCACCGATGAAGTGCTCTCCACCTTCGAGCTGAAAACCCAGCTGATTCTCGATGAAGTGCGTGCAGGCGGTCGTATTCCGCTGATCATCGGCCGTGGCCTGACCGGCAAGGCGCGCGAGTCCCTGGGCTTGGCGCCGTCAGACGTTTTCCGTCTGCCGGACCAGCCTGCCGATACCGGCAAAGGCTTCACGCTGGCACAGAAGATGGTCGGCAAGGCCTGCGGCCTGAACGGCGTGCGCCCCGGCATGTACTGCGAGCCGAAGATGTCTACCGTCGGCTCCCAGGACACCACTGGCCCAATGACCCGTGACGAGCTGAAAGACCTGGCCTGTCTGGGCTTCCAGGCCGACCTGGTCATGCAGTCCTTCTGCCACACGGCTGCCTATCCCAAGCCGGTGGACGTGGACACGCACCACACCCTGCCCGACTTCATCATGAACCGCGGCGGTGTTTCACTGCGCCCCGGCGACGGTATCATCCACAGCTGGCTGAACCGCATGCTGCTGCCGGACACGGTCGGCACCGGCGGTGACTCCCACACCCGCTTCCCGCTCGGTATCTCCTTCCCGGCAGGTTCTGGTCTGGTTGCCTTTGCTGCTGCCACTGGCGTCATGCCGCTGGATATGCCCGAGTCCGTTCTGGTGCGTTTCAAGGGTGAGCGTCAGCCTGGCGTCACGCTGCGCGACCTGGTTCACGCCATTCCTCTCTACGCCATCAAGCAGGGTCTGCTGACGGTCGAGAAATCCGGCAAGAAAAACGCCTTCTCCGGCCGCGTGCTGGAAATCGAAGGCCTCGAAGACCTCACCGTCGAGCAAGCCTTCGAACTCTCCGATGCCTCGGCCGAGCGTAGTGCGGCTGGCTGTACCATCACGCTGTCCGAAGAGAGCGTGACCGAGTACCTGAAGTCCAACATCACGCTGCTGAAGTGGATGATTGCCAACGGCTACGGCGACGAGCGTACCATCAGCCGTCGTATCGAAGGGATGGAAGCTTGGCTGGCCAACCCGTCACTGATGCGTGCGGATAAAGACGCCGAGTACGCCGAAGTCATCGAGATCGACCTCAGCGAGATCAAGGAGCCGGTGCTCTGCGCTCCCAACGATCCGGACGACGCTCGCCTGCTCTCCGACGTGGCTGGCGAGAAGATCGACGAAGTGTTTATCGGTTCGTGCATGACCAACATCGGTCACTTCCGTGCCGCCGGTAAACTGCTCGAGAAACAGCCTGCGGGTAGCCTGAAGACCCGCCTGTGGTTGGCACCGCCAACCAAGATGGATCAGCACCAGCTGACCGAAGAGGGTTACTACGGCATTTACGGCCGTGCAGGCGCCCGCATGGAAATGCCGGGATGTTCACTGTGTATGGGTAACCAGGCGCGTGTCGCTGCCAAGAGCACCGTCGTGTCTACGTCTACACGTAACTTCCCGAACCGCCTGGGGGATGGCGCGAACGTCTACCTCGCTTCGGCGGAGCTGGCAGCGGTAGCCGCGGTGGAAGGCCGCCTGCCGACAGTCGCTGAGTACCAGCGCTACATGGGCGAATTTGACGCCCTGGCCGGCGAAATCTATCGTTACATGAACTTCCACGAAATCGAGGAGTATCAGAAAATTGCCTCGAACGTGATTCCAGTAGCGCAAGAGGCTTAAGCGCCAAGGCTACTGACCCATCGCCGATGCTCGCAACATCGCAGAGACGCCACGCGACTCTGAGCCGATGACCGAACGCCCCTTCCCTTGCAGGTTGGGGCGTTTTTATTACCCACAGTGTCATTCATGGACAGGAGACTCTCATGACGACCACACCTCACGTCGTGACCCCCGATTTGTGCGACCAGTACCCGGACGTCAAAGTACTCGAGCCGATGTTTGCCAACTTTGGCGGCGTCGATAGCTTTTACGGGCCTATTCGTACCGTCAAATGCTTTGAAGACAACTCCATGGTCAAGCAGGCCGTCGCCGAACCCGGCGAAGGCGCCATTCTGGTGGTGGACGCAGGCGGCTCTCATCGCTGCGCCATGTTGGGCGACATGCTGGCTGAACAAGCTGCCAAAAACGGTTGGGCAGGCGTCATCATGTATGGCTGTGTGAGAGACGTAGACATTCTGGCCACCCTGCCACTGGGCGTGCAAGCGCTGGGCAGCCACCCTCGTCGCAGCGAAAAACATGGCGAAGGCCAGCGCGACGTGGCGGTGACCTTTGCAGGCGTCACGCTGCAGGTGGGTCAATGGCTTTACGCCGACAATAACGGCATCATCGTCGCCGAACAGCCGCTCAAGCTCTCTTGAACGCGCCGATCCCCTGCTAACCCGCCAGACTTGTCAGTGGTGGCAGATAGTGCCACCCTGATATTTCATTTTCATGCCACGGACACCATGCAGCCGCTCAAGCCACTGGGCTACGCCCTACTTCGCACCCTTCGTGACCACCTGCGCCCACTGATTGCCTACCACCTGCTATTCACGCTGTTGGCATCGGCCGTGGTGTTGCCACTGGTGGCCTGGGGCTCCCAGCGATTCATGGCCCAGCTCAACCGTACCGTGGTCACCAACGACGCCCTGTTGGCGCTACTGTTCAGCCCCCTCGGACTGTTCACCCTGCTGGCGGGCCTTGCGGTAACCTTCTTGCTGATCTATTGGCAGCAAGCGGGCATGCTTCAAGTGGCCAGCAGGCCCAAGGACAACCACTACCGCCTGGCCCTGGAGGCCCTGTGGCTCAGCACTCGGCGCCTACCGGCACTGCTGCTGCTGGTGATCCTGCAGGTGGGCGCCCACCTGCTGCTGCTGGCCCCGTTCATGGCAGCCATCGCCTGGCTATACGATCTCTGGCTCAGCGGCCTGGACCCCTACTATCTACAGCGTGTACGCCCACCAGTGCTGTGGTACTTCATCGCCTGCGCCTTACCGGTCGTGCTGCTGTGGATGAGTCTGGCGTCGTGGCTATATCTGCGCTGGCTACTGGCGCTGCCGCTGGTGGCGCTGGAGCACTGCCACCCCCTGCAGGCCTTGAAGCGCAGCGTGCACCTCACCCGTGGCTGGCACCGCTCCATTGGCGCGGCGGTGCTGCTGTTACTGCTCGTCATCATTGCCCTACCGATTGCCACCACCTGGCTCTACGATACCCTCGTCACGCCGCTGCTCTGGTGGCTTCCCGAGCACAGTGCCGTGCTGGTGCCCGCGATGCTGGCCTACCTGACCGGCTATGTCCTGATCACCCTGACCATCACGTTTCTGGGCATTACCACCCATGCGCTGCTGTCGGCCTGCCTTTACTTGCAGCTTGCCTATCGGGAGGCTCGGCCTGCCGCTCCCGAGAATTCACAAACAGGTCGATTGGCCTGGGCACTGGAAGTGTGTGTCTTGCTGATTGCCGCACTGCAAGCCTGGTGGATACTCAACAGCTTCGAAATACGCGATGACGTCGCCATCATCGCCCACCGGGGCAGCTCCATGGTGGCGCCTGAAAACACCCTGGCTGCCGTGCGCCAGGCACTGGAGGATGGTGCCGATGCCGTCGAGCTGGACGTGCGCCTCAGCGCCGACCAACAGGTCATGCTCTACCACGACCGCACGCTGGCCAGGCTCACGGGGGACCCCAGGGAGTTTGGCGAGCTGACCCGAGCCGAGCTGAGCGAGTTCGATGTGGGTAGCTGGTTTGGCGATGCCTTCCAGAACGAACGAATCGCCGGGCTGGACGAGACCCTGGCACTGGTGAGAGGCCACGCCGCGCTGATGATCGACATGAAGCCGCTACCAGGCCAGGAGGAAGCGTTGGCACAGGCGGTACTGGATGAGCTGGAGGCAGAAAACGATCGCCGCTATCGCTGTTGGGCCACCCAGCATGATGCCTTGGATGGAATGGCTGCCTGCGGCTTCCCGAATACGCTGCTGGAAATGCGCATGGCCACCATGTCCCCCGCGCTGGTCAGCTTCATCAAGCAGCGGGCGCCCGAACTGAGGGTGACACTACTGGCGCAGCTGATACTTCCCGGCACGCTGGACCGCCGTCAATTCGATGCGCTGGGCTTACGGCATAACCGCATTACCCGTCAGGAGGTTCGCCTGGCGGCCCTCTACGGCTATGAAATCCACGCCTGGACGGTCAATGATCGGGCCAGAATGTCGGCGCTGATTGATCTTGGCGTAGACGCCATCATCACCGACTACCCTGACCGCTTGAGAGAATTGCTCGAAGACCGCCACGCCATGAGCGATGGCGGCCTGATGCTGGTAAAACTGCGCAACTGGCTACGTCAGTAGCGCATCGCTGCGGTCGCGGGCTTACTCGCCCATGACCACGCCCTCACGACGCGGGTCGGCGCCACCAAACAGGGTGCCGTCTCCCAGTTTCATGATGGCTTGCAGGCCACTGGTCAATTCCCGCTCACTCACCTGATGGCCGCGCTCACGCAGTGCGTCGGCGGTTTCTTCAGAGAATCGGCCCTCTTCCAGATAGACATCGCCCCCCAGGGTGATGGCATGGGGCAGGTCCAGCGCTTCCTGGGCATCGAGCCCCCAGTCACGCATGGCCACCAGGCTTCTGGCCGTGTAATGAATGATCGCTGCACCACCTGGCGAGCCCAAGCTGGCCACCAGCTCGCCGCTTTCCAGATCGAACACCAGCGTTGGGCTCATGCTCGAACGGGGACGCTTGCCAGGCTCTACCCGGTTGGCCACCGGGCGGCCGTCGCTTTCCGGCTCGAAGGCGAAATCGGTCAGCTCGTTATTGAGCAGATAGCCCCCTGCCAGCCCCGTGCCGCCGTCTGCCAGGATACGTGAGCCGAAGGCTTGCTCGATGGTCGTGGTCATGGCCAGCGCATTTCCATCGCCGTCCACGATGCTGATGTGGCTGGTGCCATACTCGGGCTGTTCGGGCTGGCTGGCAAAACTCACTTCCAGCTCACCGGGATTGCCTGGCTCGACGCTATCGCCCAGCGACTCCTCGCCCATCAAACGGCTGCGCTGATTGAGATACTCCGGGGCCAGCATCGTAAGCCAGTCGCCTCCCGGCGCCTCGACAAAATCAGGATCGCCGATGTAGCGGCCCCGGTCGGCAAAGGCCAGCCGAGACGCTTCGAGAAACTGATGCAGCCAGCCGCTGCTGGGCACACCGTTATCCAGCGGCGCTTCGATCAACGGCTGCTGATCGAGAATACCGAGGATTTGCATGACGGTGATATGGCCCGATGACGGCGGCGGGAAGCCGCACACTTCCCACTCCTGCCAGGGCGTACAGATCGGCTCGCGCTCCACCGGCTCGTAGCCGCTCAGGTCCTCCAGGCTCATCTCGCCCGGGCGCTGCGAATGGGACTGCACTCGGGCCACCAAGTCTTCGGCGATCTCGCCTTCGTGGAAGGCACTGCTGCCCTCATCCGCCACTCGACGCAAAATGGCGGCCAGCGCGGGGTTGGTCAAGGTGTCGCCCACGGCCAGCGGCTCGCCTGCTTCATCGTAGTAGAACGCTCGGGCCAGCGGGTCCTCGCGCAACGCCGTGTCGTTGGCCAGGCTGGTATGCAGCCGGTGGCTGACGGCAAAGCCCTCTTCCGCCAGCGTAATGGCAGGGGTAAAAAGCTCTCGCCAGGCGAGTTGACCATGTTCGGCGTGGGCCTGCTCCAGCATGCGCAGCACCCCCGGCACCCCCACAGAGAGACCGCTGGCCACCGCGTCCATGAACGGTAGCGGCTCGCCATCTTCCATGAACAGCTCACCGGTGGCCGCCGACGGTGCAGTCTCGCGACCATCGAAGGCCTGCACATTGCTGCCATCGTAGTGCATCAAGAAGGCACCGCCGCCGATCCCACTGGACTGCGGCTCTACCAGGGTCAGCACCATTTGTACGGCCACGGCGGCGTCGATGGCGTTACCGCCGGCCTTGAGCACTTGATACCCCGCGTCAGTGGCCAGCGGGTTCGCCGCAGCAACGGCAAAGGATTCCACGGCCCAACCGGGCTTCTCCTCATACCCTGAGCCTACTTCCGGTGACATCTCGGGAGCCTGGTAGCTAAAGCCCCAGCTCACCATGGGAACGAGTAGTAAGCCCGTCAGGGGGATTGCCCGTTTAGGCAGCATAGTCTTTCTCCTTTTCAGCAGGGTGCAGGCAGATATCGCGTAGGGCCACGGGGGCGGCGTCATCCAGAGCGGCGTCATCCAGAGCGGTGTCATCCAAAACAAAGCGTAGCCTATAAAACCCGTGCGCCCGGCACAATGGCCGGGCGCAAATCGAACAGCAGGCTAACTAATCCATGGATGTCAGGCGATACTCTCTCCTGCCAGCATGAACCAGGTTTCGAGAACCGCGTCCGGGTTCAGCGATACCGAGTCGATCCCTTGCTCCATGAGCCACTTGGCGAGGTCCGGGTGATCCGAAGGCCCCTGGCCGCAAATCCCCACGTACTTGCCTTGCGCCTTGCACGCCTGAATGGCCATGGCCAGCAGCTTTTTGACCGCTGGGTTACGCTCATCGAACAGGTGGGCCACGATGCCCGAGTCGCGATCCAGCCCCAGGGTCAATTGCGTCAGATCGTTGGAGCCAATCGAGAAACCGTCGAAGTACTCGAGAAACTCATCGGCCAGCAGCGCATTGGCAGGCAGCTCGCACATCATGATGATCTTGAGGCCGTCAGGGTCGCTGCTACCGCCGCGCTTCAGGCCGTTGGCGGCCAAGAGCTCGACCACTTCCCGGGCCTCATCGGGGGTACGCACGAAAGGCACCATGATCTCGACGTTGGTGAAGCCCATCTCTTCACGCACGCGCTTCAGCGCCCGACACTCCAGCTCGAAACAGGGGCGGAAGGCGTCGGAAATATAGCGAGAGGCGCCACGGAAGCCCAGCATGGGGTTCTCTTCACCCGGCTCGTACAGCTTGCCGCCAATCAGGTTCTCGTATTCGTTCGATTTGAAATCCGAGAGGCGGACGATCACCCGCTGCGGATGAAACGCCGCCGCCAGGGTGGAAATCCCCTCCACCAGCTTGTCCACGTAGAAACTGACCGGGTCGGCGTACCCTGCCGTACGCAGGTCGATCACCTGCTGAAGGTCCACCGACAGCGTTTGATAATCCAGCAGCGCCTTGGGGTGCACACCAATCATGCGGTTGATGATGAACTCCAGGCGCGCCAGCCCCACGCCCGCGTGGGGAAGGCTGGCAAAGCCAAAGGCACGGTCCGGGTTGCCCACGTTCATCATGATCTTGAAAGGAATCTCCGGCATGGCATCGACGCTGGAGACGTTGCAATCGAAGGCCAGCAGGCCTTCATACACATGGCCGGTATCGCCCTCGGCACAGGAGACCGTCACGTCGCTGCCTTCCTGCAGCTGCGTGGTGGCATCTCCACAGCCCACCACCGCGGGTATGCCCAGCTCACGGGCAATGATCGCCGCATGACAGGTACGCCCGCCCCGGTTGGTGACGATGGCCGATGCACGCTTCATGATCGGCTCCCAGTCGGGGTCGGTCATGTCGGTAACCAGGATGTCACCCTCCTGGATCTTGTCCATCTCGTCGGGGCTGAGCACGATCTTGACCGCACCACGACCAATGCGTTGCCCGATGGCCCGGCCAGTGATCAGCGTGCGGCCCTTCTCGCGCAGCTGGAAGCGCTCCAGCTTGCCGCCCTCCTGCTGGGAAACGACGGTCTCAGGACGTGCCTGCACGATGTACAGCTGGCCGTCATCGCCATCCAGAGCCCACTCGATATCCATGGGCCGCTGGTAATGCTGCTCGATGGTGACCGCCTGACGGGCGAGGTCCATGATCTGCTCGTCGTCGATACAAAACCGCCCGCGATCCTTGTAAGGCACGTCAACGGTTTCCACGGAACGACCTGCGCTGGCATCCTTGCCGTACACCATCTTGATCAGCTTCGACCCCAGGGTACGACGCAGCACGGCGGGGCGCCCAGCGGCCAGCGTGGGCTTGTGCACATAGAACTCGTCAGGGTTGACCGCGCCTTGCACCACGGTCTCGCCCAACCCCCAGGAAGCGGTGACGAACACCGCGTCCCGGTAGCCGGACTCGGTATCCAGGGTAAACATGACCCCAGACGCACCGGTTTCGGAGCGCACCATTTTCTGCACCCCGGCGGACAGGGCGACGTTTTCGTGGGCATAGCCCCGATGGACGCGGTAGGAAATAGCACGATCATTGAACAGCGAAGCAAAGACTTCGTGGACCGCGTGCTTGATGTTGGCCAGGCCTTCGATATTGAGGAAGGTTTCCTGCTGACCGGCAAACGATGCATCCGGCAGGTCTTCCGCCGTGGCGGAGCTGCGTACCGCGACCTTCAGGCCGGGGTGTTTCGCCTGCAGCTGCTGATACGCCTGCTCCAGTGCTGCTTCGAAGGCGGGCGGCAACGGCGTCTCGATGATCCACTGGCGAATACGCTTGCCAGCCTCGGCCAGCGCCTTGACGTCGTCGACGTCCAGCCGTGCCAGGGTGTCGTTGATACGGTCGTTGAGGCCTTCGTGGGAGAGAAACTCGCGATATGCATGGGCCGTAGTGGCGAAACCGCCGGGCACCGTGACACCCACACCGGCCAGGTTGGAGATCATTTCGCCAAGCGAGGCGTTCTTACCACCCACGCGTTCGACGTCCGCCATACCCAGCTGATCGAACCACAGAATGTACTCTTCCACGCAACCCCCTCACTCAGACATTGATGCAACCGTTGGGACGACACCCATTCACGCTGTCACCCTAGCATCGCGGCCCCCTATTCGCCATTGGTCTAACAGCGCAGGGAGTGGAGGATTTTTACAACAACGGCCGGAAACACGGCGTTTATGTAGTCAGGCAGGATGCCGACCTGTTTGCGCAAGCCCAATCGCAAGTACCCTGCACACGAAAACCCTGCACATGAAAACGTTGTGCTGCCATGGCGCACGGCACACAATGAGCGTTCGTAAATCAGCTAGATGAGGGTGGCGGACAGACTATGAAACGAACAGCCTTTTTTATTTCCGATGGCACGGGGATCACGGCAGAAAGCCTGGGGCGCAGCCTGTTGGCGCAGTTCAGTGACGTGGACATCAACATGATCACCAAGCCCTATATCGATACGTTGGAAAAGGCTCAGGCCGTCGCCGAAATCATCGAGTCCACCGCGATGCGCGACGGTGTTCGCCCCATCATCATCGACACCATCGTCGACCAGCAGATCCGCAACGTCATCCGCCAGGCCTCCGGCTTCAAGGTCGATATCTTCTCGACGTTTCTGGAACCGCTGGAACAGGAGCTGGGCACGCACTCTTCCTACAGCGTCGGGCGCACTCACTCCATAGGCAGCGACGATGTGTACATGGATCGTATCCACTCGGTGCATTTCGCACTGGATAACGATGACGGTGCCCGCACCCATCAATACGACAAGGCCGACATCATTCTGGTAGGGGTATCCCGCTGCGGTAAAACGCCGACGTCCTTGTACCTGGCACTTCAATTCGGCATTCGCGCGGCCAACTATCCGCTGACCGAGGACGACCTGGATGAAGATGGTCACTTGAAGCTGCCGAAAGCGCTGGCACCGCACCGGCACAAGCTGTTCGGCCTGACCATCGATGCCCGCCGACTAGCGGCCATTCGCAACGAGCGTCGCCCCAACAGCCGCTACAGTTCCATGGACCAGTGTCTGCAGGAAGTCGAGCAGGCCGAATCGCTCTACCGCAGCATGAACATTCCTTTCATCGACACCACGCGCTTCTCCGTGGAAGAGATCTCCACCCGCATGATTGCCGAAACCGGCCTGGCAAGACGTTTCTCACCTCGCTAGGCCAGTGCCTTACATGCCCTTGGGTGCAAAAATCCCCGGGGCATTTCGCCAGTAGCCCTTGTAGTCCATACCGAAACCAAAGACGTAGCGGTCGGCGACTTCCAGGCTGCAGTAGTCGGCCTTGAGACCGGGCACTGCCTTGCGGTCGTGCTGCTTGTCCACCAGCACGGCGGTGGTCACGCTGGCGGCCTGGGCCTCCTTGCAGTACGCCAGAATGGCCGCCAGAGTGGCGCCTTCATCGAGAATATCGTCGACGATCACCACATGCCGACCCGCCATGGGGATTTCCGGCGAGACCCGCCAGAACAGCTCGCCGCCGCGCAGCTCATTGCGGTAGCGGGTCGCGTGCAGGTAGTCCACTTCCAGGGGAAAGCCCAGCCGCGTCAGCAGATGACCGGTGGTGATCAAACCACCGTTCATGACGCAGTAGAAGACCGGCAACTTATCGCCCAGGTCGCGGGTGATCTCTTCTGCCATACGGTCAAGGGCACGCTCGACCTGCTCCTGTGAAATCAAACAGTCGGCGTTGTCCATCAACTCGCGCATGGAGTCCAGCGACTCCAGCGCCTCTTTATCCAATTTGGACATCGAGCCTCTCCAAAACAGTCTATGGGTCAATTAGCTGGCGTCAGCCACCAGCGCTTCCAGCCTGGCGTGGGTCTTGCGCCAACGGCCCAGCGCGGCCAATGCTTCCAGCTGCGGCCGCGCCCGGCCATAACGCAGCTTGGCGGGTCGCTTGTTGAATACGTCATGACAGGCCTGCACCACTTCCAGCGCCGCCTCACGGTCGTTGCAGATCAGCAGCATGTCGCAGCCCGCCGTCAGGGCAGCCTTGGCGCGCTCGGCGGGGCCACCCGCCTCATGGGCGCCGGCCATGCTCAGGTCATCCGAGAAGATGCACCCTTTGAAGCCCAGCGACTCACGCAACATGCCTAGCCAGCTGGGGGAAAAACCAGCCGGGCGGGAATCGAAGGCAGAGTAGACGATATGGGCGGGCATGACGCCGTTGAGCAGCGTGGCAAGCTGGCTGAAGGGCACCAGATCGTGCTCCTTGATGGCCGAGAGCGGACGTTCATCCACCGGCAGTGCAGTGTGCGAATCAGCCCCCACGCCGCCATGACCGGGAAAGTGCTTACCCACGGCCGCCATTCCCGCTTCGTGCAACCCGTGCACGAAGGCCTGCCCCAGCAAGGCAACGTGCTGAGGGTCTCGGCTGAAGCTGCGGTCACCAATCACGCTGGAAATTCCGCTGTCCACATCCAACACGGGGGCAAAGCTGATGTCCAGGCCGCAGGCGGCCATCTCCATGCCCAGCAGCCAACCGGCATCCTTGGCCAGCGTCAGCCCCACTGCCTGATCCTCGGCGAAGACATCGCCAATGCGTGCCATCGGCGGCATGCGCGTCACGCCTTGCCGGATACGCTGAACCCGCCCACCTTCCTGATCGATGGCCAACAGCAGGTCACCCCGCACCTCGCGGATGCTGTCGCACAGTTCGCGCACTTGGGTGGCGCTTTCCACATTACGGGCAAACAGAATGACACCGCCGACCGCAGGATTCTTCAGCAGGCGCTTGTCTTCCTTGCTCAGAGTCTGGCCTTCCAGGTCGAGCATGACCGGGCCTAAGGGTTGAGTCATCGTACTGGATCCAGGAAAAAGGGCGTCATTCTAGACCACCCGTGTGAGCTTTCAAAATGAGCAACACCATGTCACGTCAATGCAGCCATACCGGCGTGCCAGGCGGCGCCTGCTGAAACAGCCAGAGCAGGTCGGCATTGCGCAGTCGCACGCAGCCATGGGAAACGGCAACGCCCATGGGCTGGTCAGGGGGAGTACCATGCAGGTAGATGTAGCGACGCTGGGAATCGACACGGCCACCGCGATTGATACCGCGCTCCAGGCCACATAGCCACAGTATGCGTGTCAAGATCCAGTCGCGCTCGGGGAAGACGGCTGCCAAACCGGCAGAGTAGATTTCTCCGGTCCAGCGACGACCACGAAAGACCGCATCCTCAGGCAGCCCATCGCCAATGGCTGCCCGCACGTAGTGCCAACCCAGTGGCGTACGGCCACTGCCCTCCTCTTGCCCCACACCGGCCTTGCCCGTGGAAACGGCGCATTCGTGCTTTAGCTCGCTCCCCTGCCACCAGCGCAGGCGTTGGGCCTGGGTGTCGATTTCCATCCAGCCACCTTCAACGGGCGGCAGGTCAGCCAATCTGGGCGTTTGCATGAGGCTTCTCATCCACGGTTGCTGCAGGCGACGGCATTGGCGCGCTCATGGCGGCCACCACGACGGGACGCAGACGCCGAATCAAGTCGCGCACCGTTACCTGCTCCTGATAATCCTTGGCAGCAATATCACGCAGCGCATCCAGCCCCGATAGCGTAAAGATCACCGTGCCCAGCATGAAGTGTAGCCGCCAGAAGCGCTCTGCATCCGGCAGCTCGGGGGTCGCCCGGCGCACCAGCTCGGTGAAGCGCGTGAAAACATCGCCATACTGCTGCTGGATGTAGCGCCGCAAGTGCCCTTGCGCCTGGCTGTAGGCCAGACCCAGCAGCCGCATGAACACTTTCAGGCTGTGGCGCTCGGCAGGCACGGTCAGTACCGTGGTGGCCATGGTTTCCAGCAGCACTTCCAGTGGAATGGGCTGGCCTTCATAGCGCGCTTCCAGCTCATCCAGGGCGGTGTGGAAGCGCTCGGAGAACGGGTCCAGGTAGCGGGCAAACACCGCCTGTATCAGCGCTTTCTTCGACCCGAAGTGATAATTAACGGCGGCAAGGTTGACCCGCGCCTTGCTGGTGATATTGCGCAGTGACGTCTCGGCAAACCCCCGCTCTGCAAAGAGCACTTCTGCCGTATCCAAAATACGTGTGACCGTATCCGACTGGGCCATAGCGCCCTCCCAAAACAGGTGTTTAAAACATGACGGTTGCGTTGGCGAATAGTATGCCATTCTCCCTGATGGCTCAAACGATAATCCCCTGTGTACCGCAGGTTGCGCTACCTGGAACGTATTGCAACTCATCATGTACTGGACAGAGCAACATACTGTATACTTAAACACATACTGATTTTACGGACATGTAGCGACTGTCTTTTCACTGTTTGGAGTCTGATATGTCACGCCCACTCACCGCACGCCAGCAGCATGTATATGATTTTATCGTGAAGACCATGGGCGAGCTTGGCTACCCCCCTACCCGCGCCGAAATCGCCAAGGCGTTGGGCTTTCGCTCACCCAACGCCGCCGAAGAGCATCTGCGCGCCCTGGAGCGCAAAGGCGCCATCCGCATCATCCGCAATACGTCCCGGGGCATTCGCCTGCCCAACCAGGAACCGCTCGACGCCACCCCCCCGGCAGCCGAGCCTGCCAGCGCCGCCAACGATTCCACGCCCAACGGGCTGCCGGTGATTGGTGAAGTCGCTGCGGGCAGCCCCATTCTGGCAGCGGAGCATATCGACCGTTACTGCCCGCTGCCGGCAGAGTACTTCACCCCCAAGGCCGACTACCTGCTGCGGGTACGCGGCCTGTCGATGAAAGACGTGGGTATTCTGGAAGGCGACTTGCTGGCCGTGCATCGTACCGACCGCGTGCGTGACGGTCAGATCGTCGTCGCGCGCCTGGAAGACGAGGTCACGGTCAAGCGTTTTAAACGCCAGGGGCATCACGTCACGCTGCTCGCCGAGAACGAAGACTTCGCCCCCATCGAAATCGACCTGAGAACTCAACAGCTGGATATCGAAGGCGTCGGGGTAGGCGTCATCCGAGGCGGGAACGGCCAGGCCCTGGGCTAAAATACTGGGCCAGGGCACTGGACCAAGCCACCGCCTACTGCATATCGATGTAACGATGGTCGTTGAACGTGGCGACCCAGTGCGGGTGGTAGACCAACAGAATGCTCAGCAGCATGCCGGTGATGAAAGCTTCCGAGGGCATCAACAAGGGTAGAAAGCGGGCATACTCCTGAGCCAGGTAAATCGCTTCAGGATCGATGCCCGCCACCAGAATCAGCCCGACGGCCGCCAGCCCACCCCCTAGCGTCGCCAGCGCAGCACCGAAAAAACCGCAGGCAAACAGAAACACCATCAGGTTGTCCGGCAAGCGGCGATCCACGATACGCCATACCACCCCCGTGATCACGGCAGGCACCAGCCCCGTCACCAGCACGTTGGCCCCCAACAGTTCCCAGGCATTGCGCCCGATCAGCACCATCGCCACGTTGAGCAGCAGGTTGCTGATCAAGGCCAGGGGCACCTTGAACACCAGCGTCATCAGCACCGTAAACACCAGATGCAGAGTTAACCAATCGACCGCCTGGGCCCGCAGCTGCCACATCAGCATCACGGCCAGCGTCGCGGCCATCCAGCGATGCTGCAAACCGGTATCTTCCAGCAGCGGCTGCCAGGGGCGCTGCCACAGCACCCACCCCAGAGCACCTGCCGACACCAGCCAGGTAGCCAGCAGTGCCCAGGTGGCCAGCACGCTTTGTGCAAAGGACATGGCGCCCCTCCCCGGTGGGCGAGTTAGCTGAACACGACGGTCTTGTTACCGTGAATCAATACGCGGTCTTCCAGATGCCAGCGCAAGCCGCGGGCCAGCACGGCTTTTTCCACATCACGGCCAAAGCGAACCAAATCGGTGGGTGTATGGCAGTGGCTGACCCGGTGAATATCCTGCTCGATGATGGGGCCAGCATCCAGTTCTTCGGTCACGTAGTGGCAAGTGGCACCGATCAGCTTGACGCCCCGCTCATAGGCCTGGTGATAGGGCTTTGCCCCCGCAAAGGAAGGCAGGAAACTGTGATGAATATTGATGACGCGTCCGGCATAACGCTCGCACAGTGAAGGCGGCAGAATCTGCATGTACCGCGCCAGCACGACACAGTCAGCCCGGGCAGCATCGATCTGTGCCTGCACCTGCTCGAAAGCCGCCTGCTTGTTGGCCGGGTCCACCGGTACATGATGATAGGGAATGCCATACCACTCGGTGAGCGAGCGCATGTCGTCATGATTGGAGATGACGCCCACAATATCGCAATCCAGCTCGCCAGCCTGCCAGCGATACAGCAGGTCCACCAGGCAGTGGGATTCCCGGGAAACCATCAACACCACGCGGCGGCGCTTCTGGGTGTCTACCAGCGACCACTGCATGTCGAACTCGTCGGCGACGGGCTCGAATGCGGTGCGCAGCGCCTCGGCCGACATGCCCAGTGAATCGGCGAGAATTTCATAACGCATGAAAAAGCGCCCTGTTTCCAGATCGGAGTGCTGGCTGGCCTCGGTGATCGAGCCGCCCTGCTGGGCAATGAAGCTGGAAACACGCGCCACAATACCCACCTGATCCGGGCACGACACAACTAAACGGTAATAATGAGACATCAATGAACACTCTTGCGTATGTAACGGCACGTTCGCTGGGTAGGCGCCTGCTCGCGGGCAAGCCTCACCAGGCGCATTAGTGTAACGCAAGCGCCACGGCTAAGCACCGTGGTGCAGTGCCACGATGATTGTTACGTGCCCCTCCCTTCCCGTATAGTTAAGGGACTATATTTCCAGGCTTTTCATGACTGATGCATCCACCACGCGTTCAACTTCGTCCCCGTCGCCGCCCGCCCCTGCACCTGCTTCCGCTAGGTGGATGCGGTGAAATTGGAATGAACCTTACGCTGTATGGATACGACGATCAGTGGATCGCCGTCGATTGCGGCATGATGATCCGTCAGGATCTGCCCAACTCGCCGCTGCAAGTGCCCAACACCGACACCCTGCAAACCCTCGGTATCACCCCGGCGGCGCTGTTCATCACCCATGGTCATGAAGACCACATCGGCGCCGTGGCCTGGCTATGGCCGCGTTGGGGCTGCCCTATTTTTGCCACCCCGTTGGCCGCAGGCCTGCTGCGACATAAATTTGCCGAACACCAGCTGAGCAGCGCTGCCATCGAAATCATCGAACCCGGCGATGCGGTGGAGCGCGGTCCCTTCACCCTGCGCTACCTGAGTGTCACTCACTCCATTCCTGAAAGCTGCGCCATCATGATGCAGGCGGGCGACTATCGAGTACTGCATACGGGAGACTGGAAACTGGACCCGGAGCCGCTCATCGGCGCCCCGGTGAATGCCGCTCATTTTCGTGCGCTGGCCCCTTTGGACCTGGTGGTTGGCGACTCCACCAACGCCCCCATGCCCGGCCAGTCAGCCAGCGAAGGCGACGTCGCCAAAGCACTGGCCACGACCCTCGAACAGTGCAAGGGCCGCGTGGTGGTATCGTGCTTTGCCAGCAACCTGGCGCGGGTACTGGCCATCGGGCGCGCCGCTCATGCTTGTGGGCGGCGGGTCAGCTTGATGGGCCGCTCCATGGAACGCATGGTGAGCGTGGCCAGAGGGCTGGGCTATCTGGACGACTTCCCGCCGCTGGTCCCGTCCCACGACCTGGGATACCTGCCTCCCGAAGAAGTGGTGATCATCGCCACCGGCAGCCAGGGTGAGCCACGCGCTGCCCTTCAACGGCTGGCGCAGCGCCGTCACCCCTTTGTCGACCTGGAGCCAGGCGATAGCGTGATTTTTTCTGCCAAGGCCATCCCGGGCAATGAGCGCCCCATCGAACAGCTTAAAAAACGTTTGTTACAGCTGGGTGTCGCGCTATTCGATGAAAACAATCACCCCGAGCTCCATGCCACGGGACACCCAGCCCAGGAGGAGCTGAAAAAGCTCTATCAATGGGTGCGCCCCAAAGCGCTACTCCCTGTGCATGGTGAAGCGCGTCATCAGCAGGCTCATCAGGCACTCGCCGAGCAGCTAGGCATCAGTGCCCCCCTTACGCCCGTCAATGGCGACCTGATCCTGCTGGACAATCAGGGCCTGCGCCTGGAAACGCGCCATCCACAGCCGCCCTGCATCGTCGATCAAAACAGCGTAAGGCCCCACCCTGGCCTCGAACATCAGTCGTCTGGTCCACGGCGCGGCAGCCTGTTTCTGGCGCTACCGGTGACCGCCACCGAGACTGGCTGGTGGCGCATTGGCCGGATGATGCTGGATACCACGGGGGCCAGCCCACTGGACGAAGAGAGCTTCAGCGACTGGCTGGACGAGCAGCTGGAAGAGATCGAAGCGGAAACGCTGGCAGACTTGCGTCACGCCCTGCAGCCGCGCCTGATGCACTGGCTGGCCAACCACCTTCAGCACATGCCTGAGGTGCACCTGCAGATCATGGCCGCCGACATGCCCACCGAAGAGGAACTGGACCAACAGTAGTCCCTTTCCAGGTCAGCAGGCTGAAGAGCAGCTCACGACCAGCGCTCGGCATCCTGCTGATCGGTTTTGCGCTCCTTGACCCAATACGCCCCCTGGCGTGCGCGCTCCTTTTTCCAGAACGGCGCCTGGGTCTTGAGATAGTCCATGATGAAGTCACAGGCCAGGAAGGCATCCCGCCGGTGGGCACTGGCCACCAGCACGCGAACGATAGGGTCACCTGGCGCCAAATCTCCCACCCGATGAATGATGCGCACCGCCTGCAGCGACCAGCGTTGCCAGGCCTGCTCGGCGATCTCCATCAGGCTGCGCTCGGTCATTCCGGGGTAATGCTCCAGCGTCAAGCCCAGCACATCGGGCGACTCGTTGAAGTCGCGCACCAGCCCGGTAAAGCTGACCACCGCGCCGATATCCGTGCGACCCTGCAGCGCCTGCTCGTAGCCATGAGCCATGGAGAAGCTGTCCTCGGTGACCTCGACCACGAGCGCTTTATGCGGATGTTCAAGCAGCGCCATGGCTCAGCCCCCCGTGACCGGTGGAAAGAAGGCCACTTCGTCATCGTCGGTAATCCGCGAACTATCGCTGGCCATGACCTGGTTGATGGCACATAACGTACGCTGATCGGACAACAGCGCATAGCGCGCATTCTGAGCACTGAGCGCCGCCTTCAGGCCCGCGACGTTGCGGCTCGGCAAGCGGTCCAGATCCACCGACACATCGCTTTCCCCCACCCGCTCGCGCAGCTCGGCCAGAAACTTGACCCGCACGCAGGGAGATGCACAGCGCTCTCCAAGACTCACCTCGCCGGAAGCCCCTTCGCCGGTCACGATGGGCGCGGGCATCTGGCGCTGATAATCGCCACGACTACCCCCCTGCTTGCTCTCCAGCTGCACGGCTTCGATACGCATCTCCTTGTCGACGGCCTTGCACATGTCATACAGCGTCAGGCAGGCCACAGAGACGGCCGTCAGGGCCTCCATCTCTACACCGGTTCGGCCATTGAGGCGACACAGCGCCGTGACATTGACCCAACCGTTATCGTGGTCGATATCGAAGTCCACCGACACCTTGGAAAGCGCCAGCGCGTGACACAGCGGGATCAGCTCGTGGGTACGCTTGGCCGCTTGAATACCGGCGATGCGCGCGGTGGCCAATACATCGCCCTTGGGCAAGGCACCGTCCGTCAGCAGCTGCAGCGTCTGAGCGCTCATCACGATTCGTCCAGAGGCGACGGCCTCTCGGCGTGTCTCAGCCTTGTCGCCAACGTCGACCATGTTGGCTTCGCCTTGGGCATTGAGGTGGGTTAACTGCATCGTGTCACCTTTTGCTATCAATCAGAGAGTGGCGCTGCTCGGCAGCCCAGTCGAACACCCAGCGGGCAATACCATCGATGTCGTCGAGGTTCAGCCGCATCACATCCTCACGCAACGGCACAGGCGCCGCGCCACTCAGCGCAACGCCCACTCCATGGGGGTCATCGAGGATGTGCGCATCGCCAATGCCCTCTCGGTAGAGCACCAGCTTGGCGATGGGCCAGGCCTTGAAACCTTCGACGATGACCAGGTCTGGCGCATGCGGTGCCATGAGCGAAAGCAGATACGCCAGATCTGGCTCTTCCTCAGTCGGCATATCCATCATCAACGCCAGACGGCGACTCGATGCTACCAGCATCGGGGCCGCTCCGGCCTTGCGTAGCTGGTAGCTATCCTTGCCAGGCTGGTCCACCTCGAACTGATGATGGGCATGCTTGATCACCGCCACCGAGAGGCCAAGCGCCCGCAGCCGGGGCAGCAGCTGTTCGAGTAGCGTGGTCTTTCCCGTCCCGCTCCAGGCGGCAACACCCAGTACCGGAAATGCACAGCGCAGTGGTTCACTCATGGCATACCTCGTCAACTGAGCGACTATTCGCCCTCTTTCTCTGCAGGCAACAGCCAGTTTAACGCAATGCCCACCAGGGCCGCCAAACTTACCCCCTGCAGGGTGAACTGACCACCCCCGAACTGCATACCGCCAATACCAAAGACCAGAATCAGCGACACCACCACCAGATTACGCGCCGCCGTCAGCGACTGCCCTGCGCGCACCAGGGTATTCATGCCCACCACGGCAATCGAGCCAAACAGCAGAGTCATGATGCCGCCCATCACCGGACCGGGAATGGTTTGCAGCAAGGCACCCAGCTTGCCGACGAATGCCAGCACGATGGCCAGCACGGCGGCAATCACCATGTATTTCGGATTGAACGCCTTGGTCAGTGTCACCGCGCCGGTCACTTCGGAATAAGTGGTATTGGGCGGACCACCGAACAGCGCCGCCGTGGTGGTGGCCAGGCCGTCACCCAGCAGCGTGCGATGCAGGCCGGGTTTTTCCAGGTAGTTCTTACGAGTCACCGAACCAATCGCCACCATGTCGCCGATATGCTCGACGGCAGGCGCGATGGCCACCGGAATCATGAACAGAATTGCGGCCCAGTGAAAGCTGGGAGCCGTAAAGTTGGGCACCGACAGCCAGGCCGCTTCCCTGACCGGGGTAAAGTCGACCACTCCCATCAGCAGGGCCAGTAGGTAGCCCACTGCAATGCCGCCCATGATGGGCACCAGCCGCAGCAGGCCACGCCCGAACACGGCCAGCACCAGCGTCACCATCAGGCTGGCCATGGAGAGAAAGATCGCCGCACCGTAGCCAATGTTGTCACTGGTCTCACCGGTGGCCATGCTAACCGCCACCGGCGCCAGGGCAAGACCAATCACCATGATGACCGGCCCCACCACCACCGGTGGCAACAGGCGGTGCAGCCAGGCCGTGCCTTTCAGCCGTACGGCCTGTGAAATGGCCACGTATACCAACCCGGCGGCCATCAGCCCGCCCATGGTGGCAGAGACTCCAAAGCTGGCAATCGACCCCTGAATAGGCGCAATGAAGGCAAAGGAGGAAGCCAAAAAGACTGGTACCGTCTGGCGCGTAATGCCATGAAAGACGAGGGTGCCCACCCCAGCGGTAAATAGGGCCACGCTGGGGTCCAGGCCCGTCAGCAGCGGCACCAGCACCAAGGCACCAAATGCGACGAACAGCATTTGTCCGCCGGTCAGCAGTAGTTTAGGCCACGACTCTTGTGCAGTATTGGTTGTCATTGCACTACTCCAGGAAGGTCTATCGATAATAACGGAGGCAAAAAAATGCCCCCAACGCGGCGCGTAAGGGGCTTTATGTCGCGGAGCGCTTAACGCGTTCCGAAAATCTTGTCGCCGGCATCTCCCAGGCCGGGGACGATGTAGCCATTCTCATCGAGTCGGTCATCTACCGACGCGGTGTAGATTTCTACATCAGGATACGCATCCTGCACCCGTTTGATCCCTTCAGGGGCAGCCACCAGCACGATCACTTTCATGTGTTCACAGCCGCGCTCACGCAGCATGTCCAGTGTCGCCACCATGGAACCACCGGTTGCCAGCATGGGGTCGATGACGATCGCCATGCGCTCTTCGATATCGTTGGCAAACTTGGCAAAGTACGGCACCGGCTGCAGCGTTTCCTCGTCACGGTAAAGGCCTACAACGCTCACCCGGGCACTGGGAATGAGGTCGGTCACGCCTTCCAGCATGCCCAGGCCCGCTCGCAGAATGGGCACGATGGTGACTTTTTTACCCTTGAGACGCTGTGTGGCGATGGGTTCACCGTTCCATCCCTGGATCTCGTGATCTTCGAGCTCCAGGCCCTTGGTCGCTTCGTAGGTCAACAGCTTGGCCACTTCACCTGCCAGCTCACGAAAACTTTTCGTGCTCAGGTCGACTTCACGCATGAGTCCCAGTTTATGCTGAACAAGCGGATGATTAATGGCGTAAACACTCATGGGACTACCTCACTGCAGGGGATTCGGGATGGCGGCCTTGATCGCATTGAACACGCGCTCAAAATTGCGCGCCATTCTACCCGCAACTGACCATCAGGTTAAGGGGTTTCCGGCAATTGCCACGTAATCGGCGTGCGCCCCTGCTGCTGGAGGAACTGATTTGCCTTGGAAAAGTGGTGATTCCCAAAGAACCCCCGATGCGCCGAGAGCGGCGAAGGGTGCGGCGACTCCAGTACCAAATGGCGCTGGGTATCGATCAGCGCTTTCTTCTGGCGGGCATGGCTGCCCCAGAGCAGAAATACACAGGGCTCGCCGTACTGGCTGACGGTTTCGATGGCCCGGTCGGTGAACACCTCCCAGCCCTTGCCGCGATGCGACGCCGCATTGCCCTGCTCCACGGTCAGTGCAGTGTTCAGCAACAACACGCCCTGTTTGGCCCAGGGCTCCAGGAAGCCATGGCGCACCGGCGTAAAGCCTACGTCCGCTGCCAACTCTTTATAGATGTTGACCAGCGACGGCGGCACCGGCACGCCCGGCTGCACCGAGAAACACAGGCCATGCGCCTGGTTGGGGCCGTGGTACGGGTCCTGGCCGAGAATGACCACCTTGACCGACGCCAGCGGGGTCAGCTCAAACGCACGAAACCAGTGGGACGAATGAGGATAGATGACCTTTCTGGCCGCTTTTTCCTGAGCCAGAAAAGCTTTCAAGGCCGACATGTAGTCGGCCTCGAACTCTTGCCCCAGCCACTGTTGCCAGTCATTGGGTAGCGGAGTCGGCATGTTACTTCTTCATCTGGTCGGCGAGAGGCTCGACATAGGCAATGCCCATATCCCAGGGGAACTGAATCCAGCACTGCTGTGCCACTTCGGTCAGGTACTGATCCACCAGCGGCCGACCTTCGGGCTTGGCGTAGATGGTCACGAAATGCGCCTTGGGAAGCATTTCACGCACCGCACGCGCCGTCTTGCCGGTGTCGACCAGATCATCCACCAGCAGCCAGCCTTCGCCGTCGTGGTCGACGCCCTTCATGATGTCCAGGCCACCCTGGTTCATGTGGTCGTAGCTCTTGATGCAGATCGTGTCGATCAGGCGGATGTTGAGTTCACGGGCAATCAGCGCCGCAGGAATCAATCCGCCTCGGGTAATCGCCACGATCCCCTTGAAGTCACGCTCGATCAGCAAATGGCACAGCTGACGAACGTCACGATGAATCTGATCCCAGGAGACGGTGAAGTGTTGGTGGTAGCGTTCGCTGCTCATGGGGCGTTACTCGTCTTCATTAAAGGAACAGACCGCGAATACGCTGTAGCCCGCATCGCGAATTTTGGTAGAGCCACCCAGTTCAGGCAGGTCGATGATCGTTGCTGTCTCGACGACCTGGCCGCCGCAGCGCTGAATGAGGTTGGCCGCTGCCAGCATGGTACCGCCGGTGGCAATCAGATCATCCATCAACAAAATACGGTCATTCTGCTGAAAAGCGTCGGCGTGCAGCTCGACTTCCGAATGACCATATTCCAGCGTATAGGTCTCGCTGATCGTCTTGAACGGCAGCTTGCCCTTCTTGCGCACCGGCACGAAGCTGCAGCCCAGCTCATAGGCCAACGGGGCGCCAATAATGAAGCCACGAGCGTCAATCGCCGCGATGGCATCCAGGTTCATCTCCTGGTAGCGGTGCACGAAGCTATCGATCAGCTTGCGAAAGGCAGCGCTGTTTTGCAGCAGCGGAGTGATGTCACGGAAGTTCACTCCTTGCTCAGGCCAGTCAGGAACCGTGCGAATAACGGACTTAATGTAATCGCCGTAGATGCTCATCGCGTCTCTCATTGATTAGTCAAAATGCGGGCAGTTAGCCCAGGAACAGGAATTTTGCTGCAAACAGCAGCGCCAGCACCACCACTGCCGGGTTCAGATCACTAAACCGGCCGGACAGAGTCTTGATGGCAACGTAGCTGATGAAGCCCAAGGCAATACCCTCGGCAATCGAGAAGGTCAGCGGCATGGCCAGCGCAGCGATCAGCACCGGCGCGGCGTCTGTGGGGTCTTCCCAGTTGGCATGCGCCAGGCTACCCGCCATCAGCACCGCCACGTACAGCAGAGCGCCTGCCGTGGCATAGGCCGGAATGGAACCCGCCAGCGGCGCGAAGAACAGGCTGATCAAAAACAGTACGCCAACGACCACCGCCGTCAGACCGGTACGGCCGCCCGAGGCAATGCCCGCTGTCGACTCGATGTAACTGGTGGTGGTGGAAGTACCCAGCGCAGCACCAGCCATGGACGCCGTGCTATCGGCCATCATGGCACGGCCAATGCGCGGCAGCTTGCCGTCCTTGTCCAGCAGCTTGCCACGGTGCGCCACGCCCACCAGCGTACCCGAGGTATCGAACAGGTCGACGAACAGGAACGCAAAAATCACGCTCAGCATGGCCACGTCCAGCGCGCCCATCAGATCCATGGCCATGAAGGTCGGGGCGATGGAAGGCGGCATGGACATGATGCCACCGTACTGATTGTGGCCCAGCACCATGGCGGTGACGGTCACACCCAGAATACCGATCATCACCGCACCGGTCACGCGCAGGTAGGCCAGCGCGGTAATCACGAAAAAGCCCAACAAGGCGTAAATGGCCGGCGGCTGAGACAGGTCGCCCAGCGCCACGTAAGTCGCCGGATTGGACACCACGATGCCGGCATTTTTCAGGGCAATCATCGCCAAAAACAGGCCGATACCCGCCGCAATTCCCAATCGCAGCGACAGCGGAATCGAGTTGATGATCCACTCACGAATTTTGAAGATACTCAGCAGGAAGAAGGCCAGGCCTGAGAAGAATACCGCCCCCAGCGCGGCCTCCCAGGTGTAGCCCATTCCCAGCACGACACCATAGGTAAAGAAGGCGTTCAAACCCATCCCCGGGGCCTGGGCAATGGGGTAGTTGGCCCATAGCCCCATCACGAAACAGCCAATGGCCGCCGCCAGACACGTCGCCACGAACACGGCACCGTAATCCATGCCGGCTTCGGAAAGAATGCTCGGGTTGACGAAGATGATATAGGCCATCGTAAGGAACGTGGTGACCCCTGCAATCACCTCGGTTTTTACGTTGGTCTTCTGCTCGGCGAGCTTGAAGTAGTTGTCCAGAAATTTCATATCGTTTTTATCCTTCGCGCTTACGCTGGATGCGTCCCTTGGTGCGAGAAAAGCCGCACATACTACCGAAAGGCACTACGCGATGCGAGTACCCCCTGTGCAGCGAATGAAAGGGCGATAGCGCCCCTGTCTTATGCTTAGCAAACTTCAGGCCATAAGCTAACCGATTGGTCAACACAGGCCGATAATTTTCTACAGACGACTCGCCAACACCCGCTCCACGGTCTCCACGATGACCTGGGTTTGCGGGTCGATCTCGATATTGACCCAGTCCCCAACCAGTCGCTCCTTGAGCATGGTGCGCGACAGGGTTTCGGGGATCAGATTGACGCTGAACTCCACCCCTTCCCCCGTGCTGGCCGGTCGCACATCACCGACGGTCAGGCTGATACCATCTACGCCAATGTAGCCTTTCTCGAACACGAACCTGGCCATAGAGAGGGGCAGCAAGAACCACAGCCGACGATTGTTGGGGGCTTCCTCGATGGCCACGACCTTGGCCATACAGATGACGTGCCCAGACATGGAGTGCCCGCCAATTTCATCACCAAAGCGTGCGGCGCGCTCTATATTGACGCATTGCCCCACCTCGATTGCACCAAGATTAGTCAATCGCAGCGTTTCACGCATCAAATCGAAGCTGACCTTCTCACCTTCGATACGAGTAACGGTCAAACAGACTCCGTTGTGTGCTACCGACGCACCAATTTCCAGCCCCTCACGCAGCTCTTCGGGCAGCGCCACCACATGGGTACGAAACGCCTCCAACTCCAGCACTTCAACGACTTCGGCGATACCTTGCACAATACCGGTGAACATGGACTTTCCCTCTGTTGATTCGCCAGCGAACTGGCTCAAGCTGTAAAAATTTCCGCAAGCTTACACCCTATGCCCCAACCTTGTGCAGTGCAGGCCCGGCAAGTGCTTGAACAGCGTGTTTTTTGCTGCCCAACGCAGCCTGAAAAGGCCAAATTCAGAATCAAAAACCAAAAACAAGCTATAAAAAAGTGGAAAACTCTGTACAAGCACGCTTAAACATGAAATAGACCGTATTTAATTGACAATCCACCCACCTCTCTTTAGACTTTCGCCGCAAATGTAATGACGCCGATTTGTACCCAGATTGCGGGCGTCCACGCGGTCCCTGTAACCACGTGAAGTGCAGCTAAAAGGGTGTGTCCAGCGTTGATGGCCACCCGCAAGGGTGGTCTTTTTTTGTTACCCTCCCCTACGCTCGTCTCTCCCGCACTCCGTCTTCGGCCTAACATTAAGGCAGACGCTATGATTGAACTTAGCAACGTAAGCAAAACCTACGGCAGCGGCCCCAGCGCCGTTCACGCCCTTCAGGATGTCAATTTAACGATACCCAAGGGCAGCATTCACGGCGTCATCGGCCTATCCGGCGCAGGGAAATCGACCCTGATCCGCTGCGTCAACCTGCTGGAGCGCCCCACCAGTGGCAAGGTACAGGTCGACGGCCAGGAAATGACTCAGTTGAGCCGCCGCGACCTGAATCAGGCACGCCATCGTATCGGCATGATCTTTCAGCACTTCAACCTGCTCACCACGCGCACCGTCTTCGATAACGTGGCGCTGCCGCTGGAACTGATGGGCGAGAAGCGCAGCGCCATCAAGAACCGCGTCTTGCCACTGCTCGACATGGTCGGCCTGGCCGACAAGGCCAGGCAGTACCCCGCGCAACTCTCAGGTGGTCAGAAGCAGCGCGTGGCCATTGCCCGGGCGCTGGCCAGCAAGCCCAACGTACTGCTCTGCGACGAGGCCACGTCGGCTCTGGACCCGCAAACCACCAGCTCCATTCTGGAACTGCTGCGCGACATCAATCAGCAGTTGGGCATCACCATTCTGCTGATCACTCATGAGATGGAAGTGGTCAAATCGATCTGCCATCGCGTCAGTCTGATTTCCGGCGGGCGACTGGTAGAAAACGCCGAAGTCGGCGATTTCTTTACCGCACCAACCACCCAGCTAGGTCGCGAGTTCCTCAACGACTTCCTGCAGCTGAGCCCGCCCAAGGAGCTGCTGGAGCGCTTGCAAGCGCAGCCCGGCGAGCAGACCCACCCGGTGGTGCGGCTGACCTTCTCGGGCGATGCGGTCTCCACGCCGCTGATTTCACGCCTGGCGCGGGAGTGCAGCGTGGATGTCAGCATTCTGCAGGCCAAGGTCGAGTCGATTCAGGAGCGCACGCTGGGCTTGATGATCGCCGAGCTGCTGGGCACTCCGGCACAGACCGAGCAAGCCATGTCTTATCTGGAATCGCATCAACTACAGGTGGAGGTACTGGGTCATGTCCAGCGCAATGTTTGATCTCGTGTTACAGGCGACGCTGGACACCCTTTACATGGTGGCCGTGTCCGGCGTCATCGCCACGCTGCTGGGCCTGCCGCTGGGGGTGCTGCTGTACGTCACGCGGCCTCGGCAGATTCTGGCCATGCCGGTACTCAACCAGGCACTGGGCATCATCACCAACGTAGGCCGTTCGATTCCGTTCATCATTCTGATGGTCGCCATCATTCCTTTCACGCGAATGCTGGTCGGCACCTCCATCGGCATCAACGCGGCATCGGTCCCTTTGACCATCGCGGCCATCCCCTTCGTCGCCCGCTTGATCGAAGGCGCGCTCAACGAAATTTCGCCCGGCCTGATCGAGTCCGCCCAGTCGATGGGCGCCACGCCCTGGCAAATCATCACCAAGGTACTGATCCCTGAAGCACGCGGCGGCATCATTACCGGTCTCACCATCACCGTGGTGACTCTGGTGAGCTACTCGGCCATGGCAGGCGCCGTTGGCGGCGGCGGCCTTGGCGATCTGGGCATTCGCTATGGCTACAACCGCTTCAACCCGACCATCATGCTGATCACCGTGGTGATTCTGGTGGTCATGGTGCAAGGTTTCCAAAGCCTGGGCGACTATCTGGTTCGCAAAAGCGATCGCAAGTAGGCCACCGACGGCTCAGCGAAATGACATAGCTTTTAGCTTTGATCAGCATAGCCACATATAGCGAAAACGAATTAGACTTGCGTTTATTATTACCGCATCATTGCAACACGACTCATCACAACACTGGAGCAACGCCATGCAAAAACTCGTTATTGGCAGCCTGACCGCCCTGGCACTGGCCATCAACGTCGCCAACGCCGACACGCGCACCATCAAGATAGGCACGGTCGCAGGCCCGGAAACCGAAGTCATGGAAGTCGCGGCGCGCATTGCCAAGGAAGAGTTCGACTTGAACGTCGAAATCATCGAGTTTACCGACTACGTGACGCCCAACGCGGCACTGGCCGATGGCAGCCTGGATGCCAACGCTTACCAGCACGAGCCCTACATGCAAGCCATGATCAATGACCGTGGCTACGACTTCGCCATCGCTGGCTACACCTTCGTGTACCCCATCGGTGCTTACTCTGAAAAATACAGCAGCATCGACGAGCTGCCGGACGGCGCTCAGATCGCCCTGCCGAACGACCCTTCCAATGAAGGTCGCGCTCTGATCCTGATGCACAACGAAGGCCTGATCACGCTGAACGATCCGACCTTCCTGGAAGCCACCCCCATCGACATTGCTGAAAACCCGCGCGGCTTCCGCTTCCGTGAAATCGAAGCAGCGCAGTTGCCTCGCGTACTGCCCGACGTGGACATGGCCTTCATCAACAACACCTTTGCTCAGCCAGCAGGCCTCAGCCTGGATGACGCGTTGATCAAGGAAGGTCCCGAGTCCCCCTACGTCAACCTGATTGCCGTGCGTGGCGGTGACGAAGAGCGCGAAGATATTCGCCAGCTGGTAGACGCTTACCAGCGCGACGAAGTCATCGAGAAAGCCACCGAGCTGTTCAAGGGTGCCGCCGTACCTGGCTGGATCGAAGAATAACGCTACTGGCAGTACACGCTTTACCATCAGGCCAGCCGCAAGGCTGGCCTGATGCGTTTTAATCTCATGTGCCGACACCCGAGAAACAACATGACCACGATCGATTATGACCTGCTCAATCGACAGCTCGCAGCTCTGCTGGACACACGCGACTGGTTGACCAACAGCGCCCAGACCAGCGCGTTCATCCAGCAATCGCTGGAACAGCTCAACTGGGTAGGCTTTTACCTGCAGCGCCAGCCGGAAATACTGACCCTGGGTCCCTTCCAGGGCAAGCCCGCCTGCAACCCCATTCCGTTCAGCAAGGGAGTATGCGGCGCAGCAGCGCGCAGTCGCGCCACCCAGCGGGTCGACGACGTACACGCCGTAGCCGACCATATTGCCTGCGATGCGGCCTCCCAGTCCGAACTGGTCGTCCCCATCGTTCAGGATGGCTGGCTATGGGGCGTTCTGGATATCGACAGCCCTCAGCTGGCCCGCTTCAGCGCCCAGGACCAGGCCGGTATCGAGGCGCTGGTCGATACCTTCATTCGCCACACCGATCTGCCCCGCCTATAACGCAAAAAGCCCCGAGCAGTGCTCGGGGCTTTTTGAGAAATCTGGTAGGACCAGGCGGATTTGAACCGCCGACCTCCACGATGTCAACGTGGCGCTCTAACCAACTGAGCTATGGTCCTGAAACGTGGCTGCACATGATTGGTAGGACCAGGCGGATTTGAACCGCCGACCTCCACGATGTCAACGTGGCGCTC
>ERZ941748.68-NODE-68-length-58711-cov-10.646924_pt1 | contig 58711 bp, 52 predicted proteins | sample MGYA00521092_ERZ941748 | MGnify/ENA primary metagenome ERZ941748 (study PRJEB32759, sample SAMN07749897) | skin metagenome | biome: transportation; feature: city; material: polyester macromolecule | host: Homo sapiens | place: Hong Kong:ISLAND line | collected... | reverse complement strand
GTCATATCCTGGCCCAGCTCAGGGGGCGAATTCCACACCCAACGACGAAGAGCCCTTTTAAACTAGTCGCCAACTGCCGGGAAGCACCCATGCTTGATGTCGTACTGTTCGAACCCGAGATCCCGCCCAATACTGGCAACCTGATCCGGCTATGTGCCAATACCGGCTTTCGCCTGCATCTGATCGAACCGCTGGGCTTCGTGCTTGATGACAAGCGCCTGCGCCGCGCCGGACTCGACTACCACGAGTGGGCGGCACTGCGCGTTCATCGAGACTGGCCAAGCTTTGTCGAAGCCGTGGCACCAGTGCGGATCTTCGCCGTATCAACCCGCGGGCGTATCGGCTACCACCAGCCGGCCTATGCGCCGGGCGATGCATTGGTGTTCGGCCCTGAGACCCGTGGCTTGCCTCAGGCGCTGCTTGATGACCTGCCCGAGACATGGCGGTTGCGTATCCCCATGCTTCCCGGAAGCCGCAGTCTCAACTTGTCCAATGCCTGTGCGGTGGTCGTCTTCGAAGCCTGGCGCCAGCTCGACTTTGCCGGTGCTAGCGAACTCGCCAAGGAGTAAGCGATGTCGATTCAGCAGCGCTTGGCCAAGCTGAACCCACGCCAGCAGGAAGCAGTACGCTATATTGATGGCCCCTGCCTGGTGCTGGCCGGGGCTGGCTCCGGCAAGACCAGTGTCATTACCACCAAGATCGCCTATCTGGTCAAAGAGTGCGGCATGAGCGCGCGCAAAATCGCTGCTGTCACCTTTACCAACAAGGCCGCCCGAGAGATGAAAGAGCGGGTGGGCCAGATGCTGAAGGGCAAGGAGGGCCACGGGCTGACGGTCTCGACCTTCCACAACCTGGGGCTCAACATCATTCGCGGCGAGCTGAAGACCTTGGGCTACAAGCCGGGGTTTTCGCTGTTCGACCCGGAAGACGCCAAGGCGCTGCTGCGGGACTTGATGAATAAGGACGCTCAGGTGGACGCCGAGCAGATCAACGCCGTTCAGGCCAGGATTTCCCAGTGGAAGAACGACCTGGTGCTGCCCGGGGATGCGCTTTCGTTTGCTGCCGATGACGACGAGCATTTCGCGGCACGGGTGTACGAAGCCTACGTTCGCCACCTGAAAGCCTACAACGCGGTGGATTTCGACGACCTGATTCTGCTGCCCGTGGTGCTCTTGCAGCGTGACCCGGAAGCGCTGGCCCGCTGGCGGCGCAAAATCCACTACATGCTGGTGGATGAGTACCAGGACACCAACGTTTCCCAGTACCTGCTGGTGAAGCTGCTGATGGCCGAACGCGCCACCTTTACCGTGGTCGGCGACGACGACCAGTCGATTTACGCCTGGCGGGGCGCTCGGCCGGAAAACCTGGTCACCCTGGGGGAGGATTTCCCGCGCTTGAAGGTCATCAAGCTGGAGCAGAACTACCGCTCTACCGGCACGATACTGCGCGCCGCCAACACGCTGATTGCCAACAACCCCCACGTCTACGACAAAACCCTGTGGTCGGAGATGGGCGACGGCGCGCCGATTCGCGTGGTGGTGAACCGCCATGAGGAGGCCGAAGCCGAGCGAGTGGCCAGCGAGATGCTCACTCGGCGCATCAAGGAAAAAGCCGAGTGGCGCGATTTTGCGGTGCTCTACCGAGGCAACTTTCAGGCGCGGCTGCTGGAGCTGAAGCTGCAGCACTACCAGATTCCGTACAAGCTCTCCGGCGGCACGTCGTTTTTCTCGCGTAACGAGATCAAGGACGCCATGGCGTACCTGCGGCTTTTGATCAACCCCGCCGATGACAACGCCTTTTTGCGCATCGTCAACGTGCCCCGGCGTGAAATTGGCCCCGGTACGCTGGAAAAGCTCGCCAACTACGCCACCGAGCGCTCCATTTCGCTGTTTTCCGCCTGCCACGAGCTGGGCCTGGAGCAAATGCTACCCACCCGCGCCGTGGAGCGGCTGTCGCGCTTTACGCACTTCATCGATGGCGTGCGCAAACGGATGGACCAGGGCGATGCCATTGCCGCGATCCGCGACATGATGCGGGATATGGATTACGAGGCGTGGCTGTATCAGAACGCCAGCGCCCCGACCATTGCCGAGCGCCGCATGGCCAATGTATGGATCCTGATCGACCAGCTGGAAAAGTCGCTGAACCGCAACCCGGAAGAGAGTACCGCCAGCACCGAGACGGAAACCGACAGCGTCGAGGCCGCTATCTCGCGGCTGGTGTTGCGCGACATCCTGGAGCAGCAGGCCGAAGAGGATGACTCGGATCGCGTGCAGCTGCTTACCATGCACGCTTCCAAGGGGCTGGAGTTTCCCCACGTTTATCTGATGGGCTGGGAAGAGGATCTGCTGCCCCACCGTAACGCCATCGAGATGGGCACCGTGGAGGAGGAGCGCCGCCTGGCCTACGTGGGCATTACCCGCGCCCGGCGGACGCTGACGCTGACCCTGGCGCGCCAGCGCAAGGCGTATGGCGAACTGATGGACTGCCAGCCTAGCCGCTTTCTGGATGAGCTGCCCGCCGACGACCTGGAGTGGGAGGGCCGCGCCGACAAGGAAGACCCCGACAAGAAGCAGGCTCGGGGCAAGGATGCCATTGCGGGGCTGCGTTCCTTGCTGGGCTGAGGACGTTTGATAGGAAGGCGGTTTTTCAAGGCAAAAAATATCCACAGGGGGTAGGAAGAACCCGCCTGTGGATAGTTTGGAGCATCCGCTAACGAAGGATTACTCGGCTTCGGCGACCATGTAGTCGACGATGGCCATGATCTCTTCATCGGAAGCGCTGCTGCCACCGCGTGGCGGCATCACGCCCATGCCGTCGAACACGCTGGCGTAGAGCTCATCCATTCCTTTGTCGATTCGCGCTGCCCAGGCGTCCGCATCGCCCAGCACCGGTGCACCAGCTACACCAGCGGCGTGACAAGCGACACAGCCTGCGCTGGAGTAAAGCGCGGCGCCATCCAGATCGCTACCGCCATTGGCGGCTTCTTCTGTGCTGGCCACGGCTTCATCTTCGCTGGTGGCTTCTTCAGCCGCGGCGACTTCCTCGCTGGCACCTTCGTCTTCGGCAGCCGCTTCTTCACCGCCGCCCAGCTCAGGCACGTCCATCACCGGCTCCAGCAGGTAGGCGGTGGCGGCTTCCATTTCGGCATCTGAGAGGTTGGGGTTGCCGCCGCGGGCAGGCATCGCGCCAATGCCGTTGATCGAGTGCTCGAGCAGCGTGGCAAAGCCCTGCTCGGTACGCTCGGCCCAGGCGCCTTCATCACCACGTACCGGTGCACCGGCAGCGCCGGTCTCGTGACACGCCATGCAAACGCGGTTGTAAATGCCCGCGCCGTCGACCTCGTCACCACCACCACCGCTAGCCGCTGCCGGTGCCGATGCGGTACCACAGTCCTGGCCTTGGAGGCAGAGCTGGCCTACTGGTGCCAGGCGCTCAGCCATTGCGTCACGTGCGGCGTCGTCCAGAGCATAAGCACCCGATGTGCCTGCCATGACGCCGAGGGCCGCCAGCCCGCTCATGATCAGCTTAGATTTCACTCTCACCACCTCTTTGAGTTTTATATAAAACGTTGTGCTTAAGAATCGTGCTTGAAGCTCGAGCTCAGGAACCGTGCTCAGGAACCGGACGCTTGAAGATGTAGCACTGAACCCCTGCGCACCAGCGCCACTACGCACTCTGCCGCCGAAACGCCAAGACATGCCTCTTGGAGTTAGTATACCGAGAACACAAAGGGTAGGAAAATGCTACTAAGCGCGGCAGTTCAACTCGGTGGCGGGCAAGACACACCAGCCCAGCAGTTGATGCTCACCCGCAGGCAGCATCCCTGCCTGCCGATAGGCTCGCTGCGCGGGCAGGTTGTCACGGTCTACCGTCAGCGCCAGCTGGCTTGCGCCCGCCTGGGCCACCATGGCCTGCGCTTGCTGCACCAGTGCCTTGCCTTGCCCCTGGCCGCGCCAGCCAGGCACCAGCCCCATCAACTGAACGCTCCAGTGCTCGCGGCCTGGGCTGGCATCCAGCAGCAGGCCCGCATGGCGGCCCTGCTCCCCCTGCAGGTAATACCAGTGTTCGGAAGCGCTCGATGCTTGGTGATAAAAGCCTTCCAGCAGAGCCTGCGCAGGCAATACATCGCGCAAGGCAGGGCAATCCAGCGAGCCCTCCCCCACCTGCTCGACCAGTGCCTGCTGCTGAGCGGGCGTCAGCTCATCAAACGGCCGTAGCGGTGGCAGCCCCCGCACGTGAGCAACCGGCCGACAGTGCCAAGCCAGGTGATCGAGGGTGGCCAACCGCTGCATGCCCAGGTTCAGCAATGATGCTTCCCAGCTCGCCATGGTCTTATCCAGGGCAACGTGACACAGCACAAGCTCTTGGGTCGCCACCCAGCGGTGCAGTTGACTTAGCAGGGGCTCGACAAATTGGTTATTCTGCTTGGGCAACCATAGCTGCGCGATGCGGTTTTCCTGGCACTCTACCCAGGCGGCAGCGCAGACTCGCCCTGCCTGGCAAGCCACCCACAGGCCCGACCAACCCTCGGGCCGTGTGCTGGCCTTGACCAGCGCCTGCTGTAGCGCAGCCTGCTGGGCAGGTTGGTGGACGGCAGCCAACTGCAGCAGCGCCTCGCGCCGTTGCTGCGCCGGGCAGACCATGATCGACGTTGCCGGGTGGGTCGAGAACATGCCAGATAGCCTTGTCGCCAGCAGGCGCAACACAACAAGAGGAGTGGCCCGTCAGTATGCGAATTTTATTGGTGGAAGATGACCCTAGCCTGGCATCGGGCATTCGCATGGCGCTAAAGCCCGAGCATTACACGGTCGATCATCTGACCGATGGTGACACGGCCCTGGTCGCACTGCAAAACGAACCGTTCGATGCCGTGATTCTGGACTTGGGCCTGCCCACCATGGACGGCATTGAGCTGCTGCAAACCCTGCGCCGCCAAGGGCATCAGGTGCCCATTCTGGTGCTGACGGCCCGCGACGCCGTCGAGAGCCGCATTGCCGGGCTGGACGCGGGTGCCGACGACTACTTGACCAAGCCCTTCGAAGTGGATGAGCTGAAAGCGCGCCTGCGGGCCTTGCTACGCCGCAGCCAGGGCCAGCCCAACGGCCTGCTCTCCTGCCGGGGGATCAGCTTGAACCCTCAAACCCTCACCGTACACTACCAGCAGCAGACCATTCCCCTATCGCGTCGCGAGCTGGCGCTGCTGCAGGAGTTCATGAGCCACCCGGGGCGCGTCTTCACCCGTGATACGTTGGCCCGGCTGGTATACGGCTGGGAAGAGGACGTGGAAAGCAATGCCATCGAGGTCCATATCCATCACCTGCGGCGCAAGCTGTTTGCGGATGCCATCCGCACCGTGCGAGGCATTGGTTATGTGATGGAAAAAACGGGCAAGGAGAGCTGATGCGCTCCATTCGTCGCCGCACGCTAGGGCTCGTGCTGCTGGTATTCGGCGTGAGCATGTTCATCATCGGTTTCATCAGCTATCGCTTTGCGGCACAGGAAATCGAAGAGTTGCACGACCGCAGCCTGGCGCAAAACGCCCGTTTACTGGAGGGCCTGCTGCAAGCCCCCTTGCCCACTCAGGACCGCACGCTGCTACTGCAAAGCCTGGAGAACGCCTTACTGCAGCCCGGTGCCATAGAACCACCGGATCTGAGCGATGGCTATACCCACCAGCTAGCGTTTCAGCTGTGGGAAGGCAACCAGCTGCTGCTGCGTTCCGATAACGCCCCGACGCCCCCGCTGGTAAGCCAGCCGGTCGGGTATTCGACCGCCATCCTGGGAGAGCAGGCCTGGCGGGTCTACGTACTTTCGCTGGCAGATGCCAACAAGCGGGTCATCGTCAGCGAACGCCAGGATGTACGCGCGGCGCTGACCCGCGAAGTGGCGCTGCGCACGCTACTACCCGACCTGATTGGCCTGCCTCTGCTCACCCTGCTGCTGTGGTGGTCGATTGGCTGGGGGCTGGCGCCGCTGTCACGCATGGCGGAACAGATCCGCAGCCGCGATCCTAACAACCTCCAGCCGCTGTCATTGCAGCCCCTTCCTCAGGAGCTGGATACCATTGCTGGGGCACTCAACCGCTTACTGGCGCGTTTACAGCAGATGCGTATTCGCGAAAAGCGCTTCATCGCCGATGCCACCCACGAGCTGCGTACGCCGCTGGCGATTCTCGATCTGCACGCTCAAAACGCGCTGGCCGCCGATAACCGCGCGGATCGTGAAGAGTCGCTGCACCATTTGCGCAGCGGCGTGGCCCGTTCGACGCGGCTGGTGGCCCAACTATTGACCCTGGCAAGGCTGGACCCCGAAGAGGAGCCGCTACCCGAAATCCGCCATGCCGACGTGCGGCAAGAGACCCAGGAGACTCTGGCGAAACTCCTGCCGCTGGCCACGGAGCGCCGCCAGCAGCTGCATATGGAAGTCGAAGAGCAGCAGAGCTGGCTCATGGAAGAGGAGCCCGGGGCCATCGAGACCCTGGTACAGAACCTGGTGGGCAACGCCTTTCAACACTCGCCACCCAGTGGGGCTGTGACGGTGCACCTGAGCGCGTCCCATCACCACATCACGCTAATGGTCGATGACCAGGGCAAGGGGATTCCGCCCAGCGAGCGCAGCCGAGTCGTGGAGCGCTTTCAGCGTGCAGGGCCTGGGGCGGGCGCTGGGCTGGGCTTATCGATCGTCGAACGCATCGTGAAACGCCATGGAGGCACCCTGTTACTGGAGGAGGCACCCAGTGGAGGCCTGCGGGTACGCGCCACGTTGGCGAGAGATGCGTTGACCCAGCGCCAGGCAAAAGAATGAGAAAAAATGTAACAGATTCTGGCTGTTAAGATTTCGATAAGAATTCCGTGCAACTGTGAAGGTACAGAGCAGGCAATCAGTCAATGACCTGTTATTCACCCCACGGAGGTACCCCCGATGAATTCACTGCTGAAATCTCACAAAGCCCTTATCCAATTTGGCACTACCCCGCTGCTGACTACCCCGGCCGCCAAGACGTTGACGCCGGATAGCCCAGCGCTGTCGGTTCTGACCGATTTCACCAAGGTGGTGCCGCAATCTGTCGCTGGCGATACCCCCATCGATGAAGCCCATCAGAAGATGCGCCACGGCGGTGTTCGCCTGCTGTTCGTGATGGACAAGCAGAATCACTGCGTCGGCGTGCTGTCGGCCAAGGAAGTAATTGGCTCACGGCGCATCAATATCGCCATGCAGCAGCGCAACCTGGAACGCTCCGACGTCACCGCCGACATGATCATGACGCCCTGGGAAAAACTCAGCGCCATGCCAATAGAGCAGCTGAAAGCGCTCACTATCGAGGATCTGGTGCGGTCCATGGAAACGTTTGCCGAGCAACACCTGCTGATTACCGAGCAGACGGCCAATCATGAACTCAGCGTGCGAGGAATCGTATCGGCCACGGACATTCAAGCCGTCATGGGCAAGCAGGCCAAAGGGAAAGCGGATGCCACGGTCGTGCCCATGGCCCGCAGCTTCGCCGACATTTGCCAAGTGGTCACCGGCCACGACTTATAAGTTTCCACTCGCTTACCAATAAAAACGCCCCTTATCTTTTTGATAAGGGGCGTTTTTATTTGCCTGCCCAGCGGCCAGCGCTGGGCAAACGATCGGTTTTCAAAACAAGCTGGCGTTGATCATCAGGTGCGCCGCAATACTGGCCGCATAGCCCAGTAAGATGGCGGGTACCCAACGCAAGTGCACGGCAAAGGTGTAAATGCCCCGTGCCTGCCCCATCAGCGCCACCCCAGCGGCAGACCCCATGGAAAGCAGGCTACCGCCCACCCCCGCCGTCAGGGTAATCAACAGCCAGTTGCCTTCGCTCATGTCTGGCGCCATGGAGAGCACGGCAAACATCACGGGGATGTTATCCACTACGGCGGAAATCAGGCCCAGCACCACGTTGGCCCAGACCGGGTTCCAACCGCCATACAGCGTTTCAGACAGCAGGCTGAGATAGCCCATGAAGCCCAGGCCACCGACACACATGACGACTCCGTAGAAGAACAGCAGCGTGTCCCACTCGGAGCGCGCAATCCGGCTGAAGATATCGAACGGCACCACGCTGCCCAGTTGCTCCAGCTTTTGCCAATCGCCACGGCGAGAGTAGCGCTCGCGCTTGCGCTCCAGGGAGCGAGGCAGGCTGCGACGCAGGTAGTAGCCAAAGAACTGCAGCAGGCCCAGGCCAAACATCATGCCCATGGCAGGGGGGAGATACAGGATCGAATGGCACAGTACCGAGATGGCCACGGTGATCAGGAACAGCAAGATGATGCGCTTCGCGCCGCGCTTCATCCAGACGTTCTCGGTCAAGGCAGCGGGCTGACGGTTGACGAGGAAGAAGTTCATGATCAGCGCAGGCACCATGAAATTGACGATGGCGGGCAGCAGCAGCACGAAGAAGCCTTCGAACGGCACTTGCCCGGCTTGCCATACCATCAGCGTGGTAATGTCGCCAAACGGGCTGAAGGCGCCCCCTGCGTTGGAAGCAACCACCACGTTGACACAGCACAGGCTGATGAACTTGTTGTCTCCCTCAGCCACTTTCAAGACGACGGCACACATCAGCATGGCCGTGGTCATGTTGTTGGCAATCGCGGAGATGGCAAACGCAAGACAGCCGGTAATCCAGAACAGGGTTCGGTAGCTGAACCCCTTGCGCACCAGCCAGGCGCGCAGCGAATCGAAGATACGCCGCTCTTCCATGGCGTTGATGTAGGTCATCGCCACCAGCAGGAACAGCAGCAGCTCGGTGTACTCCAGCAGCGTCTCCTTGAAGGCTTCTTCTGCTTCATGAGGCATGCCGGCCTGCACGTACACCCAAGCCACCATGGCCCAGATCAGTCCCGCCGCCACCAACACCGGCTTGGACTTGCGCATGTGGATAATTTCTTCGCTCATGACCAGTGCATAAGCAAGAATGAAAATGATAACGGCGGCAATACCGGCCATCGAGGTGGTCAGGTCTAGCGGGCCGGCAGCAGCAAACACAAAGGAAGGAAAGAGGGTCAAGCAGAGGGCGGTCAACAACCGAGCAGCGCGGCGGGAGGCGTGCCGTGCTACAAGGGCGTCTGGTGGTTTCATGGCAGTGTGGTCCTGGCAGGATAAGAGAGTACCGCCACGATGATAAGCACACTAACTATGTGCTGCAACGCAGCGATCGCGCATAAGATGCGGCTATTCGCCGCATCCTGTAAAGCGCTTTTATGCCGACCTTTGCAATTATTTGTGTTCCGGGTTTATTCCACCGTCACGCTTTTCGCCAGGTTACGTGGCTGGTCCACATCGGTGCCTTTCAATACGGCCACGTGGTAGCTCAGCAGCTGTAGCGGCAGGGTATATAGCAGCGGCGCCAGTGCCTCATGTACCTCCGGTAATTCCAGCACGCGGATGTCGTCCTGAGCGCTAATGCCTACCTTGCGATCAGCGAATACGAACAGCTGGCCGCCGCGAGCGCGCACTTCTTGCAGGTTGGACTTCAGCTTCTCCAGCAGGTCATCGTTCGGGGCCACCGAAATCACCGGCATTTCACTATCCACCAGCGCCAGCGGGCCGTGCTTCAGCTCGCCAGCCGGATAGGCTTCCGCGTGGATGTAGGAGATTTCCTTGAGCTTCAGGGCACCTTCCAGGGCAATCGGGTAGTGAGCACCACGCCCCAAAAACAGCGCATGGTGCTTTTCGGCAAACGCCTGGGAAAGCGCTTCGATCTGCGCATCGAGGCCCAATACCTGCTGGCAAAGCGCCGGTAGTTCCTGCAGGGCAGCCAGAATCGCTGGCTGTTCAGGCCGCCCCTTCGCTTTACTGACGGAGAGCGTCAGCAGCAGCAGTGCGATCAATTGCGTCGTAAACGCTTTGGTGGAGGCCACGCCGATTTCAGGGCCTGCACGGGTCATCAGCGACATATCCGACTCGCGCACCAGCGAACTGCCGGGCACGTTGCAGATCGCCAACGTACCGACATAGCCAAGGGTTTTGGCAAACCGCAGCGCTGCCAGCGTATCGGCGGTTTCCCCAGACTGAGAGAGGGTGACGAATAGCGTGCCTTCCGGCACCACCGGGTGGCGGTAACGATACTCGGAGGCCACTTCGACCTGCACCGGCACGCCAGCATAGCGCTCCAGCCAGTAGCGGGCCACCAGGCCCGCATGGTAGCTGGTGCCACAGGCGATGATATGCACCTGGCGGGTTTTCTGAAACAGCGCCTGGGCGTCTGGCCCGAAGCTCTCGACCAGAACGCTGCTGGCACTCATGCGCCCTTCCAGCGCTGCCTCGATGACCTTGGGCTGCTCGAAGATTTCCTTGAGCATGTAGTGGCGATACTCTCCCTTGCTGGCGGCGCCATCGCCATGCTCGAAGGTATGCACCGGGCGCTCGACAACGTTCCCCTGACGGTCGACGATGCGGATGACACCGTGTTCGCGCAGCTCGACCAGATCGCCCTCTTCCAGGTAGATGAAGCGGTCGGTGACCTGCAACAGCGCCAGCGGGTCGGAGGCCAGGAAGGCTTCATCGATCCCCACGCCCACCACCAGCGGGCTGCCCTGACGGGCGCCCACCACCACGTTAGGCTCGTGCGTACTCATCACGCCCAGCGCGTAAGCTCCCCCCAGCCCGCTGACGATCTCCTGGGTCGCTTCGAACAGTGTCTTGCCAGTAGTGAGTTTGTCGGCCAGTAAGTGGGCGATCACTTCGGTATCGGTGTCGGAAGTGAAGGTGTAGCCGCTGCCCTGCAGCGTCTCCTTGATCTGCTCGTAATTCTCGATGATGCCGTTATGTACTACAGCGACACTGTCGCGGCTGTGGTGGGGGTGAGCGTTGGCCTCGGAGGGCTTGCCGTGGGTGGCCCAGCGGGTATGGGCGATACCGCAATGCCCCGGCAGTGCCTCGTTGGCCAGGCGCTCTTCCAGGGCCGCTACCTTCCCCAGTGCCCGGTGGCGGGTCAGCGCTCCGCTGCTGAGTACCGTCATGCCTGCCGAATCATAACCGCGATACTCCAGGCGCTTGAGTCCTTCCAGCAATATCCCCTGCACATTGCGCTGTGCCACGGCTGCGACGATACCGCACATACTCCACTCTCCTGAAGGCGCCAAGCGCCTGTATCACCGGTGTTTAGTTTGCTTTTTTGGTGGGGCGCGGCCAGTCGGCCTTTTCCAACTGGCGGCTGCGGGTCACTGCCAGGGCGTGCTCCGCCACGTCCTTGGCGATGGTGGAGCCCGCCCCCACGGTGGCCCCCTGACCAATCGAAACAGGGGCAACCAGCGCGCTGTTGGAGCCAATGAAGGCGTGGTCGCCAATCTGCGTGCGATGCTTGTTGACGCCATCGTAGTTGCAGGTAATGGTGCCTGCCCCAACGTTCACCTCGCGCCCCAGGGTGGCATCGCCCACATAGCTCAGGTGGTTGATCTTGCTGCCTTCGCCGACCTCGGCGTTCTTGGTCTCCACGAAGTTGCCCACTTTCGCCTTGACCGCCAGACGCGTGCCGGGGCGAAGACGAGCGTAGGGCCCAATCTGATTATGGCCAGCGGCCACCGTGGAGTCGATGACGCTGTGGCTATCGATGACGCTTTCAGCACCGAGGGTGCTGTTCTTGATCACGCAATAAGGGCCAACGCGCACGCCTTCGCCCAGCTCCACGTTCCCTTCGAAGACGCAGCCCACGTCGATGAACACATCGTGGCCACAGGTTAGCGTGCCGCGTACATCGATTCTCGCCGGGTCTGCCAGGGCAACGCCCTGAGCCATCAACGCTTCCGCCGTCTGCTGCTGGTAAGCACGCTCCAGACGGGCCATCTGCGCACGGTTGTTGACCCCTTCCACCTCGGTAGCATCGTGGGGCTGCGCCGTGGCCACCTTGATACCTTCGCTGGCAGCCATGGCGATGACGTCGGTCAGATAGTACTCACCCTGGGCATTCTCTGCCGAGAGCTGGGGCAACCAGCGCTTCAGTTGAGCGCTGGTCATGGCCATGATGCCGGTATTGCACTCGGTGATGCTCAGTTGCTCGTCGTTGGCATCTTTTTGCTCGACAATCGCCACGGCCTGCCCGTCACTATCGCGCACGATGCGCCCGTAACCGCCAGGGTCGTCCAGCGTGACCGTCAACAGGCCCATATGCTGCTCATCCACCTGAGTCAGCAGGTTGGCCAACGTGTCACGGCGAATCAGCGGCACATCGCCGTAAAGCACCAGCACGATGCCGTTGCCCAGACGAGCCTGGGCCTGGGCCACGGCATGGCCCGTCCCCTTTTGCTCTTCCTGCAGCGCAAACAGAACGTCATGCTCTGCCAGCGCGTCACGCAGTTGGTCAGCGCCGTGACCGATCACCACGTGGGTCCGTGCCGGATTCAGCGCCTGAGCGGTCTCCAGCACGTGCTGCACCATGGGTTTGCCTGCCAGGGTATGCAGCACTTTCGGCAAGGGAGAGCGCATCCGCGTACCTTTACCGGCCGCCAGAATGACGATGTCGAGATCATGCATGTTCAGTACCTACCGTTATTGGGCCGCTGCCGGTGTCCAGGCATCGATGCCCAGCTCTTCCAGCAGCGTATCACCAAAATAGTCCTTGAATGCTGGGCTGGCGATGCTGCGCCAGCGGTCGCCGTCGCGCACCAGCAGCAGTACGTTCAAGTCGTGTTCCAGGGCCAGCGCCATGCCCTCTTCCGTACCAACCACCAGCAGTGCCGTGGCCCAGGCATCCGCCCATGCATTGGAAGGGTGGAAGACCGACACCGATACCAGGTCATGGGTAATCGGTTTGCCGTCACGAGGATTGATGGTATGCGAGTAGCGCTGCCCGTCGACTTCGAAGTAATTGCGGTAGTCGCCTGAGGTCGCCACCGACAAGTTGCTGAGCGGCACGATATGCTGAGCCCTTTGCTCACCGTCTTCCGGCACTTCGATACCTACACGCCAAGCCAGTTCATCGTCGGGCTCCCGGTAACCACGGGCGATCATGTCTCCCCCCAGGTTCACCAGATAGTGCTCGATCCCCTGCTGGTCCAGATATGCACCCACTCGATCGACGGCATGACCTTTCGCCACGCCAGAAAGATCGACAAAGATATCCCGCGTGCGCCGCGCCTGCATCTGCTGGGCATCCACTTCCAGGGCGTCATACCCGACGGTCGAAAGGCGTTCGGCAAGGGCTTCATCACTGGGCACTTCTTCTGGCCTTGCTTCTGGCCCGAAACTCCACAAGTTCACCAGGCCACCCACCGTCACATCGAAGGCACCATCGCTGTCTGCCGCAACGGCCTGACTGACGGCCAAGACTTCGATCAGCTCATTGGACAGCGGCTGCCACTCATTCAGCGGCGCATGATTGAACGTTACCAGCTCGGCGTCATCCCGGTAGGTCGACATGGAACGGTCCACGCTCTCGAGTTCGGCCAGAAAGCCCTCTTCCAACGCCTGTGCCTGGCCCTGGGTCAGCGGATCCATCACCGTCACCTGGTAGAAAGAGCCAAATACCCCTCCTTCAAACCGGGTGGGCGGCTCCAGGGGGCGATCACTCTCGGAGCAGCCTGCCATCAGGGGCAACAGGGTGAGTAAACCAAGGCCAGCTAAAAAGGGACGATAGCCGATGTTCATCGCATTTTCCTTGAAATGTGCTCGGGGTCAGAAGTGGAAGAACCACAGCAGCCAGAGACCAAATACCACGCGGTAAACCACGAACGGCTGCATGCCCAGTTTCTTGATGACGACCAGAAAATAGTGAATACAGAGATAGGCAATAATACCAGAAAGAAGCGTACCCACGATCATGGCGGGCCAGTCGATGGCTTGGGGATCGCTGAGCAAGCCAACGGCCTCTAGCCCTCCGGCCAGCACAATCACGGGGATCGACAGCAGAAACGAGAAGCGTGCAGCGCCCTCCCGGCTCATGCCTACCAACAGGGCTGCCGTGATGGTGATACCGGAACGGGATGTACCCGGAATTAGCGCCAGTGCCTGCGCAAAACCAATGATCAGCACATCCTTCAGATTCATGCTGTACTCGCTGCGGGTGCCGCGCTTTTTCCAGTCGGCATAGCCCAGCAGTAAACCAAAAGCGACCAGGCTCAGCCCGATGATCAGGGTCGAGCGCATGTGATCGGCAATCAGATCGCGACCCAAAAAGCCGATAATACACACCGGCAAAGTGGCCAATGCGACCCAGAACCCTAGCCTGGCATCCTCATCGACGCCTTTGCCCCGTAGCGCGGCCACGCTGCTGACGACCATGCGTATGATTTCATGACGAAAGTAGAGGATGACGGCACTCAAGCTACCCAGATGGAGTGCCACATCGAATGCCAACCCCTGATCTTCCCAGGGCGTAAATACGGGCACGAGAATAAGATGTGCGGAACTGGAAATCGGCAGGAACTCGGTTATTCCCTGAATCACTGCCAAAATCACGACCTGTAGCCAATCCATAGATTCATCCTAGCGTCAGTTGAGAGGCGTTCTGAAAAGCCACAAGGATACACGTGCGATTCCATGATGTCCGCCTGCAAATATTCTGTGATTGACAATCATGAAAACGCCTCCTAGCATGGCGCCGTGTTCAAGCGCCCTACCTGTGGCCCATGAATGCGATACAACTCCTTATCTTTCCCTTAAAAGAGGTTCCGAGAGCAGCCCATGGAAGATCCCAGTAGTCGATTATGTATGCGTGAAGCAGCCATGAAGTTTGGCTCGCTAGTGCACACGACCCGCCGGTAAGCTTTCTGCTCTCCAGGCCGTCGTGGCCTGGCCCTCTACACCCCCGCCTCTCTTCATAGCTCTTTCGCGCCTTGCGCGAGTCGTTGTCGTCAACTCGCCACATTAGTCGTTCACTATGCACGCAAGTACTTTGTCGACCGTGTGTCCCTGACTCATGTCAGGCCACTTTGGCCAGAAAACCTTGTGCGCGTGGATTATATGCGTGTCGGTGCGTCGTCATGAACGCTGCCTTCACATCGGGTTGTCTCGCCTTGATTCCGCCATTGCCGGAGGCGAACAATGAGCTATGCCATACTAGCCGCTTCACTAAGAAGCGCCATGCAGCGCAACGATCACACCGCGATTTCTCATATCGTCGCGGAAATGCAGCCTGCCGATATTGCCGATTTTGCCCGTTACGAGCCCGCCTATACGGTGTTGGCGTTGCTCATGCAGCTTCCCGAAGCGCAGCGTGGCCCTACGTTCGGCTACCTGGAAACGGAGCAACAGCGGGACATCGGTGAAAAAATGACCGATGAAGAACTCGCAAAACTGGCTGCCACGATGGATGCAGACGAGCGCGCTGACCTGTTCCACCTGGTGGCGCCAGGCAGGCAGCCTGCCATCCTGCGCCAACTATCGCAAAAAGAGCGCGATGACTTAACCAAGCTGGCCAGCTATGCCGAAGGCACGGCAGGGGCCGTCATGACCTCCGAGTATGTTTCCGTGCCGGTCACCATCGACGTGGCGGAAGCCTTGAGCCTGCTACGCGCCAGCGCGCCTGACGCCGAAACCATCTACCAGGTGTATTGCGTCGATAAAGAAGGCCGTTTGCAGGGCACCGTATCGCTACGCCAGCTGATTCTTGCGGCCCCCCACCAATGCGTGGAAGAACTAATGGTCTCGGAAGTGGTGTTTGCCTCCGTGGAAACGCCGCAGGAAGAAGTCAGCCGGCTGATTGCCCATTACGACTTGCTGGCGCTTCCCGTGATCAATGGTGGTGACCGCTTGGTGGGCATCGTGACCTACGACGACGCCATGGACGTGGCCGCGGAAGAAGCCACCGAAGACATGCACAAGGGGGTGTCGGTGGGCAAGCTGGAGGGCAGCCTGCGCTCGGTCAGCCTGTTCGAGCTCTACCGCAAGCGTGTGGTGTGGCTGGTATTGCTGGTATTCGCCAATATCTTCTCGGGTGCCGGTATCGCCTATTTCGAAGAAACCATCGAAGCCTACATTGCGCTGGTGTTCTTCCTGCCCCTGCTGGTGGATAGCGGTGGCAACGCAGGCTCTCAGGCGGCCACCCTGATGGTACGCGGCATGGCCACCGGCGATGTACGTACCCGCGATTGGGCCAAGCTGCTGGGTCGTGAAGTCGGCGTCGCCTTGGCGCTGGGTCTGACCATGGCACTGGCGGTGTCCGTGGTGGGTATTTTCCGCGCGGGCAGCGAAATAGCACTGGTCGTCGCGCTATCAATGGTGCTGATCGTCACGGTAGGTAGTCTGATAGGGATGATTCTGCCGTTCATTCTGCAGCGCTTCAAGCTAGATCCGGCGACCGCCTCGGCACCGCTGGTGACCTCGATTGCCGATGCGTCAGGCGTACTGATCTACTTTGCACTGGCAACGGCTATTTTGGGGCTTCCTGTATAGACAATGCAGTCAATCAGGTGAGCCTCTCACCTCAGTACGCTACAATGAGGCCTTTATATAGCGTGTACGCCATCGGGTAACGCAAGCCATGAAGATAGAGCAACTGACGGCCACTCCAGACGATTCATCACACATCCATCATAGCCAGGAAGCCAAGCGCGTCACGTACATTGGTGCCTGGCTGGATGGGCTGCTGAGTGTCGTCAAGGTGGTGGTGGGGTTTCTGGTTGGCTCGGCAGCCTTGATTGCCGATGGCATTCACTCCCTGTCTGACCTTGTCACCGATGGCTTTGTTCTGGCCGCCATTCATTATGGCCGTCAGGAACCGGATAACGACCACCATTATGGCCATGGCCGTATCGAGACGCTGACCACGCTACTGCTGGGCAGTGTGCTGATCTTCGTGGCCGGCGGTATCGCCTGGTCGAGCATCGACCGTCTGTTGAGCGGTACCGAAGTAGGCGCGCCCGGCGCTTTTGCCATCGCGGTGACGGTGCTGGCCCTGATCAGCAAGGAGTGGATCTTCCGCTACACCATGCGGGTCGCCAAACGGGTCAAGTCCAAGCTGCTGGAAGCCAATGCCTGGCACTCCCGCAGCGATGCCCTCTCAACGGCCGTGGTGCTGGTAGCGCTGGTGGGTGCCCAGTATGGGATGGGGTGGCTGGACGCCGTGGCCGCAATCATCGTGGGGCTGCTGGTAGGTAAGGTCGGCATCGACCTGCTGTGGGAATCCGCCAGAGAACTGGTAGATACCGCCTTGCCCGAAGACGTGCAGCAGCAGATGCATGATGTGGCCTGCAGCGTGCCCGGCGTGGATAGCGTGCATGACCTGCGTACGCGCCAATCGGCAGGCTGGGTGATGGTGGACCTGCACGTGGTGGTGGGTCCGCGTATCACCGTTTCCGAAGCTCATGAAATCGGCAATGAGGTGAGTCGCCGCCTGCGCCACGAGTTTCCGCTGCTGACCGATGTCATTTTCCACGTGGACCCGGAAGACGATGCCGGTGAGGGCGACCCGAGCCGCCTGCCCGGACTGCCCTTGCGCCCAGAAGTGGAAGCCGCTCTTGATGAGCGCTGGTACATGCACCCGGTATGGCGCACGTTGAACGATCTGCAGCTTCACTACCTGGACGACAAGGTATCGGTCACGCTGATCATCGGTGACGCAGTCCACCAGCCGCCCCAGTGCCTGGCCAGCCAGCTCAAGGCGCTGGCCAGCGACATCGAATGGCTGGGCCACGTAGAAGTGATGTTCATCACTCGGGCGGCCAGCAGCGCCATGCGCTAGACGTTGGTCAGAATGGCGGTGGCGATGGTGAAGTAGATCACTACCCCCGAGGCATCGATCAAGGTCGTTACCAGCGGTGCCGAGGCCGTGGCAGGGTCCACCTTGAAGCGCTCCAGCACGAACGGCAGACACATGCCCATCATGCTACCGAACAGCACGATGGTGACCATGCTCAACGCGACCACCATGGCGACGTCCTCACCGCCACGCATGACCCCGATGGGCGCGACGGCCAACGCCATGGTCAGCCCCAGTGCACCGGCCACCAGCAGCTCCCTGCCCAGCATCTTGCTCCAGTCCTTGACCCCTACGTCCCCGGTGGCCATACCCCGCACCATCAACGTGGCCGCCTGGGCGCCCGCATTACCGCCACTGCCAATCAACAGCGGCAGGAAGAATACCAGAGCGACCTGGGCGGCAATGGTATCTTCGAAGTACGCAATACCAGCCCCCGAAAACAGGTTGGCAAACACCAGCAGTACCAGCCAGGTCACCCGCTTGCGGTAAAGACTGGCCAAGGGCACCCGACTGACACCGTCTTCCAGTTGGCCAATCGACATCCCCTTGTGGATATCTTCGGTGGCCTCGGATTCGGCCACGTCCATGGCATCATCGTGGGTCACGATCCCCACCATGCGCCCATCCTGATCGAGTACCGGCAGCGCCAGCAGGTCATAGCGCGCCACGATACGCGCCACTTCTTCCTGCTCTTCGTCTACGTGGGTGCTGATGACATCCTTGATCATGATGTCATCGACGATGGCACCCGGACGGGCGACCATCAGCTGCCGTAGAGACATGGTTCCCACCAGCTCACCTTCCTTGTTGAGTATGTAGAGCTGGTAGACCGTTTCCGCATCCGGCGCTGTCTGTCGTACTCGCATCATCGCCTGTGACACCGTCATGCCACTGGCTATCGCTACATAGTCAGAGGTCATGATGGCGCCGGCCGTGCCTTCTTCATAGCTGGCAAGACGCTTGAGATCTTCCCGCTCCTGATGCGCCATGCGGCGCAACAACGCTTCGCGGCGATCTTCATCGAGCAGGTTGAACAGATCCGCCCGCTCATCCGAGCCCATCTCCTCTAGCAGCTTGAGCACTTGGGTATCGCTCAGCTCACCGACGACTTCGAGCTGACTCTCGCCTGGCAGATAGCCCAACACATTGGCGGCTCGCTCGGTGGAGAGTATGTCCAGCACCGTCAGGGCCGCACGTAGCTCCTCATCCTCTTCGATCAGCTCTTCCAGCACTTCGCCAATGTCGGCCGAGCGAATTTCGGCGAGACGTTCCGCCAACTGCGCCTTGCGGGGCTCTTCCTTGACCAGCTCCTCGAGCAGCTCGGTTTTCAATTCCTGTAAGGCTTCTTCGTTCAGCGCCATCGCTCTCTCCTGATGCCATTCAAATCCGGGACGACTGACCACCATACTAACAGACAAAAAAAACGCCCCTTAAACCCTGCTCGGGTTTAAGGGGCGTTTGGGTACACAGTGCGTGTAACTAGCCTTTTCCCGCCTTCTTGCGCAGCTGCTGGATCGTTCGCAACTGAGCAACGGCTTCGGCAAGTTCAGCAGCAGCACGGGTATAATCCAGCTCTGCTGACTTGTCGTTAAAGGCTTTCAGCGCCTGCTGACGCGCTTCCTCGGCGGCGGCCTCGTCGAGGTCACCGGCACGAGCAGCGGCATCTGCCAGGATCGTCACGACATCTGGCTGGACTTCCATGAAGCCGCCAGAGACAAAGAAGTTTTCTTCCTTGCCGCCATCGTGGATCACGCGGATCGGGCCCGGCTGAAGCTCGGTCAGCAGCGGGGCGTGCCCCGGCAAGATGCCAAGGTCACCCATGATCCCGGAAGCCACCACCTGCTCGACCTTGCCTGAGAAGATGGATGCTTCTGCGCTGACGATATTGCAAGTGAAGCTATTCGCCATAGCGAATCCCCCTAATGGACGGGATTACTTCTTCATCTGGTTGGCTTTGTCGACAGCTTCGTCGATGGAGCCGACCATGTAGAAGGCCTGTTCCGGCAGATCGTCATACTCGCCAGCCAGAATGCCCTGGAAGCCACGGATGGTGTCTTTCAGAGAAACATACTTGCCGGGTGAGCCTGTGAATACCTCAGCCACGAAGAACGGCTGAGACAGGAAGCGCTGGATTTTACGCGCACGAGATACGGCCAGCTTGTCTTCGTCAGACAGCTCGTCCATACCCAGGATCGCGATGATGTCCTTCAGCTCCTTGTAACGCTGCAGAACGTTCTGCACGCCACGCGCCACTTCGTAATGCTCTTCACCAACGACCAGCGGGTCCAGCTGACGTGACGTGGAGTCCAGCGGATCGATGGCGGGGTAGATACCCAGCTCAGCGATGGAACGCGCCAGTACCACGGTAGCGTCAAGGTGGGAGAAGGTGGTCGCAGGAGACGGGTCAGTCAAGTCATCCGCAGGAACGTAAACGGCCTGCACCGACGTGATAGAGCCTGTCTTGGTGGAAGTGATACGCTCCTGAAGAACGCCCATCTCTTCCGCCAGCGTCGGCTGGTAACCTACCGCTGAAGGCATACGACCCAGCAGTGCAGATACTTCGGTACCGGCCAGGGTGTAACGATAGATGTTGTCGACGAACAGCAGAACGTCACGGCCTTCATCACGGAATTTCTCAGCGATGGTCAGGCCGGTCAGCGCTACGCGCAGGCGGTTGCCGGGCGGCTCGTTCATCTGACCATAGACCAGCGCTACCTTGTCGATAACGTTGGATTCGGTCATTTCATGATAGAAGTCGTTACCCTCACGAGTACGCTCACCCACACCGGCGAATACGGAGTAGCCGCTGTGTTCGGTGGCGATGTTGCGGATAAGCTCCATCATGTTGACGGTTTTACCGACACCCGCGCCGCCGAACAGACCAACCTTACCGCCTTTCGCGAAGGGGCATACCAGGTCGATGACCTTGATACCGGTCTCGAGCAGCTCGTTGGAAGCTGCCTGGTCGGCATAGCTGGGGGCTTTACGGTGGATCGGCATGCGCTCTTGCTCGCCAATCGGGCCCGCTTCATCGATCGGCTCACCGAGCACGTTCATGATGCGGCCCAGCGTTTCCTTACCTACCGGTACGGAAATCGCGGCACCTGTGTTGACCACGTCCAGGCCACGCTTCAGACCCTCGGTGGAGCCCATGGCAATGGCGCGTACTACGCCGTCGCCCAGCTGCTGCTGGACTTCGAGGATGGTCTCAACATTGGAGACCTTCAGCGCGTCGTAGACCTTGGGCACAGAGTCCCGCGGAAACTCTACGTCAATCACCGCGCCGATGATTTGTACGATACGTCCGCTCATCTTGGTTCCTCTCAAAAACCTGCAAATGAAACCTGTCTGCCGGGAATGACCTGTCAGTCAGACCACTCCCTCGGCGTTAAACGGCAGAAGCGCCGCCGACGATCTCGGAAATTTCCTGGGTGATGGCGGCCTGACGGGCCTTGTTGTAAACCATCTCCAGATCGTCAATCAGGTTGCCCGCGTTATCAGTGGCACTCTTCATAGCGATCATACGGGCGGCCTGTTCGCACGCACCGTTTTCGACTACCGCCTGATACACCTGCGATTCGATGAATCGAACCAACAGGCTGTCCAGCAACGCCTTGGCATCCGGTTCATACAGGTAGTCCCAGCTTCCGGGACGGGCGTTTTCTTCGTCATGCTTCTCTTCGCTGCCCATGTCAGTGGACAGCGGAAGGATCTGATGCACGACCGGGCGCTGCGTCATGGTGTTCACGAACTCGTTGTACACCACGTACAGGCGATCCAGCCGACCTTCATCGTACGCTTCCAGCATGACCTTCACACTACCGATCAGACCCTCGACGGTCGGTGCTTCACCTAATCCGCTCTTGGCAGCAACCAGGTTGCCACCATAATTGCGGAAGAAGGCACCGGCCTTGGAGCCAAGGGCACAGAAGTCCAGCTCAACGCCTTGCTGTTTCCAGGCCATCGCATCTTTCAGAACGGCCTTGAACAGGTTGACGTTCAAGCCGCCACACAGGCCGCGGTCTGTCGACACCACGATATAACCCACGCGGTTGACAGGGCGCTCGACCATGTAGCGGTGCTTGTCTTCCTGCTCTACGTCTGCATCCGCAATATGGGCTACCACATTACGGATCTGCTTGGCGTAGGGCTGACTGGACTTCATCAGATCTTGCGCTTTACGCATTTTCGATGCAGCCACCATTTCCATGGCGCTGGTGATCTTCTGCGTATTTTTGATGCTCCCGATCTGGGTGCGTATCTCTTTTGCAGCTGCCATAGCGATCTACCCTTCGTTCGTGGCTCTCAGAAAGCATGCAAGCCCGCCCGCAGGCGGGCCAGACATTACCAGCTCTGAGTCGCCTTGAACTTCTCGAGACCCGACTTCAAACCGTCCTGAATCTCGCCGTTGTAGTCGCCGGTCTGGTTGATCTTGTCGAGCAGCTCGCCGTGCTCGGACTTCATGTAGTCGTGCAGAGCACGTTCGAAGCCCAGCACCTTCTCGACGCTCACATCGTCCAGGTAACCTTCGTTGGCAGCGTACAGAGACAGGGCCATTTCCGCCACGGACATCGGCGAGTACTGCTTCTGCTTCATCAGCTCGGTAACACGCTGTCCGTGCTCGAGCTGCTTACGCGTGGCTTCATCCAGGTCAGAGGCAAACTGCGAGAACGCCGCCAGTTCGCGGTACTGAGCCAGCGCCAGACGCACACCACCACCCAACTTCTTGATGATCTTGGTCTGTGCGGCACCACCAACACGAGAAACCGACAGACCTGCGTTGATCGCCGGACGAATACCGGAGTTGAACAGGTTGGTTTCCAGGAAGATCTGCCCATCGGTGATGGAGATGACGTTGGTCGGAACGAAGGCCGATACGTCACCGCCCTGGGTTTCGATGATCGGCAGCGCGGTCAAGGAACCGGTCTTGCCTTTCACTTCGCCGTTGGTGAACTTCTCGACGTAGTCAGCGTTGACGCGCGCGGCGCGCTCCAGCAGACGCGAGTGGAGATAGAACACGTCACCCGGGTAAGCTTCGCGGCCCGGCGGACGACGCAGCAGCAGCGATACCTGACGGTAGGCAACGGCCTGCTTGGAGAGATCGTCATACACGATCAGCGCGTCTTCGCCACGGTCACGGAAGTACTCGCCCATGGTGCAGCCAGAGTAGGCCGCCAGGAACTGCATGGGTGCCGGGTCGGCAGCGCCAGCCGCCACCACGATGGTGTGCTCCATCGCGCCGTGCTCTTCGAGCTTGCGCACCACGTTGGCAATGGTCGACTGCTTCTGACCGATGGCCACGTAGACACAGGTCACGCCCTTGCCTTTCTGGTTGATGATCGCATCGATGGCAATGGCGGATTTACCGATCTGACGGTCGCCGATGATCAGCTCACGCTGACCACGACCGATCGGCACCATGGCGTCGATGGACTTCAGACCCGTCTGGATGGGCTCGTCAACGGACTGACGGGTGATAACGCCAGGCGCTACCTTTTCTACCGCGTCGGTCAGCTTGGCATTGATGTCGCCCTTGCCGTCGATGGGGTTACCCAGCGCGTCGACAACGCGACCCACCAGCTCGGGGCCTACCGGAACTTCAAGAATACGACCGGTACACTGAGCGGTCATGCCTTCTTCAAGCTGCAGGTAGTCACCCAGGACAACGGCACCCACGGAGTCACGCTCCAGGTTGAGTACCATGCCGAAGATGCTGTTGGGGAATTCAATCATTTCACCGAACATCGCGTCTTCGAGGCCGTGAATTTTCACGATACCGTCGGAAACGCTGACGATGGTGCCCTGATTACGGGCTTCGGATGCGACGTCAAGCTTCTCAATTCGCTGCTTGATGATGTCGCTGATCTCGGAAGGATTCAGTTGCTGCATGCCATGTCCCTCAGACTCAAGCGGTCAGCGCTTCGGAAAGACGGTTCAATCGACCACGCACCGAACCGTCAATGACGGTATCACCGGCACGCAGGATGACACCGCCAATGAGCGACTTGTCGACCTGAGTAGTAATGGAGATTTCGCGATTCAGACGTTTCTTGAGCGCGTTTGCCAGCTTGGTCTGCTGCTTGCTATCCAGCTTGTAGGCTGAAACCACAGTGACGTCGATACGCTTTTCATGTTCTGCGCGAAGGTGTTCAAACTGTTCAGCGATTGCACTCAACGCCATCAACCGACGCTGGTCGGCCAGGGTGGTGAGAAACCGCTGGAAAGCGTCATCGGCACCGTCGCCCAGCATGTCAGCCAGCAACGCCACTTTCTGTTCGCTACTCAGTTTGGGACTACCTAACAGGTTGGCGACCTGATGATCCTTGACAACGAGACCTGCCATTGTCAGTGACTGAGACCAGGTATCCAGTGCCTGATGATCGCGCGCGTATTCAAACGCCGCTTTGGCGTAAGGACGAGCGACGGTCGTTTGTTCCGCCATGGATCACCTCCTTACAGTTCAGCGGCAAGCTTATCAAGCAAGTCGCGGTGCGCTTTCTCGTCAACAGAGGCTTCAAGAACACGCTCGGCGCCTATGATCGCAAGGTGAGAAACCTGCGCACGCAACTCGTCTTTCGCGCGATTGATTTCTTGCTCAATTTCAGCCCGAGCACTGGCCACCAGACGCTCGCCTTCGGCACGTGCTTGTTCACGTGCTTCTTCGATCATCTGCGCAGAGCGCTTGTTCGCTTGCTCGAGGATTTGAGATGCCTGCTCCTTGCTTTCACGCAGTGTCTGCTCGGCACGCTCTTGAGCGAGCTCAAGGTCACGCGTTGCACGGCTGGCTGCGTCCAAGCCATCAGCAATCTTTTTCTGACGCTCGTGAAGCGCGTTGCTGATCGGAGGCCACACATACTTTATGCAAAACCAGACAAAGATCGCGAAGGCGATCGTTTGCCCGATAAGCGTCATGTTGATATTCACAGGGATGTACCTCTGACAAATTCGTGGCGACCGGAGTGAAACAAAACCGAGCGGTTGCCCGCTCGGTCAAGCTGCATTAACCGGCAACAACGAAGATCAGGTACATCGCGATACCAACACCGATCATCGGTACGGCGTCAAGCAGACCGGCCATGATGAAGGTACGAGTTTGCAGCTGGTCGCTCAGCTCAGGCTGACGAGCGGTGTTGTCCAGCAGCTTGCCACCCAGCATGGCGAAACCAAAGCCAGTGGTCAGGGCGCTAACACTGATGATGATGGCGGCAGCAATGTAGACGATTTCCATGATGAAGCTCCTGATAGTGCGTTAATTTCAAGGGTTTAGGTTAAGGGTTTAATGCAAAGCGTTGCTCGGGTTTAGTGATGCTCGTGCGCGGCGCTCAAGTAAACGATAGACAGCGTCGTAAAGATGAAGGCCTGCAGCGAAACCACCAGAATATGGAAGATGGCCCACGGCACATCCAGCATCCAGATCGCCCAAAACGGTAGCAGGGCAATCAGGATAAAGATAACTTCACCGGCAAACATGGCGCCGAACAGACGGAAACCAAGGCTGATCGGTTTGACCAGCAGGCCGACGATTTCGAGGATCAGGTTGAACGGTGCCAGCAGCCAGGTATTGAACGGCGTCAGCGCCAGCTCCTTGCCGAACCCAGCAACACCTTTCACCTTGCAGCTGTAGTAGATGATCATCAGGAAGACGCCGATGGCCATACCCAGCGTGGCGTTGATGTCGGTGGTGGGAACGATTTTCATGTAGCCCACGCCCAGCTTGCCGAACAGCTCCGGGAAGTAGTCCAGCGGGATCAGCTTGAGGCTGTTCATCAGCAGAATCCACATGAACAGCGTCAAGGCGATCGGGCCGATGTTCTTGTTGTTGCCGTGGAAGGTAGAGCGAGTCAGGTTATCGATGAACTCGATGACCATTTCAACGGCATTCTGCAGACCGCCCGGAACACCGGTGGTCGCTGCCTTGCCCGCTTTATGGAACAGCCACAGGAACAGAGCACCCATGCCGATGGACCAACCCATCGTGTCCAGGTGAATGGCCCAAAAACCCATTTCGGTCGCTTCGGCAGAGGTGGACGCAAGCGACCAACCATTTTCCGGGTGCTTTCCGAACGTCAGGTTCTGGAGGTGGTGCTGTATGTAATAGATGGCCGATATTTCGTTATCCGCTGCCATACTGCTTCCTCAAGTTTAAGGGGTTGACCGCTCACGCACGAGCCAAGGGGCTAGCCAGTGCATCAGTTGGGCCACCACATAGGCGACAAAGAAAAAAGCTGGGTTTGAAGGGGGCGCTATCGTCAGCACTATGGCGAATAACGCCACCGTCAAACCAAACTTGCCTGCTGCAGCCTGGTACAAGTTGAGCACATTACGCTGTGGTTGGCGGTTACGCTGCTGCCTTTGACCACGCCACACAAAATAGATGGTCGGTAGAAGGCTAATCAGCCCCCCCGACAAGGCAGACCCTGCTGCCTCGATGCCGACCATGACGCTTGCCAACATGGCCACCAGCAAGATCGCCACCAGCTGAGCAAGAAACAGCCGCCGAAAATCCAATAGACGCCGACGGACAGGCGCTGCACTTTTCACTTTGACCACGACTCCGTGCAGGCTGGGCTGCTGCTCAATGGGGTAACGAGTACGCCCGTTCGTCCAAGCAAGCTTTCGACAAACACGGCGGATTATAGGGAAGCGCTATCACACCTTCAACCGAAGTTGCACGGATTTCGCACGTTTTGGCGTTTACTTGCGACCAAAGGGTTAAAAAAAGGCCGCTTATTTCATTAGCCTGCTACTTTATATGGGCAAGAATGCCATCCAGCTCTTCAAGGCTTGTATAACGTATGGTGACTTTTCCTTTGCCCTTTTGACCGTGGTCGATGGAGACAGGCGCGCCCAGTAGCTCGCCCAGGTGCGTTTCGAGGCGCGCCACATCGGCGGTCTTGGCCACTTTTTTGGCCGATGCTACCGGTGACTGCTGAGTGTCGTGCACCTTCTTGACCAGCGCCTCGGTGTCTCTCACCGTCAGGTCCTTGTTGACCACTTCATGGGCCACCTGGCGTTGCTGGGCGCTGTTCAACGACAGTAGGGCACGAGCATGCCCCATATCCAGATCGCCACGCTCCAGCAGGGTCTGCACTTCCGGGTCCAGGGCCAACAAACGCAGCAGGTTGGCCACCTGCGTGCGGGATTTGCCCACGGCATCGGCCACCTGCTGCTGGGTAAGCTCGAACTCTTCTGCCAGGCGTTTTAACGCCAGCGCTTCTTCGATGGCATTGAGGTTTTCACGCTGAATGTTCTCGATCAGCGCCAGCGCCAGCGCTACGTCGTCGCTGACATGGCGAATGACCGCCGGAATGACATCCAGCTCGGCCAGTTGGGCAGCGCGCCAGCGCCGTTCACCGGCAATGATTTCATAGCGGTCCGGGCCAATCGGGCGAACGACGATCGGCTGCATGACCCCCTGGGCGCGAATGGAGTCGGCAAGCTCCTCCAGTGCCTCGGGCTGAATGTCGCGGCGAGGCTGGTACTTGCCCCGGGTCAGTTGCCCCAGCGGCAGCCGCTCCAGGCGTTCGGCATGGACATCGTCCTGCGTTGCCTCGGCGGCGGAGCCTTCTGGCAGCAGCGCCTCTGTGCCTTGCGAGGCGCTGCTGGTCAGGTCCAAACTGTCACGACGACGGGCGCCCGCACCAATCAGGGCATCCAGGCCACGTCCTAGCGCGCGTTTACGCGTCATTCGCTTTCCCTCGTTGAACGTTACGTACTTCGAACCTTACAGCGACAGCCGCCGTAACGACAGGCGTTACAGTGACAACCGTCGAATCATCTCTTTGGCCAGCACGCGGTAGGCCTGGCTGCCCCGCGAAAAACGGGCGTACTGGGTCACGGGAAGGCCATGGCTTGGCGCTTCTGCCACTTTCACGTTGCGCGGAATGGTGGTTTTCAGCAGCGCATCGCCGAAAAAGTCGCGTAGCTGCTTGTCCACTTCCCGCGTGAGGCTGGTGCGCTTGTCGTACATGGTGCGCAGGATACCGGAGACGGCAAGCTCGGGGTTCACGCTCTGCTTGATCTGTTCCACGGTATCCAGCAGCGCCGAGAGTCCTTCCAGAGCGTAAAATTCACACTGCAGCGGGATCAGTACGCCATGGGCTGCAGTAAGCGCATTCACCGTGAGCATGTTCAGCGACGGCGGGCAGTCGATCAGCACCACATCGTATTCGTCGGCCACGCTGGCCAGCGCCTGAGAAAGGCGACTCTGCCGCTGCTCGGCGTCCAGCAGCTCGACTTCCGCCGCCGTCAAATCGCCATTGCCCGGCAAGACATCGTAACGAACCGACAAACCGCGCACGATGGCGTCGCTGGCCGAGGTTTCCCCCAAGAGCACGTCCAGCACGCTCTTTTCCAGATCGTACTTGTCGATCCCACTGCCCATGCTGGCATGCCCCTGGGGGTCGAGGTCGACCAACAGTACGCGCCGGTCCAGGGCGGCCAGGCTGGCGGCCAGATTGACGGCTGAAGTGGTCTTGCCCACGCCGCCTTTTTGGTTGGTCAGGGCAATGATCTGGCTCACTACTCAACTCCTTTTGGGGTCAGGATCAACAGCTGCCGCTCGGCCGTCTCGAAGGGTACATTCAACAGGTGCCGAGCGTTCAGTTCAACACCTGCTGGCAGGTCGCGCAGCTCGTCATCGGCACCGGGGCCCTTCATGGCCAGCCACTGGCCGTCGGCGGTCGGTAGCGGGCGTGTCAAGGTCACGAAGTCCACCAGGCTGGCGAAGGCCCGCGAGATCACCTGATCGAAGTGCTGGCCCGCAAACTGTTCGACCCTTGCCTGAGTGGGCGTCACATTGCTCAGCGCCAGCTCCATGACGGCCTGCCGTTGGAAGCGAACCTTCTTGCCGTTGCTGTCCAGCAGCGTCACCTGAAGTTCGGGCTTCAAAATCGCCAGCACCAGTCCAGGCAAGCCTGGCCCGGCGCCTACGTCCAGAAGTCGGGGCCCCCGTATGAAGGGCGCCACCGCCGCACTGTCCAGCACGTGGCGAGACACCATTTCATCGACGTCGCGTACGGCGGTGAGGTTATAAGCCCGGTTCCACTTGTGCAATAGCGCCAGCAGCCCCAGCAGCTGCTCACGCTGGGCGGGCGTAATGGCGATATCCAGTTGGGACAGCCCTTGCTCCAGTCTGGGGGCCACACTAGCGGGCAGGCTTTCAATCAGCGGCGGCAAGAAACTCATCCGTTGGCGACCTCGGTATGGCTGATCAGGCGGCGCTTTTTCAGGTGAATCAGCAGTATCGAGACGGCAGCAGGCGTCACTCCAGAGATACGGGCAGCCTGGGCAAGGGTTTCCGGCCGCGCGGCGCTGAGCTTCTGGCGAATCTCGTGGGAGAGCCCCTCCACGTTGTGATAATCCAGCTCAGCGGGGAGCGCTGTGGCTTCGTGGCGCTTGAGCTTGTCGATTTCGTCCTGCTGACGATCGATGTACCCCTGATACTTGGCCTGAATCTGCACCTGTTCGGCGACAGCTTCATCCTCCACGCCGCCGCTTTCCATGCCCGGCAGGTCGGTAATATCGGCGTAGGTCAGTTCAGGGCGCTTCAGCAAATCGCTCAGGCAGTACTCCCGCGACAGCGGCTTGCCGGTTTTCTCGGCGATGCGGGCGGCAGCCGGGCTGTTGGGATGTACCCAGGCGCTGGACAAGCGCGTGGCTTCACGCTCGATGGCATCACGTTTCTGGCTGAAAGCCGCCCAGCGGGTGTCATCGACCAACCCCAGCTGGCGGCCCTGCTCGGTCAGGCGGAGGTCGGCATTGTCTTCACGCAGCAACAGCCGATACTCGGCGCGCGACGTGAACATGCGATAGGGTTCCTTGGTGCCCATGGTGATCAGGTCATCCACCAGAACGCCTAGATACGCCTCGTCACGACGTGGGTACCACGCCTCCAGCTGCTTGGCTCGCCGTGCCGCGTTAAGCCCCGCCAGCAACCCTTGAGCACCCGCTTCTTCGTAGCCAGTGGTGCCGTTGATCTGCCCGGCAAAAAACAGGTTGTGGATAAATTTGGTTTCCAGCGAGTGCTTCAAATCCCGCGGGTCGAAGAAGTCATACTCGATGGCATAACCCGGGCGCGTGATATGAGCATTTTCCAACCCTTTGATAGAGCGCACGACCTGCAGCTGCACATCGAAGGGCAGTGAGGTGGAGATCCCGTTGGGGTAGAGCTCGTGGGTATCCAGACCTTCCGGTTCGATGAACACCTGATGGCTCGATTTGTCGGCGAAGCGATGCACCTTGTCTTCGATCGACGGGCAGTAGCGGGGGCCGATGCCCTCAATTACCCCAGAGTACATGGGGGAACGATCGAGGTTGTTCAGGATGATCTCGTGGGTGCGCTCGTTGGTGTGCGCAATATGGCAGCTCACTTGCTGAGGATGCATGCCCCGATGCCCCAGGTAGGACATGATCGGCGTGGGCGTGTCGCCTGGCTGCTCTTCTAGCTGTGAAAAGTCGACGGATTTGGCATCGATACGCGGAGGGGTACCGGTCTTCAACCTGTCGACGTGAAAAGGCAGTGCCCGCAGTCGCTCGGCCAGCGCATTGGAAGGCGGGTCGCCTGCGCGGCCACCACGGCTTTGATCCAACCCGATGTGGATAACCCCGCCAAGGAACGTGCCCGTGCTCAGCACTACCGACTCGGCATGAAAACGAATGCCTGTCTCGGTCACTACACCGCGTACGGTGTCGTTATCCACAATGAGGTCGCCAGCCGCCTGCTGAAAAATCGTCAGGTTCGGCTGGTTTTCCAGCATGCCGCGAATGGCGGCCTTGTAGCGGATCCTGTCTGCCTGGGCGCGGGTCGCGCGTACGGCAGGCCCCTTACGTGCGTTGAGTACTCGAAACTGGATGCCGCCCAAATCCGTGGCTAGCCCCATGGCACCACCCAACGCATCGATCTCCTTGACCAGATGGCTCTTGCCGATCCCACCAATGGCGGGATTGCAGGACATTTGGCCCAGCGTCTCGATGTTGTGTGTCAGCAATAGGGTTTGACAGCCCATGCGAGCAGAGGCCAATGCGGCTTCGGTTCCCGCATGGCCACCGCCGATGACAATCACGTCAAAGCGGTCGGGGTAGTTCAAGAGACACCTCGTCTTGTGCCCAAGGCACGGATGATGTGGTCAGCGGATCACCGCTGTTGGAATAAGCCCGCCAGTATAAACCTCCTGTGGGTAACCGTCAGGTTTTTCCACACCCCTTCTATCAGCGGTTTTATAAATTAATAACAAAATAAAAATATATAAGAGAAGTTCTGTAAATGTAGTTACTAATGGTGTGGACAAAATCTGTTGATAAATGATTTTTTGCCATATATATCATGGATTTGTATTGTTGACCAAGCAGTGGCGAACCGGCGGAGTGCCTGCGTAGAAGCGGTGACAGAGCTGTGGATGAAAAGCTTACTTACCCACAGGCCAGGTTAACGACGGCTTATCCACCGCTGGCTACCGCGCTTGTTACCGCACCTGTGAACAAGTGATCTGGTGACCATCATATGCGTTGAAAGATGCCCATGGCGCGGGTGTTAGCCAGATAGTGACCGCCGAGGAAAAAATATTATCCACAGGCAAAAAAAAGGCCTGTCGCAAGGACAGGCCGGTCGCGGAGGTACTCTGATGGGCTGCTAGTGCTTCAATACGCGCGCCAAGAAGGACTGGGTGCGTTCATGCTGAGGTGCATCGAACAGCTGTTCCGGTGGCCCTTGCTCGGTGATTTCCCCTTTGTGAATGAAGATGACGCGGTCGGCTACTTCCCGCGCAAAGCCCATTTCATGGGTCACGATGACCATGGTCATGCCTTCCTTGGCCAGCTCACGCATGGCGTCCAGCACTTCACCGATCATCTCCGGGTCTAGCGCCGAGGTGGGCTCGTCGAAGAGCATGAGCCGGGGTTCCATGGCCAGCGCGCGGGCCAGGGCGACCCGCTGCTGCTGCCCTCCAGAGAGCTGGCTGGGGTACTTCTGTGCCTGATCGGCAATGCCGACGCGTTCCAACAGCCGCTGAGCCGTCTCTTCGGCATCCTTACGGCTCCAGCCACGCACTTTCATGGGGGCCAGGGTAATGTTGTCGATGACGCTCAGATGGGGGAAGAGGTTGAACTGCTGGAACACCATGCCGACTTCGGTGCGGATGGTTTGCAGGGCCTTACTGCTTTTGCCATCGGGCAGCAGCGTATTGCCATCGACATCGAGGCTGCCGGACTGAAACTCTTCCAGCCCGTTGATGCAGCGGATCAGCGTGGATTTACCAGAGCCGCTGGCGCCGATCACGACGACGACTTCTCCAGGGACGATTTCCAGATCGATGTTCTTGAGCACATGCAGGCTGCCAAAGTGCTTGTTGAGCTTCTGCATTTGCACAATGGGCGATGAGGTCGAAGTCATTGTGCGCTCCTTATTGGCCAACGACGCCGCGCCGTTCCAACTGGCGCAGGATGATAGAGAGGGTCCAGGTAATGGCCAGGTACATCAGGGCGACCATGAAATAGACTTCCAGCGCCGTGAAGGTGGTGGCAATGTAGATCTGCCCTTGGCGCACCAGCTCGCCCACCCCGATGACGGAAAACAGCGAGGTGTCCTTGATGCTGATGATGCCCTGGTTGCCCAGCGGAGGGATCATGCGGCGGAAGGCTTGAGGCCAGATGACGTAACGAAACGACTGCGCTCGGGAGAGCCCCAGCGACAGCGATGCTTCGCGTTGCCCGCGTTCGATCGACTGCACGCCTCCGCGTACGATTTCGGAGATATAGGCCCCTGAATTGACGGCAATGGCGGCAATGCCGGCCACCAGCGCATTGATGGGGCCACCCAGTAGTTGGGGCAGGCCGTAGAAAATGAACAGCACCTGCACCAGGATGGGTGTACCGCGAAAGACTTCGACATACAGGATGGCTGGCCAGCGCAGCCAGCGCGTGCGGCTGATGCGCAGCAGGCCAAAGAAGATGCCGATGAAAAAGCCAATGGCCAGGCCGCCGAACGAGATCAGCAGTGTCCACGGAATACCGGGTAACAAGTAGGGAATCGAGCGGAAAGCGGCCGCCCAGTCGAATTGAAAAGTGACTTCCACGTGACGTCTCCAGAACAGCACCACACAATGATTCAGGGCCGGGGGCTAGGCCGCCCGGCCCTGTAAACGCGAGATAATGCACTTACCTCAGACAGTGCTTACTCTTCGTCGGAGGACTCACCAAACCACTTCTGGTAAATCTCGTCGTAGGTGCCGTCTTCACGCATGGCCGCGAGTGCTTCATTGGCGGGTTCTACCCACTGGCTACCCTTGTGGAAAACGATGCCGTACTGCTGGCCTTCGTACAGGGGGCCGACGACCTTGGTGCGACCTTCACCGCGTGTTTGCGAGAAGTAGGCAACGTTGGGGGCATCGTAGAACGCGGCATCGACGTTACGCCCCAGCAGGGCCATGTACATGTCGCTATTGCCTGGATAGGGAGTGATATCGGCGTCGTCGCCCAGCTGCTCTTGCAGGAAGTCGTAGCTGGTGGAGCCGATGCGCGTGGCGATGGAGAGCCCGGCCAGGTCTTCGATGGACTCTACGTCATCGTTGTCGGCACGCACGATGATCTGCAGGCCCGAGTCGTAGTAGGGATCAGAGAAGTCGACGATCTGCGCACGCTCTTCGGTGATGGTCACACCGGCAATGGCAATTTCCTGGCTGCCGGTCTGGACGGCCGGAATGATGCCCGCGAACTCCATGGTGGTGAGATTGACGTCGAAGCCAGCCCGTTCGGCGATTTCGTTGATGATGTCCATGTCGAAGCCGATCATTTCACCGGTTTCGGGGTCGAGCATCTCGAAGGGCACAAAGCTTGGGTCAGTCACCACATTGACCGTGGGTGTGTCAGCAAACGCAGTGGTACTGCCCAAGCCCAGTGCAACGGCAGTGGCGATAGCGGAGGTGGTAAAAAAGTGTTTCATTAGTTTCCCCGAGTTTTATGTGGTTTCCGTCACCGTTTATAGCGTGTTTCTTCGATAAACCGGTCGATGAACCGTTATTGACCTTTTTACCTTGGCGAGAAACCGCCAAGGCGTCAAGTCATGGGGAAGTCGTTGCGACCAACGCTGGTCATACCATGAACGAGGCACCACAGCCGCAGGTGGTGGTGGCATTGGGGTTTTGCACGCGAAAACGCGCCCCTGCCAGGCCCTCTTCGTAGTCCACGGTAGAGCCGACCAGGTATTGGTAGGAGAGCGGGTCTACCACCAGCGTGGCATCTCCAAATTCGATCAGGGTGTCGTCCTCTGCCACGTTGTCGGCAAAGTCAAAACCATACTGAAAGCCGGAACAGCCACCACCGGTGACATAGACACGCAGCTTGAGGGCTGGATTGTGCTCTTCGGCCATGAGTGCCTTGATGCGCTGGCGCGCACTGTCGGACAGCATTAAAGGGGTTGGAACAAAAGCTTCTGCACCGCTCATGGGTACCTCCCGCGAGCTTTAGGAACGAATAGATGGCATGGGGGGATTATGGGTAATTCCCAGCAAAATGGTCAACTATTGCGTTGGTATATCAAGCAGAGGGCAACTCGCCGAGGAGGCGCTGTGAATCCTTCCATGGAAGCTACATTTGCCTTCTGACCGCCATGGATGGCGGAAATGCCGGAATTGTTGGGAACATTTTCCGGCATTGGCAAATGACCTCCTCTCTGAGCTGCCCTCTGCATGCTGGTTTTGTGAGGTGTTTAAGGCATCAGAGCGGGGGCGTTGAGGCCCATCTGCTCATCGAAGCCAAACATCAGGTTCAGGTTCTGGATGGCCTGTCCGGAGGCGCCCTTGACCAGGTTGTCGATGACGGAAAGTACCACCACCGTATTGCCGTTGCCCGGACGATGCACGGCGATGCGGCAGGTATTGTTGCCTTTTACGCTGCGGGTTTCCGGGTGGCTGCCGGCGGGCATGACGTCCACGAACGGCTCATTGGCAAAGCGTTTTTCGAACAGCGCCTGCAAGTCGCCTGGCTCGGTGCTGAGGGTGCTGTAGAGCGTGGCGTGGATGCCGCGGATCATGGGTGTCAGGTGGGGGACGAAGGTCAATCCCACGGTGTCTGGCTGCATGTCGCCCAGGCCCTGACGAATTTCCGGCAGATGGCGATGGCCGCCTGCACCGTAGGCTTTCATGGACTCGCTGGCTTCGGCCAGCAGCGAGGCGACCTTGGCACCCCGCCCAGCGCCGGTCACCCCGGACTTGCAGTCGGCAATCAGCTGATTCGGGTCGATCAGGCCCGCTTCCAGCAGCGGCAGGTAACCCAGTTGAACCGCCGTGGGGTAGCAGCCGGGCACCGCGATCAGACGTGCGGTCTTGATCTTTTCACGATGCATTTCCGGCAAACCGTAGACCGCCTCCTTCAACAGTTCAGGGGCGCCATGGGGCTGGTCGTACCAGCGGCTCCACTCGTCGGCATCGCGCAGGCGAAAGTCGGCCGACAGGTCGATGACGCGGGTTCCGTTGGCCAATAGCTCGCCTGCCAGCGCATGGGCCACGCCATGAGGGGTGGCAAAAAAGACGGCGTCCATGGCCCCCAGGGCCTTGGCATCGGGCTCACTGAAGGTCAGGGTATCGTAGTGGCCTCGCAGGTTGGGGTACATGTCACAGACCTTGACGCCTGCTTCCGAGCGCGACGTTATCGCTTGAACATTTACCTCGGGGTGCTGGGCCAGCAGCCTCAGAAGTTCAACACCGGTGTAGCCAGTGCCGCCTACAATGCCAACGTTTATCACAGATCACTCCTTGCGCCTTCTGCACAGTCCTGGCAGCGGTAATTAGCAGCCTGGCAAGTTTTGCGAGGCTGTTGATGTGTCTCCAGCTATGATACACAAGAGAGCAGGCGCAGAAGAGCACTGCGTGTCGTAGACCTACTCTACCCACCCAAGGACGAGCGTTGTGGCAGGTTTTTCGCGGTCAGATTTCACCTTAGAGGGTTTTCGTCGCCAGCTGGCCAATGTGGATGCCTTGCCGCAACTGTGTGTGCTGGGGCTGGTGTCTGGTGTCATGACCGGGGCCGTCATGGTGGGGTTCAGGCTGCTGCTGGAGGCGGGAGCCGCGCTGTACATGCCGAACGGTAACCCGGAAGGCTTCGAAGCACTGCCCCCGTGGGTCAGAGCGCTGCTGCCCCTGCTGGCCGTGAGCGTCATCGGTGTGCTGCTGTATCGTCAGAAGGCCACCGCACGCAAGCTGGGCGTCGGCCATGTCATCGAGCGCCTGACCTACCATCAGGGGCGTTTTCCACTGCGTAACTGGCTCAACCAGTGGTGGGTCGGGGTGGTATCGGTGTTGGGCGGTCTCTCTGCTGGCCGTGAAGGACCGGCGATTCATCTGGGGGCGGCGGCTTCCAGTGGTCTGGGGATGCGGCTGCGGCTGCCGCACAACAGCCTGCGTGTGCTGGTGGCCTGTGGAACGGCGGCGGGTATTTCTGCCTCTTTCAATACGCCCATCGCGGGGGTCATCTTTGCCATGGAAGTGGTCATGATGGAGTACACCCTGATGAGCTTCATGCCGGTGATCCTGGCGTCTACCATGGGTGCGCTGGTGGCCCAGCTGGCGTATGGCAACGAGCCAGCCTTCCGCATCCCTGAAGTAGCACTTGGCTCGCTGATGAACCTGCCCTGGATAGTGGTGACGGGGCTGGTGATTGGCCTGATGGCTGGCGTATTCATTCATCTGGCACGCCATGCCTTCCTGCAAGGGCTGCCGTTATGGCTGAGGCTGGGCAGCGTTGGAGTGGCCACGGGAGCACTGGCGTGGTGGTTTCCTGAAATACAGGGCATTGGCTACGATAGCCTGGCCGCGGCGCTGAATAACCAACTGACCGTTAGCGTATTGCTGGCGCTGATGATCGGCAAACTGCTGATCACGGCCCTGACCGTGGCGGGCGGGGTGCCGATCGGTATCATCGGCCCCGTGCTGGTGTCGGGCGCAGCCACCGGCGCACTGGCAGGCATGCTGGGTGGCTGGCTATGGCCCGACAAGGCGGCAGATCCCGGGATTTATGCCATGCTGGGGATGGCCGCCATGATGGGCGCTGTGCTGCAGGCTCCGCTGGCGGCCTTGATGGCACTGCTGGAGTTGACCCACATCCCCCACATGATGTTGCCTGGCATGCTGGCGGTGGTGGTGGCTTGCCTGACCTCGCGACAGTTGACGGGCTGTGAAGGGTTTTTCGTCAGTTCGGTGCGGTATGGCATGCACCCCTTGCAGCAGCCGTTGATGCAGGCACTTTCCAGAGTGTCGGTGCCGGCGGTCATGGAGCGCTCTCTGGTGCGTACCGAGCGCATGATCACCCTCGAGCAGGCCCGCCAGCGGCTGGAGACCAACCCTACCTGGCTGGTGATCGAACGATCCAGCGACGACAAGCCGGTATTGGGCTTGAAAGCGGCAGAGCTGGCCCGTTGGTTGCTGGAGCATGACGAAGCCTTGAAAGAGGGAGCCGCGCAAGAGGAGGAGTTGATCGACCTGCTGGAAATTCCCGGGCAGCGGCTGGAAATGGCCCCCATCGGTTTGCAGGCCACCCTGTCGGAAGCCTTCCTCAAGCTGCAGGACAATACGCTGGATGCGCTCTACGTGATTCATGGCTACCGGCCAAAGCAGCAGCGAATTTCAGGTATCATTACCCGCGGCGCCATCGAGCGCTATTACCACTATACCGATACACGTCATTCTGACCCCCGTGACCCCACTGTTTCGCAATGAGCGCACCTATTAAGGAGAGACCATGTACGAGTGGATAAAGGCCATTCACCTGATGGCCGTTGTGACCTGGTTTGCTGCACTGTTCTATCTGCCACGGCTATACGTGTACCACGCGATGGCGCGCGACAAGGGGGATGTCCAGGCCATCGACTACTTCAAGACCATGGAGCGCAAGCTTTATCGCGGCATCATGACGCCCTCCATGATCGTCGTGCTGCTGTTTGGCGGCTGGCTGCTTTACCTGGTACCTGCCTGGTTCACTCAGGGCTGGATGCACGTGAAGCTGACGCTGGTGGTATTGCTGGTGGCCTATCACCACGTATGTCTGATCTATTTGAAGCAGTTGGCCCAGGATCGCTGCACCAAGAGCCACGTGTTCTTCCGCTGGTTCAATGAGGCCCCTGTCGTGGCCCTGATCGCCATCATTCTTCTGGCGGTAGTGAAACCCTTTTGATGCGCCAACCACTTCCTCCCGTTGTACTGGTATTGGCAGGCCATGACCCTACCGGCGGCGCTGGACTGGTCGCCGATAGCGAAGCCATCGCCGCGTGTGGTGGCTGGGCGGTGACCATTCCCACCGCCCTGACCGTGCAGAACTGCCATAATGTCACCACGGTATTGCCAGCCGATGCAGCTGCCATGCGGCAAATGGCAGAAGCGCTGGTCGACATGCAGATTGCCGCCATCAAGCTAGGCTTGCTGGCGGACGAAGCGACCTTGCGTGCGGCCGAGCAGATCGTGCGGCGTTTTCCGGGTGTACCGGTGGTGGCAGACCCCGTCTTGAAAGCGGGCGGCGGCACTGAGTTATCCACACCCCGTTTGCAGAAGCTTTATAGTGACCGTCTGCTTCCCCTTGTGGATATCCTGACGCCCAACCGTCATGAACTGATCGCGCTCACGCCTGAGATCGACGCACCGTTCGATGATACGGCCCGCGCTGTTTCGTTGTTATCGCGCGGGTGCCAGGCGGTACTGGTCACCGCCACGGATGAGCCTCTGCCCGGCAGCGGGCAGCAGGTGGTCAACACACTGCATTCGCCCGATACCACTCGCCAGTGGCAGTGGCCCAGGCTGCCGGAAGTATTTCACGGGTCCGGATGTACGCTGGCTTCCGCCCTGGCCGCTCGTTTAGCGGTAGGTGAGCGCTTACCTACGGCTTGCGAACAGGCACAGCACTTTACCTGGGAGAGTTTGTCACACGGCTATCAGCCGCCCAGCGGGCAGTGTTTGCCTCAACGTCTATCACGCCCTGCACGCTTTTGATTTTTATTGTCCGTCAGCTATTGCTATAGAGGATGCCATGACCACATCTGCAGAATTATTTGATCTGGCCAGTCGCCATATTCCCGGTGGCGTGAACTCGCCGGTGCGCGCCTTCAAAGGCTTGCATCGTCCCCCGGTGTTCATGGAGCGCGCCCAGGGGGCCTACCTGTTCGACGTCGAGGGCAATCGTTACATCGACTATATCGGTTCCTGGGGGCCGATGATTACCGGTCATGCCGACCAGGACGTGCTCGCCGCCGTGCGGGCCCGGCTGGATAATGGGCTCTCCTTTGGCACGCCTACGGCAGTAGAGACCACCATGGCGGACCTGATCTGCGAGATGATTCCGTCCATGGAAATGGTCCGCATGACCAGCTCCGGTACCGAGGCGACCATGTCGGCCATCCGGCTGGCGCGGGGCACCACGGGAAGAGACAAGATCGTCAAGTTCGAAGGCAACTACCATGGCCACTCGGATTCGTTGCTGGTCAAGGCGGGCTCTGGCGCGCTGACCCACGGTGAGCCCAGCTCGCCCGGTGTGCCTGCCGCGCTTGCCGAGCACACCATCACGCTCTCTTATAATGACCCGGAAGGCGTGGAAGCGTGCTTTGCCGAGATCGGCGAGCAGATTGCCTGCATCATCGTCGAGCCGGTGGCGGGCAACATGAACTGTATCCCACCCCAGCCTGGTTTCCTGGAAACCCTGCGCCGTGTGTGCGACCAGTACGGTAGTTTGCTGATTTTCGACGAGGTGATGACCGGCTTCCGTGTGGCCCTGGGCGGGGCCCAGGCCTATTACGGCATCACGCCTGACCTCACCTGCCTGGGCAAGATCGTGGGCGGGGGCATGCCGGTCGGGGCGTTCGGCGGCAAGCGTGACATCATGCAGAACATCTCGCCGCTTGGCCCGGTGTATCAGGCAGGCACCTTGTCGGGTAACCCGCTGGCCATGGCCGCAGGCGTCGCGCTGCTCACCAAGCTGCAGGTGCCGGGTTTCCATGATGCTCTTACCCAGCGTGTGCAAACCCTGTGTAACGGCCTGCAGGAGCGTGCCAACGCCGCGCGGGTACCCATGTTGACCCAGTCGGCGGGGGGAATGTTCGGCGTTTTCTTCACCTCGCAATCGCGGGTCGATAATTTCGCTCAGGCCACGGCGTGCAACCCGGATGCTTTCCGCCGCTTCTTTGGTGCGATGCTAGACCATGGCGTCTATCTTGCACCGTCTGCCTACGAAGCGGGCTTCATGTCCAGCGCCCATACACCCGAAGATATTCAGCTCACGCTGGATGCGGCCGAAAAAGCCTTTGCCGTTATGTAACGATAAGTAACTATCGAGCCAAGCGCCTGCTACACTACAAGAGCCGCTCTCGTCGAGCGGCTCTTGTGGTTACCGAGGTAGCTAACATGAAACGATCATCGGCTTGGCACGCTTCACGTCTATACGGCACGCTATTCACCGCCGAGTGGCGCATTACCCAGGACGGCGACACCGTCGAACACCCTGAAACCCGTGGCACGGTTCCAGCAGAATTTACCTTCGAAGGCGATACGTTGGAAGGCACCGTCAAGGGCAGCAACCGTTCCCGCTCCTCGACCCAAGGCAAGGGCGGTACGCTGACGATGTACACCAAGCCTTGGGTCTTTTGCTGGGACATGGGGAAAGCCTCATTCAAAGGAGAGCGTCAGCAGGTGACCTTATGATTGTTGTCTATAAGATGCTTTTCGAAAAGAATTGTTACTAAAGCAGTGAGTAAAGTAATTTGAATATTTTTATGCTGTTTTGATATTTATGAATAAGTATTTGATTTTTATATATAAAATAGCCAGTTTTATGGTCATTGCGTTGTGATGATTAAAATTCTGATAGTTACATTTCGTGTGCTTTAGCTGCGTTTCCGATAAGCGTAAACTGAGGCTCCCTGTTTGGAGGTTTCGATATGTCGACGGGTACGACGCTTGTCCTGGCCAGTGGAAACGCAGGAAAACTTAAAGAGTTCAATCAGTTGCTTGCCCCGCTTGGGCTCGATGTAAGAGCACAGGCAGAGTTTGGCGTGCAAGACGTGGAAGAAACCGGACTGACCTTCGTTGAGAATGCGCTGTTAAAAGCCCGTGAAGCCAGCCGAGTCAGCGGGTTACCTGCCCTGGCAGACGATTCGGGGCTGGAGGTGGATGCACTGCAAGGAGCCCCGGGTATCTACTCTGCGCGTTATGCCGGTGAGCCGAAGAGTGACGAACGCAACAATCAGAAACTGCTGGCGGCGCTTGCCGACTGTGCGGAAGGCCAGCGTAGTGGCCGCTACTGGTGTGTGCTGGTCTATTTGCGTCATGCCGAAGACCCTGTCCCCGTCATCGTACAGCGCAGCTGGGAAGGTGAAATTCTGGCGCATCCCCGTGGGGATGGTGGGTTTGGTTACGATCCTCTGTTCTGGTTACCGGATCAAGGCATGAGCGTGGCTGAGCTGGCGTCAGAGTCCAAGAACCGATTGAGCCACCGCGGGCGTGCGCTGCACGATCTCGTGGATATCCTGAAGGTGGCGCATGGCTGAGGCACTGCCGCCCCTGTCGCTTTACATCCACACCCCGTGGTGTGTCCGCAAGTGCCCTTATTGCGATTTCAACTCTCACGAGCCAGGCGCCCAGGGGCTCCCTGAAGAGGCGTACCTGGCTGCGCTATTGGCTGATCTGGAGCACGATCTTCCTCTGGCAGCCGAACGCCCTCTGCAAACGATCTTCATTGGCGGCGGGACGCCTAGCCTGCTCTCGCCGGACTTCTATCAGCGGTTGTTTCAGGGTATTCAGCAGCGTTTGGCGTTTGCACCAACCATCGAGATCACCCTGGAAGCCAACCCAGGCACGACAGAGCAGCAGCGTTTCGTCGGTTACCGTGAGGCGGGTATCAACCGGCTATCACTGGGCGTGCAAAGTTTCAGGCCCGCTCAACTGCAAGCGCTTGGGCGTATCCACAGCGGGCAAGAGGCATTGACGGCCGTGGGGCAGGCCCGGTCGGCGGGCTTCGAGAATATCAACATCGACTTGATGCATGGGCTTCCCCAGCAAACGCCCGAACAGGCCATGGAAGACATCGACCAGGCCTTGGCACTGTCGCCGGAACATCTCTCCTGGTACCAGCTGACCCTGGAACCCAATACGGCTTTTTTTTCACACCCACCTCCGTTACCGGAAGAGGAAGCGCTGTGGGACATTCAGGAGGCGGGGCATGAGCGCCTTGAACAGGCAGGGCTACAGCGTTATGAAATATCAGCCTATGCGCGCCCCGGCTTACAAAGCCAGCACAACCTGAATTATTGGCGTTTTGGCGATTATCTGGGCATTGGAGCGGGTGCCCATGGCAAGCTGACGCATATCGATAGGAATGGCCAATGGCAAATCGAACGCCGTTGGAAAACCCGCCAACCTCAGTCTTATTTAAGACGTCTCAACGATCCACGTGGTTTTGTGGCAGGCCAGCAGTTGATCGATGCTGATGAGCTGCCGCTGGAATTTGCCATGAATGCGCTGCGGTTGACGGAAGGAGTAAGCCTGCAGGCGTGGCAAGCGCATACGGGGCAGCCTGTGGAACGGTTACTCGACCGTTTACAAAGTGCTCACAAAAAAGGACTTTTGGTGGAAATGCCTGAAAAGCTGCGTGCTTCTCCTCAAGGTCTATTATTCTTGAACGAATTGCTGGCACTGATCAGCGATGAGTGAACAGTGATCACAAGGGCAGAACCTAATCGTAAAAAGGAGTAAGTGATGCGTATGTTCCGACTACTGACCCCGTTGGCGGCGGCTATTCTGGTGGCGGGCTGTGCCACCACCGACCCTTATGGCGGCCAAACACAACGCTCCAGCACTGCCGTAGGCACGGGCGTGGGGGCTGCCATTGGTGCCGCCGCCGGTGCCTTGTCTGGTGATGGAAGCACCAGCCGTCGTGATCGGGCCTTGATCGGCGCAGCCGTTGGCGCCGCTGCCGGTGCTGGGGTAGGGGCCTACATGGACCGCCAGGAGCAGCAGCTGCGTGAAAACCTGCAGGGATCACGTATCGAGATCGACCGTCGTGGCGATGACATCGTGCTGAACATGCCCAGCAGCGTCACCTTCGGTTTCGACTCTGCTGAGCTGACCAGCGACGCACGCAGTGCACTCAATGAAGTGGCCAATGTGTTGACCCAGTACACGGATACCCGCGTCAATATTGCTGGCCACACCGACAGCACGGGTAACGCGGATTATAACCAGCGGCTTTCCGAGCGCCGTGCCGAATCGGTAGGGCGTTACCTGAGCCAGAATGGCGTTTCCTCCATGCGTCTGAACACCTTGGGCTACGGTGCTACCCGGCCCGTTGCCAGCAACGATTCCGAGCAGGGACGGGCGCAAAACCGTCGTGTAGAAATCACGCTGACCCCGACAGGCAACGGTCAATAAGCCGCAAAAAAACCCTGTATTGCTCTAGAACGCCCGCTATGCTCCCATAGCGGGCGTTCTGTTTATATAGGCATCCTCATGCTGTCATACCAACACGCCTACCATGCCGGTAACTTCGCCGATGTTCAGAAGCACCTGACGCTCTATGCCGTCATCGATCATCTGTTACGTAAAAAATCAGCAATTACATATGTAGATACCCATGCGGGCAGAGGCTTCTATCCGCTGGCTACCGAAGAGACACAGCGGCTGCTGGAGTACCGTGAGGGCGTTTTACCGCTTTGGCAACATCGCCAGCAGTTGGCCGATCCACTTCTCAGTGCCTGGCTTGAGGCCGTGGTCACTGCTCAGCCAGATGCCAATACGCTCTCCTGCTATCCGGGTTCCCCCTGGTGGCTCGCCCAGCGTCTGCGCTCGGAGGATCGGCTGACCCTGTTCGAACTGCACCCCGGTGAGCACGAACATCTCGCCAGCCAGTCGCTGCCCAAGCGGGCGACGCGTATCTTCGGCGATGGACTGGACGGCCTGCGCCATCAGGTACCGGCACCGACCCCCAGGGTGTGTGTGTTGATGGATCCCAGCTACGAGCGCAAGGTCGAGTATCACGAAGTGGTGGAGAGCACGACCTACGTGCTCGAGAAGGCCAGGCATGCCGTGGTGATGATCTGGTATCCGTTATTACCTGCCGAACATCATCAAACGCTGCTGGCAGGCCTGCGTGACAGCGGAATTCGCAAGATCTGGCAAAGCGAATTGCTACTGCGCGCCCCTGAAGCGGGTGCCCGCGGCATGTATGGAAGCGGCATGCTGGTCATCAACCCCCCCTGGGGGCTGGATGAGCGTCTGACCAATGCCATGGCTCAGGTAACGCCAAAGCTAAGCGTTCACAGCCGCTTCCGAGCGTCCTGGTTGGTCCCGGAGTAGGGATCCACAGGTATCAAAGGGACTCATGCCAAGTTGTCCAAATCGGACATGACTGCGAGCGGCGTTGCACATCCGATTGTAGGAAGGATGTGCTCCTTTGCTCGTCACTTTCGACAATATTGGCGTGCCACTGGTCGTCAGTTCGAGCCGGGTAGCCGGTTAGGCGAGTTAAGCTGGGGCAGCGATACGAAATTTCATGCTTCAATCCACGTTCATATCGACGACGTTGGCTTGCCACTCTTTGCACAACTTGCGGAATGATCGGCTGTTATCAAGTGCCTGTTGCAGATCGAAGTAAGCGGTGAAAGCAGGCTGATCTAGTACTTCGCTATAGGTTTGGCTTCCCATATTCTGGCGTAACCAGCCTTTTGCGTCTCGTGGTGTCTCTGCGTCGGCTGGAAGTTCATCTGGACAACGAAATCCCCTGCACCCGTCGAGCGATCGTGCTGCGGCAATGAACCAGGCTTCGTATTCTCGCTTTGGCAACACTACCGACAAGCGTCGGTGCGGCACATGCTGCCTTGCGCGCTGATAGATGTCAGCCGCCAGTTCGACTGGACAATCGTCATCGGCGTCCAGCACCACCAAAATCCACCCCTGCTCACCACACTTGGCGGCTGCTAACAGCAGTTGCTTGCGAAACTCGTCTTCTCGATTGAGGAAGCGGTCTCGATGCACGCGAATGGGCGGTAGCGCCTGCGCATAGCAATGTCCGGGGCGCCACTCGTTCAAGCGGCGCAGTAGCACAGGTAGTGCGGCCACCTCGCCATGGCCTTCTACAATGCTGGCTATTTGGATCATGAGGATTCTGTCTCACTGAAAAGGTCACCAGAGGCAGCCTTGTTCTGTTGATCTATGCTCATGCGATCAGGTGCCAGTTGGTTCATGCGCAGCAGTTCTCCTGCCGAGAACAGGTGATCCCGCATCATTTGGCGCGATCCTTCATCTAGCGGCGCAACCTTGGTTTCCCCTGCCTCTGATACTACGGCCAGCACGGCATCTTCGTCGATGTTACGGTCATCCAGCAGGTCCGGGCTGTGGCTGGTTACCAGGATTTGCGTAGTTTTGGACGCACGCACCAACGCCTCACGCAGCGCAGCGCTCGCTGCAGGATGAAGTGCAGTTTCAGGTTCCTCAATGCCGATCAAAGTTGGTGAATAATCCACATTACCCTGTAATAACGCGGCCAGAACACCCAAGGCACGCAAGGTGCCATCGGACATATTTTGAGCAAGGAAGCGCCAGGGGTGCTTGGAGCCCGCCATATCCTGGCGAAACTCCAATGTTTCCATTGGCCCAATAGGCTTGCGTTCCACGCCATGCACCATCGGTGCCACGGAGTGCAAATACTCCTGGATCAGCGCCATCTGGGTAGGTGCTACTTTTTCCAAATGACCGATCACGCTGGCGATGTTCTCCCCAGACGGCCGCAACAGTCGGCCATCTTGCGGCTTCTGTAATTCGCGCATCAGCTTGGGGTTGAGGTTATAGAACCCCATCGCAGTCAAGGCATCGAATACCGGGCGGAAAGCCGTTAGCCCTGAAGCGGCTACCAATGCTAGCCTATCCGCAGTGACAGACGGAAAGGTCGCTTCGCTGCTGTCACGTAATTTGCCTTTGTCGATTCGGAAGAATGGGCCTTTGCCAATACCTGCGATAACACACTCTTCTCTTTGAACCTCGTAACCGCCATTCTTCAACGCTCCTATGACGAAGCCATAGTGAGCGGCTTGGCCACCGTGCATGACAAACTCGATACGAAGTGCGAAATGTGTGGGATGACCACCGCTACGTCGGCGCACTTCGTTGATGCCGCCGCGCTCATTCAAGGCACTATCCAGCGAATTGAACAGCGCGTCGCGTACGAAATGCAGAGCATCCATGAAATTACTTTTGCCTGCACCATTGTGCCCAACCAGATAAGTTAGCGGGCGCAAACATACATCGCTGTAGCCGATGCTCTTGTAGTTGCGCAAGACGATGCGCTTAATAAAAGGAGGATGTATCATTCTTGTCTCTCCGCATCAGACTTTAAATACCTTCATCACACTGGTCTCCAGTGTGTAGTGGTCAAGTGTTTTTGGCTACCGTGATTTGGCTTAGGCGGCGTATCTGCCCCAGCGTTGGTGTCGACGCTCTGGCCTAATTATGTTGCTCGAATTACTTGCCGATACAGAAGCTGCCAAAGATCTCTCCAAGCAGGTCGTCGGCGCTGAACTCCCCGGTAATCTCTCCCAGTGCCTGCTGGGCATCGCGCAGATCTTCGGCCAGCAGCTCTCCTGCACCGTAGCCTTCCAGCTGAGCTCGCCCTGCTTCCAATGCGGCCATGGCACGGTCCAAGGCATCCAGATGGCGGCGGCGTGCCGAGAAACGACCTTCGGTAGTGGCGGAAAAGCCCATCACCTCTTTCAAATGGGCTTTCAAGTTATCCACACCTGCCCCCGTTTTGGCCGAGAGCCTGACGATGGGAGTGCCTGTGGGTAACTCAGATGCTTCGAGCCCTGGCGCTTCGGCGCTGCTGTCGATCTTGTTGCGCACCAGGGTCAATCGCTGCTGGTCCGGCAGGCGGGCCACGAATTCGGGCCAGATGGCCATGGGGTCCGTTGCCTGGGTAAGCGAGGCATCGACTAGCAGCAGTACGCGATCGGCTTTCTCGATCTCTTCCCAAGCCCGGGCAACGCCAATTTTTTCTACCGCGTCCGGCGTATCGCGCAGGCCAGCGGTGTCGATAATATGCAGTGGCATGCCGTCCAGGTGGATGTATTCACGCAGCACGTCGCGGGTGGTGCCCGCAATGTCCGTGACGATGGCCGTGTCCTGCTCGGTCAGCGCATTGAGCAGGCTGGACTTGCCCGCATTGGGGCGCCCTGCAATCACCACGCTCATGCCTTCACGCAGCAAGGCGCCTTGACCTGCGGCCTGGCGCACACGCACCAGCGCCTGCTGCACCTGTTCCAGATGCGTTGCCACGTGGCCATCGGCAAGAAAGTCGATCTCTTCTTCGGGGAAGTCGATGGCGGCCTCTACATAGACACGCAGCTCGATCAACTGCTGAACCAGTGCAGAAACGCGCTGTGAAAACTCGCCTTGCAGCGAGCGCAGGGCATTTTCGGCAGCCGAGCGTGAGCTGGCATCGATCAGATCGGCAATCGCCTCGGCCTGGGCCAGGTCCAGCTTATCATTCAAGAACGCGCGTTCGGAGAACTCGCCTGGCCGAGCCAGGCGTGCCCCCAGGGCGAGGCAGCGCTCCAGCAGCATATCCATGATCACGGGGCCGCCGTGTCCCTGCAGCTCCAGCACGTCCTCCCCGGTAAAGGAGTTAGGCCCGGCAAACAGCAGTGCAATCCCTTCATCGATAATGCCTTGAGCACCACTGAAGGGGCCGTAATAGGCATGACGCGGGGGAGGGCATTGCCCTAGTATGGCCTGAGCGATATGGCGGCTTTCCGGGCCAGATACGCGGATGATGCCAACGCCGCCGCGCCCTGGGGGGGTGGCCAGGGCGGTAATCGTGTCTTGGGTATAGAGTCGTTCAGCCATAACGCGTCCTGGAGATCAAAAAAGAAAGTTTATCGTGTATGCAGCGGAAGAAAAGGGCAGGCCTGAAACGCCAGACCCCCGCTTTAGCGGGGGTCTGGTGAAGAACGGGATGAGAGGCTACTTGGTGCGCATCCCTTTGCCCACATTGGGGTCTTTCTCGATATTGCGGGTAATCACGTACTGCTGGGCTACCGAGATGATGTTGTTCACCACCCAGTAGATGACCAGACCCGCCGGGAACCACAGGAAGAAGAACGTGAAGATAATGGGCAGCATCTTCATGATCTTGGCCTGCATGGGGTCCGGAGGCGTCGGGTTGAGCAGCTGCTGAACGTACATCGATACACCCATCAGGATGGGCAGAATGAAGTACGGATCTTTCACCGACAGATCCTGGATCCACAGCATGAACGGCGCATGGCGAAGTTCAACGGATTCCAGCAGCATCCAGTACAGCGCGATGAAGACCGGCATCTGGATGAGGATCGGCAAGCAGCCACCCAGCGGGTTGATCTTCTCTTTCTGGTAGAACTTCATCATCTCTTGAGACATTTTCTGGCGGTCATCGCCATAAAGCTCTTTGAGACGCTGCATCTCCGGCCCGAGCTTGCGCATCCGAGCCATGGACTTGTAGGCCTTGGCTGAAAGCGGGAATAGCGCGAGCTTGACCAGCACGGTCAGCAGAACGATGGACCAGCCCCAGTTGCCGACTACGTCATGAATCTTGTCGAGCAGCCAGAACAGCGGGTTGGCAATGAACCACAGCCAGCCATAGTCCACGGTCAGACGCAGATTTGGTGCCACCTGCTCCAGGTACTCCTGGACCTTGGGCCCCATGTAGAGGGTAGCTCCCAGAGTGGCTTCGCCTTCGGCGGCCACGCTGGTCACCGGCCCTGCAAAGGCGGCAACGTTGCGGTTGCTGGAGTCGGTGGTCGCGTAATACAGGTTCTGCTGATTCTGAGCAGGTGCCCAGGCAGAGACGAAATAGTGCTGAATGATGGCTACCCAGCCACCCTGGGCCTCACGGTTCTCGAACCGACCGCGCTGGATATCATCGAAATCGACTTTTTCGTAGCGGGTATCGGGTGACGAGTAGGCAGCCCCCAGATAAGAGCTCATGCCCATGGCGACGCCACTGGAGGGGTCCGGGCTGTTATCGCGAGCCAGTTGGCCAATGAAACGGGCACTGACAGGTTCATCAGTGTTGTTGGCCAGGTAATAGCTGACATTGACCGCATAGCTGCCGCGCTCGAAGGTCAGACGCTTGATCACGTCAACGCCGTTGACCTCTGCCGTCAGGTCGACGGTGAGCTCTTGCTCGTCGTTGCCCAGGCGGTATTCGGTGTTTTCAGGCGTAAACGTGATGCGGCTTGACTGGCCATCCAGCTGCAGGCCAGAGCGTGCTACGTAGCTGCGCGTGGCGTTATCCGACAGCAACACGTAGTTGCGTTCAGAGTCCAGCGTCAGCTTGTGCTGTGGCAGAGCGGCATACACGATATCCCCACCAAAGGGGTCGATGCGTACGTCCAGCACATCGGTAGTGACGGCGATGAAGTCACGACTGGCGGTCGAACTTGGCGAGTCGCTCATGCCTTCATCGATGGCGGCCTGAGGTGCGGAAGTACTGGGAACGGAAAGATCGTCGCTGCCGCCTTCACTCGCAGGTGCCCCATTGCTTGTCTGGGTCATTTCGGGAGTGGAGTCGTAGCTGGTCTGCCCGTAATCCTGATTCCACTGTACAACCAGTAGGTAGGCAAGCACTGCCAGTGGAATCAGTAATAAAAGTCGTTTTACGTCCATGAGGGTTCTGCCCGATGGGTGGTGAACATGCTAATGGCGCAGTGTCATTTGCTCGGCCCATGACACACGAAAGCCTGCCAAGCGGCAGGCCGAGGTCGAGCGGCGAGGTGTGTCGTCAAGTGTCACGTGTCAGGCCATGTGATGGCGGAGATGTCGATACCGCCGGAGCCTCGCGCTGAAGCCGTTTCCACATGCCATGTAATTGGCGAGTCAGCGTCTCGTTATCGATCTCCTGTGCGCCTCGCTTGGCCATGATCACGATATCCACAGCGGGTAAGCGATCCTGACGAAGGCGAACGGATTCTCTAACCAGGCGCTTGAAGCGGTTACGATCCACAGCAAGCTTCACATTTTTCTTGCTGACTATCAGACCAATGCGGGGATGTCCCAGGCTGTTCAGGCGCGCTAGCGCCATCATGCCCTTGCCATGGACTTTCAAGTCGGCTTGTTCGAACACGTGACTGAAATCCCCAGCGTTCAGCAATCGCAAGCACCGGGGAAAGCCTTGAGGCGACACACGCAATCCGAGATCAGGCGCTCAGACGCTTGCGGCCTTTGGCACGGCGGCGTGCGATGACGGCACGGCCGTTCTTGGTTGCCATACGAGCACGGAAGCCATGCGCGCGCTTGCGCTTGAGAACGCTGGGTTGAAAAGTGCGTTTCATAACTCGTTATTCCCACGTGGTTTAGGACGGAAATTGAATTCCAGATGACCCGGTCCAGTGAGGAACCAGCCGGGGAGTTTCAATTCAAGACCGGAAATTGTAGAGACTTCCTGGCCTCGGTGCAATTTTTCCTTGCATGAAAAGCGTGAAAAGGGCAATGGCGATCCACGATACCCTGTCAGTCTGACGAACGTCGATGACACTGCTATTACTAATGGGGTTTCTTAAACCTGTTGTTATTAATAGTGGGGATACTAATTGTGGATAACTCATTTATCTCTATTTTTATCAAAATCTTAAAATGATAAAAAATCTGTGGGTAACTGGCTGTAAAGCGGCGTAAAAGCTGTGATTTATGTGTGATTAATGCAGCACAACTAAGCAGTATGCGGTTTTGTACCCATGCCGTCCGCTGCTTTTCCTAAGCCCTCATGGCTACTTGTCCACAGGCAAAAAAGAGCCTCGAGTGCGTGTGGATAACCGTTTCGTTGGGCGCTACAATGGTCGGCCGTTTTCAATCGATGGTGAGATGAGTGTCACTCGCGCTTTGGCAACAGTGCCTGGACTACCTGCAGGACGAACTGAATTCGCAACAGTTCAATACCTGGATACGTCCGCTGCAGGCAGAAGAAGGAGAGTCCAACGAGCTTCGCTTGTTGGCGCCGAACCGCTTTGTGCGCGATTGGGTGAGCGATAAATATGCCAAGCGCATCAGTGAGCTGATGCGTGAGCTTGCCCCTTCCAAGCCTCCCAAGGTCAGCCTTACCGTAGGTAGTCGTCGCACCTCCGCAGCTGCACCGCAGCCTAGAGAGTTGGGCAACCCTGTCTCCGCATCGCCTGCCCAGGCGCCTGCTCCTGCGGTGCATACTCCACCCCGCGGTGAAGTCGGCGATGAGCGTGAAATCGAGCAGTTGCGCGAAGAGCCGGGCGCCGGGCGGCGCGGCAACGAGCGCCAGGTACAGGTAGAAGGTAGCCTCAAGCACAGCAGCGGCCTGAATCCCAACTTCACCTTTGATACCTTCGTGGAAGGTAAATCGAACCAGTTGGCGCGTGCGGCCTCTCGGCAGGTATCCGAAAATCCGGGTGGGGCCTACAACCCGCTGTTCCTCTACGGCGGGGTAGGCTTGGGTAAAACCCACTTGATGCATGCCGTGGGCAATGCCCTGGCAGGTAGGCGGGAAAATGCCCGAGTGGTGTATCTGCACTCCGAGCGCTTCGTGGCGGATATGGTGAAGGCGCTTCAGCTCAACGCCATCAATGACTTCAAGCGTTTTTATCGCAGTGTCGATGCCTTGTTGATTGATGATATTCAATTCTTTGCTGGCAAGGAGCGCTCCCAGGAGGAGTTTTTCCATACCTTCAACGCTTTGTTGGAAGGTGGCCAGCAGATGATCCTGACCTCGGATCGCTACCCCAAAGAGATCAGTGGCGTCGAAGAACGCTTGAAGTCGCGGTTCGGTTGGGGCTTGACGGTAGCCATCGAGCCGCCTGAGCTGGAGACGCGGGTCGCGATCCTGATGAAGAAAGCCGACCAGGCCAAGGTCGAGTTACCGCATGATGCAGCCTTCTTCATCGCTCAGAAAATACGTTCCAACGTGCGGGAGCTGGAAGGTGCACTCAAAAAGGTCATTGCCGACTCCCACTTCATGGGCAAGCCGATCACCCAGGACTTCATCCGTGAATCGTTGAAAGACCTGTTGGCGCTTCAAGACAAGCAGGTGGGGGTGGATAATATTCAGCGCACGGTGGCTGAGTATTACAAGATCAAGGTGGCGGACCTGCTCTCCAAGCGACGCTCTCGTTCGGTGGCGCGCCCTCGGCAGGTGGCCATGGCGCTGGCCAAGGAGTTGACCAATCACAGCCTGCCGGAAATTGGTGATGCCTTTGGTGGGCGAGACCATACGACGGTATTGCACGCTTGTCGTAAAGTGAAGGCGTTGCAGGAGGAGAGCGCAGATATTCGCGAGGACTACAAGAACCTCCTGCGCCTGCTGACCAGCTAACCCATTATGTCGGCCTGCTGCGGTGGGCCTTTCAGGATAGAAAACCGGAGTTTCGATGAAATTTACCATTTCCCGAGAGGCGCTGCTTCGCCCGCTGACTCTGGTGGCGGGGGTCGTAGAACGGCGCCAAACGCTGCCTGTGCTGTCGAACGTCTTGATCCAGGTCGAAGGTGATCAGGTAGCGCTGACCGGTACCGACCTGGAAGTCGAATTGGTGGGGCGCACGGTGGCCAGCCAGGTGGACCAGCCAGGCGCAGCAACGGTTCCTGCGCGCAAGCTGATGGATATCTGCAAGTCATTGCCGGATCAGTCGGATATTCAACTGGCTGTGGAGGACGGGCGCGCCGTATTACGTAGTGGTCGTTCGCGCTTTACACTTTCTACACTTCCGGTTGCAGAGTTTCCCAACATCGAAGATGCGGATGGTAGCCAGGAGTTGAGCGTACCGCGCGGTACGTTGAAGCACTTGATCGAGTCGACATCCTTCGCCATGGCCCAGCAGGACGTGCGCTACTACCTGAATGGCATGCTGCTGGAGATTCAGAGCAATCTGCTGCGCACGGTGGCCACCGATGGGCATCGGCTGGCCATGTGCTCACGTCCGGTAGAAGTGGCCGTCAGCCAGGCGCAGAAACTGATCGTGCCGCGCAAGGGTATTCTGGAGCTTTCTCGCTTACTTGACGACAGTGACGAGCCCGTAAGCCTGACGCTGGGCGCGACCCATGTGCGTGCTCACACGGGTGATTTTACGTTCACGACCAAGCTGGTTGACGGTAAATTCCCGGACTACGAACGTGTTGTGCCGCGCAATGGTGACAAGGTGCTGATCGCCGAGCGCGCCGAGTTGCGTCAGGTGCTGTCGCGGACCGCCATCCTCTCCAACGAGAAGTACCGTGGTGTTCGTCTCTATCTGGAAGAGGGCAATCTCAAGGTGATGGCCAACAACCCGGAACAGGAAGAAGCCGAGGAGAACGTCGCTGTCGAATACAATGGCAGTGCCATGGAAGTCGGCTTCAACGTTAGTTATCTGGTGGACGTGCTTTCCGTGTTGAATGAAGACCGCGTTCAAATGACGTTGGCTGACCCCAATAGCAGTGCGCTGCTGGAAGAGCCAGGTGGCGGTGATGCGCTGTACGTCGTCATGCCCATGCGTCTATAAACGGCAGCAGGACGTTATCTATGACGGCGCTTCTGGTTTCAGAAGCGCCGTTTTCACGTGTGCTGGACGGCAGTCAATGGTCTTGAAGAGTGACATCGACGCATGAGTATCAAGGAGCTTACTTTCCACGGCCTGCGTAACCTGGCCCCCACCACCGTGCAGCCATCGCCGCGCATCAATGTGCTGCACGGCGATAATGGCAGTGGCAAGACCAGCGTTCTGGAAGGTATTCATGTGCTGGGTATGGGGCGCTCCTTTCGAACCCGTCAGCTCAAGCATGCCATCCAGACGGAAGCCCCATATATGACCCTGTATGGCCGTTTGGCGGGTGACCCTGAGGTTACCCTAGGGGTCAGGCGATTACGCACTCAGCGCGAGCTGGAGCTGCGTTTGAGGGGGGAGAAGGGGGTGCGCTTGGCCGAGCTCGTGGAGGCGATGCCCCTACAGCTCATCAATCCCGATGCCTTCAGGTTGCTGGAGGGCTCTCCTGCCGGGCGTAGAGAGTTTCTCGACTGGGGTGTGTTTCACGTGAAACATCATTTTCTGGATGCCTGGCGAAGAACGCGCCGAGCAGTGAAACATCGGAATGCCCTTCTCAGGCGTGGTAGAATGGTGGCCAGTGAGCTGGTTGTTTGGGAGCAAGAGCTTGCACAGTGGGGCGAAGAGATGGATCGGCTTCGCCTTGAGTGGTTTAGCCAGTTCTTGCCCATGTTCGAAGAAACGCTGCATAAATTGCTGCCACTACCTGGCCTGACGCTTCGCTATGCCCGAGGGTGGGATAAGCAACGCTCTCTGGCGGAAGTGCTGAGAGATAGCCGCGAGACGGATCAGCAGATGGGGTTTACCCAGCAGGGCCCCCAGAGAGCAGACCTGCGTATTCGATTGAACAAGCAGCCCGCCGTTGAGGTGCTTTCCAGAGGCCAGCAGAAGTTGGTCGTCAGTGCGCTGAAGCTAGCCCAAGGGCGGCTTCTGGAAAGTACCACGCAGCGGCACTGTATCTATCTGATTGATGATTTACCTGCGGAGCTGGATGACAGGCACCGCCATCAATTTTGCCATTTACTGGAAGAAATGCAGTGTCAGGCTTTTATTACCAGCGTTGAAGCCACGGCTCTAAGGAATAGTTGGCAAGCCAGTACGGACATAAAAATGTTTCACGTGAAACATTCCCCGGCTGGATGGAGTCAATTGGAGACGGATGGCTAAACGACACGGAACGAGACAGACTTCACGACGGAGTGGTCAATGAGCGAGCAGGCTTACGATTCATCAAGCATCAAGGTGCTCAAAGGACTGGACGCAGTACGCAAGCGTCCGGGCATGTACATCGGTGATACCGACGATGGCACCGGGCTGCACCACATGGTTTTCGAGCTGGTGGATAACTCCATCGATGAAGCTCTGGCAGGCCACTGCAGTGAAATTCGCGTCGTCATCCACCCGGATGAGTCGATCACCGTGAGTGATAACGGCCGCGGTATTCCGACTGAACTGCATGAAGGCGAAGGCGTTTCGGCAGCTGAGGTCATCATGACCGTGCTGCACGCAGGCGGCAAGTTCGATGACAACTCCTACAAGGTGTCTGGCGGGCTGCACGGGGTAGGTGTCTCGGTGGTTAACGCGCTTTCAGAAGAGCTGCGTCTCACCATCTGGCGGCAAGGCGAAGTATTCGAGCAGATCTATCACCACGGCGTGCCGCAGGCTCCGCTTGGTGTGGTGGGCAAAACTGAAAAAAGCGGTACACGTGTACATTTTCGTCCGTCTCCTGCCACGTTCGCCAATATCGAGTTTCACTACGATATTCTGGCCAAGCGGCTACGTGAACTCTCTTTCCTGAACTCCGGCGTTGCAATTCGCCTGATGGATGAGCGTAGTGGCAAGGAGGAGCTTTTCCATTACGAGGGCGGCTTGAAAGCCTTTGTTGATCACCTCAACAAGAACAAGACCGTTCTCAACCCGGTTTTCCACTTCAATGCGGAGCGCGAAGACGGAGTGGAAGTCGAAGTGGCCATGCAGTGGAGTGATGCGTTTACAGAAAACATCTTCTGCTACACCAACAACATTCCCCAGCGGGATGGTGGTACTCACCTGGCAGGGTTTCGGGCAGCGCTCACGCGGACATTGAACCATTACATCGAAGCCGAAAATCTGCTCAAGAAATCGAAGGTCAATACCTCCGGTGATGACGCTCGTGAAGGTTTGACGGCCATCATTTCGGTGAAGGTACCGGACCCTAAATTCTCCTCGCAGACCAAGGACAAGCTGGTTTCTTCCGAAGTGAAAACGGCGGTAGAGCAGGAGATGGGGCGTCTGTTCGCAGAATACCTGATCGAAAAGCCCAATGAAGCCAAGTCGATCGTCAACAAGATGATCGACGCGGCGCGCGCCCGTGAAGCCGCCCGTAAAGCGCGTGACATGACGCGTCGTAAGGGGGCTCTGGACATTGCTGGCTTGCCCGGCAAGCTGGCTGATTGTCAGGAGAAAGACCCCAGCCAGTCAGAACTTTACCTGGTGGAGGGTGACTCGGCCGGCGGCAGTGCCAAGCAGGGTCGTGACCGTCGTACCCAGGCCATCCTGCCGTTGAAGGGTAAAATCCTTAACGTCGAAAAAGCGCGTTTTGACAAGATGCTCTCTTCCGCTGAGGTAGGGACGCTGATCACGGCGTTGGGGTGTGGTATTGGTCGCGAAGAGTTCAACCCTGACAAGCTGCGTTACCATTCGGTCATCATCATGACGGACGCCGACGTGGATGGTTCGCATATTCGTACGCTGCTGCTGACGTTCTTCTTCCGCCAGATGCCCGAGCTGATCGAGCGGGGCCATATCTTTATCGCGCAGCCACCGTTGTACAAGATCAAGCGTGGCAAGCAGGAGCTCTACCTGAAAGACGAGCAGGCCATGGTGGACTACCTGACCACGACGGCACTGGATGGTGCAGGGCTCCATGTGAATGCCGATGCACCGGGCATCGCAGGCTCGCAGCTCGAGGCCCTGGTGAATCAGTACCGCAATGTCATGAAGCGGATTGATCGCCTGGCACGTGTTTACCCCATTGAGGTATTGAAGCAGGCAGTACATGCCACTGCACTGCAAGGGGAAGCCAGCCTCAAAGATCGCGGTACCATGCAGAACTGGATTGCCGAGCTTCAGAAAGCCATGGATGACAAAGTGGCGTATGAGGGCGGCCCGCGTTATCAGTTCCATCTTCAGGAAGACACCGAGCGTGGCCTGCACCTTCCCGCAGTATCACTGATTGCTCATGGCGTGACGACCGATTATGTGTGGGGGCTGGATTTCTTCGAGAGTGCCGACTATCGCGCGATTTCAGGGCTTGGGCAAACGCTTAACGGGTTGTTGGAAGAGGGCGCCTATATTGCCCGTGGCGAGCGTCAAAAGCCGGTTAGTCACTTCTCTGATGTGCTGGCCTGGTTGATGCAGGAAGGCCAGCGTGGCCTGTCAGTGCAGCGCTATAAAGGGCTGGGGGAAATGAACCCGGATCAGCTCTGGGAAACCACCATGGACCCCGATAGTCGCCGCATGCTGCGCGTGACCATTGAAGACGCCGTTGCCGCCGATATGATGTTCAACACCTTGATGGGCGATGAAGTAGAGCCACGCCGTGACTTTATCGAAACCAACGCTCTGGTGGCGAATCTTGACGTATAGCGCTGTACTCCATCAGCTAGCGGTCGTTAATGAAAGATGTTTCACGTGAAACATTGAATAAGAAAAGCCGCAGTGGGCATCGCCCTCTGCGGCTTTTTTGTATGAGACTGCTGTAAGAGCCTGGAGTGTGCAGGTTTGGCGCTTAACTCACCTTCAGCCACGCCGTGGGTGAGTATCCAGTGCACCGGCTAACAACTGGTCAACGAATTCAGCAAGGTCATTGACGACCAGCGTGTGTTCCAGGCCCACACTTTTGGCTAGCGTTCTCTCACCTTTGCCTGTCTTTACCAGCACACTTTGGCAACCTACCGCCTCTCCGGCCTGCAGATCTCGCAGGCTGTCACCTACCATCCAGCTACCTCCCAGGTGATCCAGGCCAAGTGCCTGCTGTATTTGCGTCAGTAGGCCGGGCAACGGTTTTCGGCAGGTGCAGGCATCTTGCGGGCCATGGGGGCAATATGCGATGTGCGCAATCTGGCCACCTTCGGCTTCTACCAAGGTGCTCATGTGATGGTGCATGGCGGCCAGGGTGGTTTCATCGTAATAGCCCCGTGCAATGCCTGATTGGTTGGTGGCCACGGCTACCGTAAAACCGGCCTGTGAAAGCCGCGCGATGGCCGTAATGGAAGCAGGGTAGGGCACCCACTCCGCCAGGGACTTGATGTAGTCATCCGAGTCGTGATTGATGACGCCATCCCGGTCAAGAATCACGAGCCGTTCTGGCATCAGAGAAGTCATCGAAGGCATGAAAGTCCTATTTACTGCGTAGGTGCTGATTCAGTAGCGCCAAGGCATGCAGGGTATGGGCAATTTTCTTACCATCGCTGCCAAAGCGTTGGAAAGGAATTTTCTGGAGACGCTGCAGGCGCGGCAAGGTCGCCAGAAAGCGTTCGCGTACATCGTCGCGGGTGGCCTGCAGGCCGTCCATCAGGGCTGCGGTCAGGCGTTCACGATGAAGTGGTCGTTTGCTCAGCTTGCCATAGAGAGAAAATATGAAACAGTGCCAGTCGCGCACCATGCAGTCGGTGAGTTCGTGTACCTGGCCTGGGTCCGTTTCGAAATCGATGAACACGACCCCATCCTTGTTGACCAGTATGTTGCGTGCAAAGGCCTCGCTAAGATAGCAGCTGCGCTCATGCACATCATTGAGCGCTGAAATACCAAGGTTTAACAATTGGTCGATTTCGTCTGGTGTTTGCGCCTGGGTCAATTTCTCCAGCAGCGTGGCTGCGGGCTCATCCTCACTGCCCACATCGGCCAGCAACAGGGCATCGGGGGTTTCTGCCAGAATAGTCGGTACGGCGATGCCTGCGGCAGACAGCGCTTTAATACGGCTGGCTTCCAGCGCCACGCTCTCTTGGCCGCCCAGGTTGGGCACCGGCTTGAGTGCTTCGATGTTCAGCCACCGCGCCATCAAGGTCAGCGGCAGGTAAGCCAGCCGTGAGTTACGTTTGGCGGCTTTTTTCAGCCAGACCTTTCGCCCTGCCAGCTCATAGGATGCCATGTTGGACTGCTGCTGAGGCAAGGTGTCGAAAAGAAACATATCGTACATGGCCAACTCCCTTGACGGCGTAAGTGCGTGGCCGCCCGGTATATCAGACGCAGCGGCAATTGAAATGTTTCATTAATTTTATCGTAACTATTCAGGTGGTTGCGGATAGCCTGTCGACAACCACCTGATTTTTCTGGCATAGTGCACAGCATCATTCGGCACACCTATGCGGCGATATGACCATCAGCGATATCAACGTCGACGAGGCCCTGGAGCGGGTCCGACAGCAGCTCAAGGAAGACCAGACGGTCTCTCCGTCGCTGCGTGCGGCCATCGATGTGCTGATGTTGCTGGTCAAGCTCATGGCCGATCGCCTGGCCACCAGTAGCCGCAACAGCAGCAA
>ERZ941748.67-NODE-67-length-59324-cov-9.938214_pt1 | contig 59324 bp, 51 predicted proteins | sample MGYA00521092_ERZ941748 | MGnify/ENA primary metagenome ERZ941748 (study PRJEB32759, sample SAMN07749897) | skin metagenome | biome: transportation; feature: city; material: polyester macromolecule | host: Homo sapiens | place: Hong Kong:ISLAND line | collected... | reverse complement strand
GGTGCTCAAGACGCTGCGGAGCCGACTGCGTTATCCACGAGGAACGCCATGCTGACCGTCAATCGGCGACACTCTATCCACAAGCAGTTCCAGGCGACACGTGATCGCCAGATATGTCGTGCCTGGCGGGTGGAAAGGCATGACAAAACGGGCCGTCAGCACCGATCAGCACGGTGGGTTTTGGCAATAACGGGCTTGCGAAAGCCAACTTGCACGGGGCGAATGATCAAAAAGTGCTCGCTGGCGGTGATAGGGAAAGTGTCGGCGCCGGCTTCACGGATTCAGGATGATATTTACCTTGGTGAGGCCGATCGAGACGCTTTCGAAATTCCGACAAAAATACAGAAAGAAACGACCGAACTAAAATGCGAAGTATTCGACTTTAACAAATACAAGAATGCAGGGAAGCTGTCGGTCTCTGATGCTGGGCAAGCAATACCACTTGGTGACTACAACTTCACCATTTTTGGGAACCAGGATAACGTAGAATACATTTATACGTTGCTGAAGCCGCAAGTGACGTTGTACTGCCTTGTAGAAGAGGCCGTGAGTCCGTTTGGCGGGATAGATTTCCATAAATTACACATCACCGGCGTCGGCCCATAACAATTTGCTGCACGCGGATAAATTACTCGCTGCGCTCCTAATTTACCGGTGAGCAAGGCTACACACATCAACCATTGGAGTACATTTTGAAGTTAACGAAGGCAATTCAAAACCTCGGGAAAGCCGAAGCCATAAGATCCGCAAAATTAATAGCAAAAGAAGAGAGTATTGATTGGGACGTTGGCATATCGGCAGTCTTCAATGCTATTGCATCTGATCCGGAAAGAGCTCCTGGTAATATCGGTGGGAAAAATGATGACGAAAGATCGCTTGTCCGGAAATGGATACTGAAATATCAGAGCGGAATTGAAGGAAGAGCCAGTGTCCGTAAATCTAACCTCCCCGGGACTATCGCTGACCCCATCATTGAAGAGATAATTGGGGCTAGGCTAGCTGATTTAACAGAAAGTGATTTGAATAAAATCACTTACGCGCATCGCTTGGGGATGTCTGCCGAGAATATTCTCGGTTTGATTCTTGAAGAGTATTTGGCAGACAATCTTGTTGAATTTGGCTGGCACTGTGCTTGGGGTGAGACGGTGAAGTCAGTGGACTTCGTTCACGAGGATGGACGACTTCTTCAAATAAAAAATCGGAGCAACTCAGAGAACAGTTCTAGTAGTGCCATCAGGACAGGCACTGAAATCGAGAAATGGTTCCGCATTAAGGCTGATAGAATTGAATATATGTGGGAGTCATTAAACGAGATTTGTGGAACCGATTCTTTAAGTGAAGAAGGGTTTGTTTCATTTGTGAAAAGCACAATAAAGAGCAATCCAAGTTGTTTTGCAGTAGAAGCAGAAAACCCGTGGAAATAAATAAAAGAACTGAGCCTGGGCTTTCAGCCCAGGCTCAGTTCTTGCTGAGAACATGAGTCATTATGCTTCGCAATTTGCTGACGGAATTCGAACAACCACTCTTCGTGAGACGTATTTCTATATCGGGAATAATTGAAATCTCTTAAATTTACCACTTTGTTGCCAGACAAAAGATTCATCACCAAGCTACCTACAGCCGTCCCCAAACCGAGCGGCACAGCGTTACCAACCTGCTTGTATTGCTGAATGAGCGGGCCTGCTAATTGCCAACTATCTGGAAACTCCTGTATACGCTTATATTCCTCAATGGATAATGGTCTATCTTCTTCCGGGTGCGCCAAGTCAGTTGCGGGCATCGCTGGGTGCGTAACTAGCGTTGGAGATGGTTTTTTCCAGTCTAATCGACGTAAAAAACCAGTTTTGCCACCACCTGCGTAAAATGATTTCCCCAAAGCCTCTTTTTGTAAGTCTTCTGGAAGGTTTCTCCAATTTTGGCCGGGTTTTAACAAGCGATAGTATTTTAATCTCTTCTCGGGAAAGTTTAGGTGATGATGCTTATCAATGTTTCCCAAACAGGATCTTAATGTTTTCCATTTTGGAAGATCAAAAGCTCCATCCTGAGAGTGAGTTGGAACAAGGTAAGGAGGTTTTTTACCATCTCGTGAGCAGATAATGATGACCCGTTCTCTTACTTGAGGGGTTCCAAAATTGGCAGAATTATACAAATTGAACGAGTAACCATAACCGGATTTGTCTAGTTTTTTGAGTATGAAGTTCAATGCCCCGCCTTTTAGTTCATCTTCTGCTAAATCCGGGAACCCGTCCCCCCGTAGATGATGGGGGCGGTGCTCCATTGGGCATGAAAGTAACCCCCGAACATTTTCGATGACTAGGTACTTTGGTTTAAGCTCTAAAGCCAGATCAAGATATTTTAGGAATACATTACCTCGCTCATCGCTCAAACCTTGTCGTTTTCCCGCAGTACTGAATGCCTGGCAGGGTGGGCCGCCAACGATAAGATCAATATCGTCTTCAACAAAAAGACCAGCAGCCCTTCGTACATCTTCCGCCGCATAATCGTTAATATCGCCAAGTAGGGCGGTATCCGGACGGTTCAGTGCTATTGTCTGCCTACAGTATTTATCGACCTCGCATGCTAACCGAACGTGAAAACCAGCTTTTTCAATACCCAAATCAAGACCCATAGCCCCAGAGAAAAAACTGAGGGCAATCGGTTTTCTGGCGGTGGCAGAAACGTTATAAGCCGGGTGATCCTCTGCGATTCTGTGCCCACTAATGAGGCCGTAAGTATCAATGCTTTTTTGCAGAATTACCCAACTATTTCCAATTTTTCTTGACTCTAGCTCCCCTTGCCGGCACAGGGTTCTGGCGCGTTGCTCGCTAATCTTTAGTTGCGCAGCGGCATCTTTGATGCTAACTTCGGTACCCATTGTGAGTTTCCTTTTCGAAACCTGTAGTGAGTACCCATTTTAGAGGGGTGCAAACGTATGTCAAGCCCTAACAAGCCCTAACAAGCAAATGCAGCCGACGCAAAATACGCGCGGCTGATTTGGGCGTTATGGCGCCGAATCATGGGGTCTATAGCGCGAAAAGTCTTACCGTCGCTCAGGCTTGATGTGCAAGTAGCATGCGCATATTGTAGGTGCATCATTCCCCGCGAGGACTGAGCCATGCCTACTCCTGAAGTGACGAAACCTCTCCGAAAGCCAACGAACCTATCGCTAGATAGTGCGCTTCTGAAAGAGGCAAAAGCTCTGGGTATCAATGTCTCACGGTCCGCAGAGGCGGGGATTGCGGAGGCTGTGAAACGGCATAAACAGGAGAAGTGGCTGACAGAGAGTGCCAAAGCTCTGGCAAGTTCGAACGCATACGTTGAAGCTAACGGTTTGCCTCTCGCGCGGCGCCGTCAATTCTGATGGCCCGCTTCGACATGAGCGCCAAACATGATGGCTTTGCCTCCATGAGGTTGCCGCATCCTGCCAGTGTTAAAAGCCGGTGATCGCCAGGTCCAGAGACCCAACAATTTGGTCTCTAACATGCGAGAGAGAGCCGATGGGATTCTGTAGATGTTTTTCAGGCACCGACGAAATCTGTGGCGTTAACAGCAATAGCGCCTGATCGCCAAAGCTGATTTCTGGAGTGAGTCCTTGCAGGGTGTCGTTGCCGAAGGCGGAGCGGTTGCCCAGCGGGATGACGATGCGAGTGGCCAGTTCGCTTAGCAAACTGCTTTGCACATCCACAAGGTAGGGGTAGTGCGCTTTGCTGGTTTTGCTTGGATTGGGGTATACATCGAACTGTGCCATTAAAATTCCCTGAATTCGTCGCCAAAGCATCCGTGTTGTTCGACAAAATCGTTATAACTTTTTATCGCAGCTCGATTTTCTTCGACCCATCGTTGTGCTTCGCATTTGGCAAGCTCTTCTTTCAGCGCTCGCTCTAGGGTGGCAGACAAGTTAATGTTCAATTCACGTGTCCTGCGCAGCAGGTCGCTATTGATGGAGAGATTCGCTGCTTTTTTGGGTGCGTCTGCATCGTAGAGTTCGGCCATCGTCGTCTCCTGGTGGCTCTTGATGTATCGTCTGATTTTATGCGCATGGTAATGCGCATTCAAGCACGCCTCGTTGCTTCGAACGTCATCCCTTCACGCTCATTGTTGACTCGCCAATAAGATATGAACCTACTCTTCCTCGGCACCTCCGCCGGTGTGCCCACCAAACAACGCAACGTCTCCGCCATCGCCTTGCAAGAGAGCAAGGGCAAGGGCTGGTATCTGGTCGATTGCGGGGAGGGCACTCAGCACCAGGTGTTGCACACCAGGCTGTCGTTTCATTCGCTGAAGGCCATTTTGATTACCCATGTGCACGGCGACCACTGCTACGGGCTGCCGGGCATTCTGGCCAGTGCGGCCATGGGTGGGCGCACGGCGCCGCTGACCCTTGTGGCACCCAAGGGTATCCAAACCTGGCTGGAAGCCACCTGTGCGGTCACCCAGCTCTGCCTGCCCTTCGCGCTGGAGTTCATCTGCGCCGATGACCTGCCCAGCATCGAATTCGAGAACATGGCGGTGGAAACGTGTGCGCTTTCCCATCGCGTGCCGTGCTACGCCTATGCGTTCACCGAGCGCAACGTGGAGGCCGCCCTGGATGTGGATAAATTGGATCGGCACGGCATTCCCAGAGGGCCGTTGTGGGGGCAGTTGAAGCAGGGGAGGGAGGTAGCGTTTGAGGGCAAGCAACTGCGCAGCCAGGATTACCTGCTGTTCAAACACGCCGCCAGAAAAGTGGTGATTGCCGGAGACAACGACCAACCCGAGCTGTTGGCGCAGGCCTGTGCCGGGGCGCAGGTGCTGGTGCATGAAGCCACTTACACCGAAGCAATGGCCGAGAAAGCCGGTGAGGTAGGGCATAGCTACGGCAGGCAGGTGGCGGCGTTTGCCGAGCAGGTCGGCTTGCCCCACTTGGTGCTGACCCACTTCAGCCCCCGCTACCCGCTCATTTCCCATACCGTGCCTTCCATCGCCGACATCCAACGCGAGGCGCAAAGCGTTTACTCAGGCGCGCTCTTCCTGGCGCAGGACTTTAGCGAGTACCACCTGGATAAAGCGGGCCATGTCACCGAGCAGACCCGCGAACCGCCTTGTTAAGCGTTGAGCGGTGGTGAGTTTGGCGTTGGACTTGGCGGTGCGGTCTCGGCATAGTGCTGTGCAGATACGTACGACTTAAGTCGCCGGTGAACAGGCGGGCGTACCCTAGCATTCCACTTTGAAAGGCCATGACCAGCATGTCTGAGCAAGACAGTATCTATGAAAGCATTGCGTCGCGCATGAATGGGTTTCTGTACCGCTGCCGCAACGATGAGCACTACACCATGCTGAACCTGAGTGGCAGGGTTCAGGAACTGACCGGCTATGCCATCGACGATTTGATCGACAACCGCCTGCAATCCTACGTGGCGTTGATCTACGCTGAGGATGCGCCGGGGCTGGATCAGGCCATCGAGCGGGCCATCGCCTCCGACAAGAACTGGCACGCCGATTATCGGGTGCGCTGTAAAGATGGCCGCCTGCGTTGGGTGAGCGAGTACGGCGGTGCCGTGAAAGATGACGAGGGCAACGTCATCTGCCTGGAAGGGGTGGTCACCGACATTCAGCAGCGGCGGCAAAGCGAGGAGCAGCTGAGTGCCATCAGCCGCGACATTGCCACCGAAACCGAGAAAATTGCCCATTCACTGAAGATGCTGCAACTGCTCAGCATCAACGCGGGGATCGAGGCAGGGCGGGCAGGCGAGGCCGGCAAAGGCTTCGCGGTGGTTGCCGAACACGTGCGCCGCCTGGCGGATGACACCAGCAGCTCGGCAAAAGTGATTACGGGATTGATGAAGCAATTGGGAGAGCTGCAGGGTTGAGAGAACGGAAGGATGAGCGGATTTTCGCACTGAAAGGGATAACGTCATGCGTAGTTTCGATCTGAGCGACGAGAGCGGTGTACTGAGAACGTCCATCGCCGTCACGCTGGTGATTGCGGGCTTGGGCATCGGTTTTGGCCTGATGTCGGGGTCGTTTTCGATCATGTTCGACGGCATCTATGCCCTGGTGGATGCCAGCATGAGCCTGCTCTCGTTGCTGGTGGTGAACCTGATTACCTCGTTCGTGTCGTCGAAAGGGCTGTCGCGCAAGCTGAGGGAGCGCTTTTCCGTGGGCTTCTGGCACCTGGAGCCCATGGTGCTGGGGGTCAACGGCACGCTGCTGATTGGCGTGGCGGTGTATGCCCTGATCAACGCCATCAGCAGCCTGCTGGAAGGCGGGCGCGAGCTGGAGTTTGGCTGGGCAATCGTTTATGCGGTGATTACCCTGGTGGCGTGTGTTTCCACCGCTATCGTGGAGGCTCGCGCCAATCGCCGTATCGGCTCTGACTTCGTGCGCCTGGACGTGCGGGGCTGGATCATGTCGGCAGGCATCACGGCGGCGCTGCTGGTGGCGTTCTCGCTGGGCTATCTGGTGCAGGGCACGTCGTGGGAGTGGGTGTCGCCCTACATCGACCCGGCGGTGCTGGCGGTGGTGTGCGTCATCATCATTCCGCTGCCGATTTCCACCGTGCGCCGCGCGCTGGCGGATATCTTCCTAGTCACCCCGAGCGCATTGAAGCAGCATGTGGATCAGGTGGCACAGGCCTTCGTGCAACAGCACGGGTTTACCACCTACCGCGCCTATATTGCGCGGGTGGGTCGCTCCAGGGAAATCGAGCTCTATTTTATCGTCCCCGCCGATGCGCCCCCGCGCACCATTGGCGAATGGGATGCCCTGCGTAACGAAGTCAGTGACTTGCTGGGCGACGAAGGGCCGCACCGCTGGCTGACGGTCGTGTTTACCGGAGACCTGGAGTGGGCGGATTGAGGCAGTGGCATGGCCATAACTGCCGGATGTTACCCTGATGAATGCCCCCAAAGGAGACACCCCATGCAGAAGGTAAGAATCGATCTGGTATCCGATGTGGCCTGCCCGTGGTGTGCGGTTGGCTATCGGCGCCTGGAGCAGGCGTTGGAGGTGCTGGCTGGCGAGATCGAGGTCGAGCTGGTCTGGCAGCCCTTCGAACTGAACCGGGACATGCCGCCCGAGGGCGAGCCGATTCTGGAGCACCTGTGCCGCAAGTACGGCAAGGATGCGGCCACCATGGAGCAGTCCCAGCGCGAGATCATGGCCGCCGCCGAAGCGCTTGGCCTGAACTTCCGTGGCGCGCTGGAGCGCCGAGCGAACAACACCTTCGCCGCGCACCGTGTACTGGCCTGGGCCGGCACGCAGCACCAGGAAACGGCGCTGCAACTGGCGCTATTCGAGGCCTACTTCGGCGAGGCGAAAAATCCCGCCGACCCTTTGGTGCTTCGCGAAAAAGCTATCGAGGTGGGGCTGGATGGCGACACCGCCGAGGCCATTGCCCGTTCTGACCAGTACACCGAAGAAGTACGTGAAGCCGAGCAGCGCTTCATGGACATGGGCGTCAGTGCCGTGCCGGGCTTCATTCTCGATGGCCGCTACCTGATTTCCGGCGCCCAATCCGCCGATGTGCTGGTCGATGCGCTGCGTCAGGTGGCCGAGGAAAACGCCAGCGGCTAATGTGTGGGAAGCGCTGCCTGAAGTATGTGGCATCGGAATCTTGTGGACGACGAAGGTCTGCGCCGCTGGCTGACCGTTGTGTTTACCGGAGTTCTGGAGTAGCCAGGTTGAGATTTCACAACCAACAATGCAACGAGTAAGGGAGTCATGATGCCAAGGATGCAAATGCGCCCGCTGATGGCCAGCTTGTTGGCGCTCTTGGGGCTATGGATGGCGCTACGTCCATTACCGGATGCCGCCGTTTCTCTGTCGATCGCTCTGGCTGGTCAAGAGGACATTTCTTCAAGCGTATTGATGGCTCAGTTTGTGCATTTTTTTAGCAATACTCTGATCGGACTGAGCCTTATTCTGTGGCGTGAGGCATTGAGCCGATGGCTGGTGCCGCAAGGGTCAGGTGTATTGGTAAGCCCCCGAGCCTGCATGGCGGTGGGGACAGCGCTCATGGGTATTTATTTTGTCGCTGCTGGCACGGTGCTGTTGGGGGAGTTTCTCGCGCAACATCGGCCAAACGCTAGCGCTTACTTATTAGGGCGTGGGGGGACCTCCGTGGTCGTGGGAGCCGTTTTGCTTTTAAGCTCAGCGGGGGGCAGCCGGTTATGGGCGCTACTGTTAAAACTGCGAAGTGCCGGATGGCGGTAAGCATGTGAGCCTCTGATAGAGTCCGAAGCCTTGTCTGCTGCCTTCGCAATACACTCTCTTTCTTGTGACCAAAAGGTGGAAGTGCATCCATGAAAACCATCGGCTTGATCGGCGGCATGAGCTGGGAGTCCACCCAAACCTACTACCGCCTCGTCAACCAGCATGTGCGCACGGCGCTGGGCGGGCTGCATTCTGCCAAAGTGGTGCTGTACAGCGTGGATTTTGCCGACATCGAGGCGCTGCAGCATCAGGGCAACTGGGAGGCGACTGCCGAGATATTGGCAGCGGCGGGCAGCGCGGTGGAGGCCGCGGGGGCCGATTGTCTGGTGCTGTGTACCAACACCATGCACAAGGTTGCCGAGCCGCTGGAAGCGGCGGTCTCCATTCCGCTATTGCATATCGCCGATGCCACGGCCCGGGTGCTGCAACGCCAGGGCATTGCCTGCGTAGGTTTGCTGGGCACCCGGTTCACCATGGAGCAGGCGTTTTATATCGAGCGTTTGCAGCGCCACGGTATCGAGGTGGTGGTGCCTACCGAACCACAGCGCGAGCGTGTGCACACGGTGATCTACCAGGAGCTGTGCCTGGGTGTGGTGAAAGCAGAGGCCAAAGCCGACTACCTGGAGATCATCGAGGCGCTTGCCGAGCGCGGCGCGCAGGGGGTGATTCTAGGCTGCACCGAAATCGGCCTGCTGGTTCAACAGGCCGACACTCCCGTGCCGCTCTTCGATACGACCGAGATCCATGCAGAGCAGGCGGTGCAGTGGGCGCTGGGGCATGGTTTTGTATAAAGCCTGCTGCAGTAACGGCGTTGCTTTCGGCTTTAGAATCTTGTTGAGTGAGTAAAAAAGGAATAATTTATACTCATGAACGAGTTCGAGTTTGACGTCAACAAAAGTCAGGCCAACCTGACAAAGCACGGTATTGATTTTGAAGCGGCACAAGCGCTGTGGAAGGATCCATATCTGCTAGAAATTCGCGCAAAATCCGAGGGCGAACCAAGGTTTTTACTAATCGGTATGATCAGTGAAAAACATTGGTCGGCAGTCGTCACCTACCGAGAAGAGCGTATTCGGCTGATTTCTGTTAGACGCTCCCGCAAGAAGGAGGTAGACATCTATGAAAGCTAAAGAGTTCGATAAAAAATTCGATGAAAATCAAGATGATGTTCTCGATGATCTAGACTTTTCCACTGCTCGACGGGTGAATCAGGAGCAAAAGCGGATTAACGTAGATTTTCCTGCATGGGTAGTGGAGTCACTAGACCGTGAGGCTGCGAGAATGGGTGTTACCCGCCAGTCGATTATCAAGGTTTGGTTAGTGGAGCGTCTGCAAGCTGAAGCGGCTCATAAACCTCATGGCCATAACTCAGTAGGGGGACCTCACTAGCGCTGGCCTCTTGGAGGCCAGCGCTCCACCGCTTACTCCAAAAACGCCCGCAGCGTATCGCTGGCTTGCTCGATGGCCACCACGCCATCCAGGTGACCTCGGTTGCCTTCCAGCGTTTCTAGCGTCACCTCAGTGCCGTCGGCTTCGATCAGCTCGGCGGTGCGGCGTACGCCCTCGGGGGCGAAGACCAAGTCGTTCTCGCTATACAGCATCAATGTGGGGGCTTCGATGGCGGCCAGCCCCGCTTCCAGCGAGTCACCGTAGCCAGCCATGAAGGTCTGGTTGGCGCGCACCAGGTAGAGCAGGTGGTTGGCATCGGAAAGCGCCGCACGGGCGGCGGCGATGTCATCCAGGGTTTGTTCGATGGCATAGCGGGCGGTGATGTCCTGGGCGGGGTCGCGCGCGTCGTCGGCCCAATCGCGGTTGAACGCTTTGTTGGCCCACTGCCAGTGGTTGGCATTGAGCGTCACCAGCTTCAGCGCCTCTTTAAGCCCGTCGGTGGGCGGTTCGCCGTCGTAATAGTCGCCTTCGTTCCAGCGGGCATCCAGGCGAATCGGCGCGGCCCAGGAGCTGAGCGTGGCCAGCAACCACGGGTCGGCCACACCGCCACCAATCACGGGAATCAACCGCTCGACCCGTTCAGGGTAAGCGCTGGCCCACTCGATGGCCTGCAAGGCACCCATGGAAGCGCCCATGACTGCATGCAGTGATTCAATGCCCTGGCTTTCCAGCAGGACGCGCTGCACCTCGACAAAATCACGGATGGTCACGACGGGAAAATCCATGCCCCAGGGCTCGCCGGTATCGGGGTTAAGGGTGGCAGGCCCCGTGGTGATCACGTTCGGGTCGTTCGCCCCCAAATTGACCAGCGTATCGGATGAGATGACGTAGTACTGATCGGTATCTAGTGGCTTGCCAGGGCCAATGATGGCATCCCAGTAGCCGGTAGCCTCACCCTCGGCCTCGTAACGGCCTGCGGCGTGGCTGGTGCCCGAGAAGAAGTGAGTAATCAGAATGGCGTTATCGCGTGCCTCGTTCAGCTCGCCGTAGGCTTCCCAGCCCACCGCCACGTTGGGAATCGTCTCGCCGCCCTGGGTGGTAAAGCTCTCGATCTCGAACCGCTGCTTCTCGACCACGCCATCCCAGGCCCATAAGGGCGTGGCTAGCAACAGGCCAATGCTGGTGAACGAGGCGGCCGTTACTAGCGCGAATGGTTGCTTGCGTCGCATGCGCTTTCCTTATTTGAGGGTTATTGTGATTGTTTTAGGGCTGCTTTCCGCAGCCACTCCCTCAGCATAGTCAGCTTTAGCCCACCTTGAACGGATTCAACCCATTGGCCTGCTGCATCATCATGCGTTTGGCAAACGGCACTCGCTCGGCGAGGTGCAGGCTGAGATCACCCAGTTGGCGGAGCGGCTTGGCCCCGGTGAAGAGGTGGTGGAAGCTATCGGTGGCGGCGATCATTGCCTGGTTGGCCAGACGCCGGTGGCACTCGAAACGGTGCAGGCTGATATGGTCGCCAGGGTCACGGCCTTTGATGATCAGCTCGGCCAGGGTGTCGGCGTCGTGCAGGCCGATGTTCAAGCCTTGACCTGCCAGCGGGTGCACCACGTGGGCGGCGTCGCCGATCAGCGCGAGCCGTTTGCCGATGTAGCGTTTGGCGTGCTGGCGCTTGATGGGGAAACTGGCCCGTGCCACCACGCGAGTCAATTTGCCCAGCCGCTTGGGGAAGGTGGTTTCTATGGCGTGTTGCAGGGCGTCGTTGGAAAGCTGTTCACGGGCCTTGGTGGCCTCATCGCTGTCGTACCACACCAACGAGGCGCGGTGGCCGGGCAGCGGCAGCATGGCCAGCGGGCCTTTGGGGGTAAAGTACTGCCAGCTGACATCCTGCTGGGGAAGCTCGGTCTCGACGTTGATGATCATTGCCCGCTGGTGGTAGTCGTAGCTGCTGGTGGAGATGCCTGCCAGCTCACGCAGGGTTGAACGTGCGCCATCTGCGGCCACCATCAACCGGGCGCTGAGGGTCTTGCCGTTGTCCAGCTCCAGCAGCCGATGGGTGCTGGCGGCCAGCGTACTCACCGGGGCACACTGGGTGTAGCAGGTGACGCTGGGAAGCTGCTCCAGGCGTTGCCAAAGGGCGTACTGCAGGGCGCGGTTTTCGATGAAAATACCGAAATCGTTCATGCCGCTGTCGTGGGCCGAGAACAGCGAGTGACCGCTGCCATCCAGGTTGGAGACATCGATGTGCCGGAACGGGCAGCAGCGCTCTCCCGGCAGGACCGCACCGCTGGCTTTCACGAACGCCAGCGAGCGGGCGTTGAGTGATGAAATACGCAGGTCGTAATCGCCGCTGGGGGGCGTGGGGGCGCTGGCGCGCTCGACCAGGCCAACCGACATGCCCGCCTGGCCCAGCCTGGCCGCCAGGGCCGCGCCCACCATGCCGCCGCCAACAATGACAATCTCGTGATCCCACTGCATGAGAGGCTCCTTAATCCGCTATCGAGGGCACATTGCATGTGCTTATATTGTCCTACAGTATCGTTGACTTGTCGCAGTATTGCCTAGGGTGATCCATTGACGCAGGCCGTGGAAAGTGTCGAAAAACGTGAGAGCAGCCAGGTGGCCGGGGAAGCACTGGCCGCCTTTATCAAGCGCTACCCCAAGCTCTGGGTGATTACCGGGGCGGGCGTCAGCACCGACAGCGGAATCCCCGATTACCGCGATGCCGATGGCCAGTGGAAGCGCCCGCCGCCGGTGCAGCACGGCGATTTCATGAGTTCCTTCGCCGTTCGCCAGCGCTACTGGGCGCGAGCGCTGGTAGGCTTCAAGGCCATGCGTGAAGCCCAGGTGAGCGGCGCGCATCGGGCGTTGGCGAAGCTCGAGGCCATGGGCCATGTGGAGCTTCTCGTCACACAAAACGTTGACCGGCTGCACCAGCGGGCGGGCTCGAAAAAGGTGATCGATCTGCACGGCAGGGCAGACGTGGTCGCCTGTATGGCCTGTGGCTACCAGATGATGCGCCACGCCATGCACAGTGAAATGGCCCGCATGAACCCCGCCTTCGCCGCGCTGGAGGCCCGCCACGCGCCGGACGGCGATGCGGATCTGGAAACCGATTTCTCCACCTTCGAGGTGCTGGACTGCCCGCGCTGCCGGGGCATCCTCAAACCGCAGGTGGTCTACTACGGCGATGTGGTGCCTCCGGCGCGGCGCCTGGCGGCTCAGGAGGCGCTGCAACGTGCCGACGCGGTGCTGGCAGTGGGTACGTCGTTGATGGTCTATTCCGGCTACCGGTTCTGTCGCGATGCCCACGCCATGGGCTTGCCCGTGGCCTCGCTGTCGTTGGGCGTGACCCGCGCCGATGCATTGCTGACCCACCAGTGGCGCGCACCGCTGACGCCGGCATTGGAGCAGGCAGTGGCCTGCTTGCAGCAGGGGTAACACGTGGGCGCCCATGGATTGCCACGCTCACCATGGGGCAAGGCATCGTGCGCCAGGTGATCGCCCATTACTTGAGTAAGTCAGCCGCGCATCCTACGTATCGACGCGAAGCGTGATGCGCTAGTTAAGCGGCGAGCCTTGGCGAACGTCAAGGCAAATGCTGGATAAATATCAGGTAATGGCTTAGGCTTTTTCCATGACTCGAACCATGATTCGCACGGACAAGTGGCCACTACAAGCCACGACGCAGCAGCGACACCTGATGCGTTTGACGCTGGCGGAGTATCGCCAGTTCTGCCGTGCGTTGTCGGTGGTGGTCCTGGCCAACTGGCCGTCGCTGCAGCAGGCCCCTAGCTTTGCCGCTGCCGTGGAGCGGCTGATGCACCCGACCAAGAAGAACCCCTCGCCTCGCCACCACTACTTCGTGAAGCGTTTCTACAAGTTCCCGTCCTACCTGCGCCGAGCCGCCATCGAGTTCGTCAAGGGCCAGGTATCGAGCTACCTGACCCGCTATTGGGCCTGGCAGTCGGGAGATCGCCAGCGAAAACATGCCCAGCCACCGCGTTTCAACCCCGTGGCCGGCTGCTATCCGGCGATGTATCGCGGGCAGTTGGTCAAGTTCGATGCCGACTTCACCACCGCCAGCCTGAAGCTGTGGGATGGCAAGGAGTGGCTGTGGCATAACGTGGCGATCAAGGCGGTACGTCAGCGCCATCTTCTCGGCACTGTGAAGTCGCCCACCCTGGTGCTCAATCGACACTGCCACCTGGCGGTGCCGGTGGCGTTGGCGCCTCAATCCCTCCCTGACCAGCAGCGCGTATGCGCCGTGGACGTGGGGATCAATACGCTGGCCACGGCCAGCATCGTGACACCGGACGGCACTGTCGCAGCGCGTGGATTCTTCCACCCCGCCGCGGACATAGACCGTCGCGACAAGCGCGCCACGCTGATTCGCCGCAAGGCGCGCAAGACCGCCAGGCTCTCGAAAGGGTTCGGGCGGACGTGGTACCGCAAGGCCCAGCACATCAACGAGCAGATTGCCCAGCAGACCTCCCGTCGACTGGTCGACTTCGCACTGGCACAGGGCGCCGATGTGATCGTGCTGGAAGACCTGAAGGGCTGGCGCCCCAAAGCCGGCAAGAAACGGTCGGGACTTCGCCAGCGCTTCCATCAGTGGCTACATCGCCGGCTGACCACGCTGATCGAGCAGAAAATGGCCGAGGCGGGTGGTCGGGTTGTCTACGTCTATGCCCGGGGCACGTCTTCCTGGGCTTTCGATGGCTCGGGTCGCGTCAAGCGGGACAAGGCACAGCACGAACTGGCTATCTTTCCGAACGGCAAGCAGTACAACGCCGACCTCAACGCCAGCTACAACATCGGTGCCCGCTATTGGGCCTGGAAACACAAGCTGACCCGCCGCAAGGACGGGCAGTTGTCAGCGGGCAGAAGCTCCCCTGGCAAACCGAGAACACCGGTCACGCTCTCAACGCTCTGGCGGCGAGAGCCTGAAGCCCCGCATCAATGCGTCGCATGATGCGGGGGAGTGTTCACTAAGCTGCTAGGGTATTCTGTAGGCCATTCATTGAACAGCGGAGTTGCCCGTGCTGACTTTCGAACACCAGTTCGCCACCTTGCCAGAACCGCTCTGGGCGGCCTGCCAGCCCACGCCCGTGGCGCAACCCACCCTGATCGCATTCAACGAACCCTTGGCCGTGGCGCTAGGCATGCAAACGCGGCCCGATGATGCCACGCTGGCCCAATGGTTCAGCGGTAACCGGCTACCGCCAGGGGCCGAGCCTAGAGCGCTGGGCTATGCCGGGCATCAGTTCGGTAATTTCGTGCCTCAGTTGGGCGATGGCCGAGCGCTGCTGCTGGGGGAAGTGGTGGATCAGCAGGGCCAGCGGCAGGACGTGCAGCTCAAGGGCAGTGGCCGCACGCCGTTTTCACGGGGCGGGGATGGGCGCTCGCCGCTTGGCCCAGTGCTGCGGGAATATCTGGTGAGCGAGTTCATGGCCGCCGTGGGCGTGCCCACCACTCGGGCGCTGGCGGCCGTGACCACGGGGGAGCGCGTGGTACGCCAGATGGCCGAGCCGGGGGCCATCCTGACCCGTGTGGCTCGCAGCCATATCCGCGTGGGCACCTTCCAGTTTGCTGCCGTGCGTCGCGATGAAGCCGCGCTGAAAGCGCTGGCCGACCATGTGATTGCTCGCCACTACCCAGAAACGGCCAATGCTGACGATCCGTACCTTGCGCTGCTGGAAGCCGTTACCGCCCGCCAGGCGGCACTGGTGGCGCGCTGGATGAGCCTGGGCTTTATTCATGGCGTGATGAACACCGACAACTGCAGCATTGCTGGTGACACCATCGATTACGGCCCCTGCGCCTTCATGGAGCAGTTCGACCCGCAAAAGGTCTTCAGCTCCATCGATCAGGGCGGGCGCTACGCTTTTAACCACCAGCCGGGCATCGCTCAGTGGAACCTGGTCCGCTTTGCCGAAACCCTGCTGCCGCTGATGCGGGAAGAGGGCGAGGCGGTTGTAGAGCAAGCCACCGAGGTGCTTCGCGGCTTTATCGCTCGTTTTGGCGCCGAACAGCGCCGTCTGCATGCCGACAAGCTGGGCCTTGCCCCGGAAAGCGATCACGCCGTGGCGCTGATGGAGGCACTGGAAACCCAGATGCATCAGGGCCGCATGGACATGACCGCGACATTCGACGCGCTGACGCACTATGCCAAAACGCTGGGTGCCCAAGCCTTGAGCGCGGACACGCCAGCCCACTCCCAAAAAGAGGCGCTGCTGGCGCTGACCACTCAGCCAGATGGCCTTGCCACTTGGCTGTCCGATTGGGAGAACGTCCAGCAAGCCAGCCGACAGAATGAGCGCCTGGAGGCCATGCGCCGCGCCAACCCGGTGGTGATCCCCCGTAACCACCGCATTCAAGCGGTGATCGACGCGGCAACAGAAGGTGATTTCGAGCCTTTCCACACGCTGCTCGCGGCGGTCACTCAGCCCTTCGATGAATCGGAAGCAGCGCGCCAACTGGCCGCCCCTGCCACGGCCAGTGAGCAGGTGCTGCGCACTTTTTGTGGTACGTGACGGCGGCACACCCTGTGATAAACTGTGCTTTTTTACAGGTAAGGGCGGAGGCAAGGTCGGCCTGTGCGCAAAATCATTCACTGCGACTGTGACTGCTTCTATGCGGCGGTCGAGATGCGCGACAACCCCGCGCTGGCGGAGATCCCCATTGCCATTGGCGGCAGTGTCGAGCAGCGCGGGGTGGTGGCCACCTGTAACTATCCTGCCCGCGCGTTTGGCATCCACTCCGCCATGCCCATGGCTCAGGCGCTCAAACGCTGCCCCCACCTCACGGTGATTCGTGGCGATATGGCAAAGTACAAGGCCGTGGCACGCCAGGTGTTTGCTATCTATCGCGATGTCACCGAACTGATTGAGCCGCTCTCGCTGGACGAAGCCTTTCTGGACGTCTCGGACGTCACCCAGTATCACGGCAGCGCCACCCGCATGGCAGAAGCCATTCGCCAGCGGGTGAAAGAGCAAGTCGGCATTACCGTGTCGGCGGGGGTGGCACCCAACAAGTTTCTCGCCAAGATCGCCAGCGACTGGCGCAAGCCCGATGGGCTGTTTGTCATCACGCCAGACGACATCGACGCCTTTGTGCAGCAGCTCCCGGTGAAAAAGATTCATGGCGTGGGGCCGCGCACCGCTGAAAAGCTGGCCGAACTGGGGATTCAAACGGGGGCGGATCTGCGCGCCCGACCGCTGACCGAGCTGGTGGAGCGCTTTGGTCGCTTCGGCCATCGGCTGCACGAGCTTAGCCACGGGCGAGATGAGCGACCGGTCAAGACCCACCGCGAGCGCAAGTCGATCAGTACCGAACAAACCTACTCTCGGGACTTGCCGACCCTCGACGCCTGCCGCCATGAGCTGCCTGAGCTGATCAGCGACCTGGAGCGCCGCTACGCACGCCTCGATCCGGCCCCCGCCGTGCGCGGGCTGATGGTGAAGGTGAAGTTCAACGACTTCACTCAAACCACCGTCGAACACGCCGACCCGGCGCCCGATCTGGAGCAGTTCGAAACCTTGCTGAACGTGGGCTGGGCCAGAGGTGAGCGCCCCGTGCGCCTGCTGGGGGTGGGGTATCGGTTGGCGGAAGAGACGGCTGCCCAGCAGCTCTCGCTGTTTTAATTAGCAGGTTAACCCTTGGGTGGATTGACGGGTACTCGGGCTCGCGTTAAAACAGTCGTATGATAGAGTTCATGTGACAGCCCTTACGTGATCGCCCCCGAACCACCAGATGACCCGCGAGCCCGCCATGCCTGCCGATGCCACCCAACGCCCCCGCTTAGTGTTTGCCCATGCCAACGGCTTTCCCGGCTTGAGTTACCGCAGCCTGTTAGACCCGCTGGCGGAATCGTTCGATGTTCACCCGCTGGACCGCTTGGGCCACCACCCGGATTACCCGGTGAACCACAACTGGGGCAACCTGGTAGAGGAGCTGTTGAGCTACCTGCCCGACACCGATGCACCGCTCTTGGGGGTGGGGCATTCACTGGGCGGCACGCTGATGGCCATGGCTGCCGACAAGCAGCCGGAGCGTTTTCGCGGTGTGATCATGCTCGACCCGCCGCTGATGCTGGGGCCGGATGCCTGGGCTATGAAAGCGGCCAAGCGCTTTGGGTTCATTGACCGGATCACCCCCGCGGGTAAAACCAAGGGGCGGCGCACGGTGTGGCCCAGCCGTGAGGCCATGGCGACCTCGCTGCGGCGGCGAGGGCTGTTTCGTCGCTTTACCCCCGAGGCACTCAACGACTACATTGAAGCAGGCACACGGCTGCTGGACGATGGCAGTGCCGAGCTGACCTTCGACCCGCGCATCGAGCTGGAAATTTTCCGCCACCTGCCGGATCACCTCTCCGGCTTGCCCCAACGGGTAGGCGTACCCGTACAGCTAGTGGCCGGGCTGGAGTCGCACTTGATGACGCCATCGCGGGTCAAGCGCATCGCCCGCCGGGGGTTGCCGGTCAGTACGGTGCCGGGCACCCATATGTTTCCCATGGAGCACCCGGAGGAGACCCGCTCGGCGATCCTGGCCGCGTGGCAGCAGTTTCAAACAGCGCCGTCATAGGGCGCTCAAGGAGTCGATATGTACCTTTCCGTACAGCTGAGCTATTACCCGCTGGCCGATGATTTCAAGCCCGTGGTGAAAGAAGTGGTCAAACGTTTGGAGGCCACCGGGTTGGAAGTACACCCCAACCGAATGAGCACTCAGGTATTCGGCGAGTTCGATGAGGTGATGGCGGCACTCGGCGAGGTGATGAAGTGGTCGTTCGAGACCCACGGCAAAGCCGTGTTTACCGCCAACTTTTTGGAAGGTGATCGGCGGCCCCGGTAACACTCCTCAACGCAGCTCACGCCAGATAAAACGCCGCCCCATCGGGCGGCGTTTTATCTAGCGCTAACTGCGTGGGGATGAGAGTTTAGATCAGCGATTCCAGGCAGGACTCGATGATGTCCAGGCCTTCGTTCAGCACGTCGTCTTCGATGGTGACGGGCATCAGGAAGCGGATGGTGTTGCCGTACATGCCGCAGGAGAGCAGGATCAGACCCTCTTCACGGGCTTTTTTGCACAGCGCTGCTGCCAGCTCCGGGTTCGGGGTGCGGTCGGTCTTGTTGTTGACCAGTTCGAAGGCGGCCATGGCGCCCATGTTGCGCACGTGGTCGATGCAATCGAACTTGCCCTGCCATTCGTTGAAGCGTGCCGCCAGCTTCTCGCCCAGTGCCTGGCTTTTCTCGAGGATGTTCTCCTCTTCGAAAATTTCCATGACGGCCAGCGCTGCGGCACAGGCAGTGGGGCTGCCGGTGTAGGTGCCGCCCAGGGAGTTGGGGCCAGAGGCGTCCATCACCTTGTCGGTACCGACGATGGCCGAGATCGGCATGCCGTCGGCCATGCTCTTGGCCATGGTCATCATGTCCGGCTCGACGCCGCTGTGCTCGATGGCGAACATCTTGCCGGTGCGGCCAAAGCCTGACTGCACTTCGTCGATGATCATCAGCATGCCGTGTTCATCGCAAATTTCACGAATCTTCTTCAGGAAGCTGGTCGGGGCGGGGTAGAAGCCGCCTTCACCCAGTACTGGCTCAAGAATGATGGCGGCAGTGTCTTTGGGGTTGGCGTCGGTTTTCAGCGTCATCTTCAGGCCGCGAATCGCTTCGTCTTCGCTGACGCCGTGGTAGGGCACCGGGTAGGGCGCGCGGAATACGGTGCCGGGCATCGGGCCGAAATCGGTCTGGTAGGGCGCGACCTTGCCGTTCATGGCCATGGTGTAGAAGGTACGGCCATGGTAGCCGCCATCGAAGCAGATCACGTTGGAGCGGCCAGTGGCGGCGCGAGCGATCTTCACCGCGTTTTCCAGCGCTTCGGCACCGGAGTTGGCCAGCATCACCTTGGCGTGACCGCGTACGGGAACGAGATGACTGAGCTTTTCGGCGACCTTGACGTAGCCTTCATAGGGCATGACCGTTTGGCAGGTGTGCATGACCTTGTCGAGCTGGGCTTTTACCGCCGCGACGACCTTCGGGTGGCGATGCCCCACGTTCAAGACGCCGATACCGCCCGCGAAGTCGATGAAGCGGTTGCCGTCGGCGTCCCAGATCTCAGCGTTTTCGGCGCGGTCCGCAAAAGCGGTGGCAGGGCTGGCTGCACCTGCCGCGACGTATTTCTGCTTTAGTTCGTTTAGCTCGGCATTGCTCATGGCTCAACTCCTTTGGGTTGGGGTGTGCTTGTCAGCATCTTGTAAGCATAGTGCGCATCTCAACATCGTGTGCATTAGCGTGTATCACATAGATGACGGTGCGATGACGACGCGATTGCGTCCAGCCTGCTTGGCCTGATACATGGCCTTGTCTGCCTGATCCAGCATCCGAGTGCTGGAGCCTTTACTGTAACATGCGATGCCCGCCGACAGCGTCACGGTGAGCTGGTGCTGGGTATAGGTGTTTGTGCCACCTCACAGCGTTTACACACTCCGCTCACTCGCGCACAGTTAGCCATGCCGTTACCCCATGTCGTCTTTTATTCGGCCGACGGGTCACGTCGCCTGGATTGGAAATCGTCGCAAAGCACGTGCTCGGGTTGGCCACGAGCTGCCAAGAGATAAGCTTAGTCTAGCGATAACGACACTGTCTGTATAGGTTTTGTATAGAGTGGTGATGGCAGGCAAAAAAAACGCCCGGCTGGGCGTTTCAAGGGGTACTACATCGACATAGGTTCATAGTTAAAGTGGGTAATAGTTAAAGTGGGTAATAGTTAAAGTGGGTCATATTCGGAAGAGAACAATTAGATGATGCCTGCCGCGCGAAGCGCCGCGCGCTGCTCGTCACTAATGCCAATGGCATCCAATACGCTATCGGTGTGCTCGCCCAGAGTCGGGGGAACGCTCTGGGCACTCAGTGACTGCCCGTTGATACGAATCGGGTTGGCGACGAGATTGACCTCGCCTGCCTGGGCATGGGGCAGCGTCTGCTTGAGCCCGCGTGCCTTGACATGAGGATCGTCAAACACGCGATCAAGGGTATTGATAGGCCCGCAGGGCACACCGACCGCTTCGCAGGCTGCCAGCCAGCTATCGGTAGGCTGTACTGCCAGGGCGAGCGCCAGGATCGGCACCAGCGCTTCGCGATGCTGTACACGACTGCCGTTGGTGGCAAAGCGTCCGTCCTGTGCCAGCTGCGGCTGGTCGATGACCTGGCAGAAGCGCTTGAACTGTTCGTCGTTGCCGACGGCCACGATCATGTGACCATCGGCGGTAGCAAACGCCTGATAGGGCACGATGTTCGGGTGCGCATTGCCCAGCCGCTGGGGTACCTGGCCGGAGGTCAGGTAATTGAGTGCCTGGTTGGCCAGCACACCTACCTGTACGTCCATGAGCGCCAGGTCGATATGGCAGCCTTCGCCACTGTCGCGGCGCTGGTATAGCGCTGCCAGCACCGCATTGGCGGCATACAGGCCCGTGAAAATATCGGTAATGGCGACCCCCACCTTGACTGGGCCACCACCAGGTTCACCGTCGGGTTGGCCGGTCAGGCTCATGAGGCCGCCCATGGCCTGAATCATGAAGTCGTAGCCCGCCCGGTGGGCGTAGGGGCTCTGCTGGCCAAAGCCGGTAATGGAGCAGTAGACCAGGCCAGGGTTGAGTGCCTTCAGGCTCGCGTAGTCCAGGCCGTACTTTTTCAGCCCGCCGACCTTGAAGTTTTCCAGCACCACGTCCGATTGGGCCGCCAACTGCTTGATCAGTGCCTGGCCTTCGGGCTTGGCCATATCGACCGTCACCGAGCGTTTGCCGCGATTGGCGCACAGGTAGTAGGCCGACTCGTTGCTGCCGGAGAGCCAGGGTGGCCCCCAGTGGCGCGTGTCATCGCCGCTTTGGGGGCGCTCTACCTTGATCACCTCGGCACCCATGTCGGCCAGCATCTGCCCGCACCAGGGGCCTGCCAGCACCCGAGAGATATCGAGTACCTTGATGCCTGCCAGGGGCTTTGCGACTGTGCTCATGGGGTGCCTCGCTGAGTGATGACGACGTTAGAAGAACGACTGAATGCCGGTTTGTGCGCGGCCCAGAATCAGGGCGTGCACATCGTGGGTACCTTCATAGGTATTCACGGACTCCAGGTTCACCATGTGGCGGATCACGCCGTACTCGTCGGAGACGCCATTGCCGCCGTGCATGTCGCGGGCCACCCGGGCGATGTCCAGCGCTTTGCCACAGTTGTTGCGTTTGATTAGCGAGATCATTTCCGGCGCCCAGTTGCCGCTGTCCATCAGGCGGCCCACCTGCAGGGCGGCTTGCAGGCCCAGCGTGATTTCGGTCTGCATGTCGGCCAGCTTCTTCTGGATCAGCTGGTTGGCGGCCAGCGGGCGGCCAAACTGCTTGCGGTCCAGGGTGTACTGACGGGCAGCGTGCCAGCAGAACTCAGCGGTGCCCATCACGCCCCAGGCGATGCCGTAGCGTGCCTTGTTCAAACAGCCGAAAGGACCTTTCAGACCGCTAACGTTGGGCAGCAGGTTCTCTTCAGGCACGAAAGCGTTGTCGAGGACGATTTCGCCGGTGATCGATGCACGCAGAGAGACCTTGCCTTCGATTTTCGGGGTGGAGAAGCCTTCGGTGCCACGCTCGACGATGAAGCCTTTGATCTGGTTATCGTGGGCAGCGGACTTGGCCCAGACCACCGCGATATCGGCAATCGGGCTGTTGGTGATCCACATTTTCGCGCCGGTCAGGCGGTAGCCACCATCGACTTTTTCCGCACGGGTGATCATGGAGCCCGGGTCGGAGCCATGGTCGGGTTCGGTCAGGCCGAAGCAGCCCACCATCTCGCCACTGGCCAGCTTGGGCAGGTATTTGTGTTTCTGCTCTTCGGAGCCATACGCTTCGATGGGGTACATCACCAGCGATGACTGCACGCTCATGGCCGAGCGGTAGCCGGAATCGACACGCTCCACTTCACGGGCGATAAGGCCATAAGCCACGTGGTTGACGCCCGCGCCGCCGTATTCCGGGGAAACCGTGGCGCCCAACAGGCCCAGCTCGCCCATCTCGGACATGATGTCACGATCGAAACGCTCTTCGCGGAAAGCGCTCAGCACACGTGGCTGCAGGTTTTCCTGGCAGTAGTCGTGGGCGGCGTCACGAATCTGGCGCTCTTCATCGGTGAGCTGGTGTTCGAGAAGCAGCGGGTCGTCCCAGTTGAAGCGTGTCATGGCGTTGAACTCCGAAAGATGATCTTGTTGAGCTCAATGTATCGCCGTTATTTAAAAATATCTACATTTTTTTAAAACGCAGAATTTAATCGCCCGGCATTCAATCGATGCCGCGGGCTTGCAGTACCCGTGTAATGATAGGCACCGGGGTCATCAGGTGGTCGCGCATCAGATCGGCCGCCTGCTCGGTGTTGCGGGCGAGAATGACGTCGACCAGCGCCGCGTGTTCCTGGCGCTTGATGTCCAGCGCCTGGGGCGACATGACGGTCTCTTGCAGCCACAGGTGGCGATAGCGCTCTACCTGATCGAACAGGGTGTTGCGCATCTGCAGCAGGTGGGGGGAGTTGCAGCCGCTGGCAATGGCGGTATGGAACGCCTTGTGGCGTAAATCCCAGCCGTCCAGCAGTTCGTCGGGGGAGCTGACGTCGGTGACTTTGGCCAGGCGGTGTGCCGTGGCCAGCACGTTGGCTTCCCAGTCGTCGTCGCCACGTTCGATGGCGAGGCGCAAAATCAGCCCTTCCAACTGAGCGCGAGCGTCGTAGATATCGTTCAGTTCGGCCAGCGACATGGCCGCCACCCGGTAGCCCCGTTGGCTGATGGCCACGACGAGTCGGTCGGCGACCAGCTGTGACAGCGCTTCACGCAGGGGGCCGGTGCTCACGCCGTAATACTCTTTCAAACGGCTCATCAAGAGCTTCTCTTCGGGGGCATAGCGGCCACGAATGATGTCTTGCTTGAGCGCGTGGTAAGCGCTAATCGCCAGGTTCTGGCGCGGTGCATCGTGTTCCATGGGGACTCCTTGGATCAGTGTGGCTTAGACCAATGTAGGGAGTGTAGCGGTCGACGTAGAATAACGGCTATTATCAATAAATTTTGAAAATTTGGCACAGGTAACGATATTCATGTGGGATTTCATCATTGTCGGCGGCGGCATACTGGGTTTTTCCACCGCCATGCAGCTGCAACAGGCCTACCCGGACAAACGCTTGCTGGTGTTGGAAAAGGAAGCAGGCCCCGCTCAGCATCAAACCGGCCATAACAGCGGCGTGATTCATGCCGGGGTGTATTACACGCCGGGAAGCCTGAAAGCGAAGTTTTGCCTGGAGGGTAACCGTGCGACCCGCGAGTTCTGTGACCAGCATGGCGTGCGTTACGACATCTGCGGCAAGCTGCTGGTGGCCACCAACCCGCTGGAAAAGCAGCGTATGCAAGCGCTCTGGGAGCGCACCGCCGCCAACGGCCTGGAGCGGGAGTGGCTGGAGGCTGCGGCGCTCAAGGAGCGAGAGCCCAACATTACCGGTGTGGCGGGCATTTTCGTGCCTTCCAGCGGCATCGTGAACTATGCCGAAGTCACCCAGGCGATGGCCGCCGAGTTCACCCGGCTGGGCGGCGAGATTCGCTTCGAGCACTGCGTGACGGGCCTTGACGAGCGGGCCGATGAGGTCGTGGTGACCACCGAGCATGAGACCTTCACCAGCCGCTACCTGGTCTCCTGCTCGGGGTTGATGGCCGACAGGGTGATCCGCATGCTGGGCAAGGACCCCGGCTTCACGATTTGCCCCTTCCGTGGCGAATACTACCTGCTTCCCGAGCGCCACAACCGCATCGTCAACCACCTGATCTACCCGATTCCCGACCCTGCCATGCCTTTTTTGGGTGTTCACCTGACCCGCATGATCGACGGGACGGTCACCGTTGGGCCCAATGCGGTGCTGGCGCTCAAGCGCGAAGGGTATCGCAAGCAGGACATGTCGCTACGCGATATGGGGCAGATGTTCAGCCACCCAGGCATCCTGAAAGTGCTGGGCAAGCATCTCAAGCCTGGGCTGGTGGAGATGAAAAACTCGCTCTACAAGCGCGGCTATCTGGAGCTGGTACGCAAGTACTGCCCGAGCCTGACCCTGGAGGATTTGACCCCTTACCCGGCGGGCGTACGCGCTCAGGCGGTCTCCAACGATGGTCGGCTGGTGGATGACTTCCTGTTCGTAAATACTCCGCGCACGGTCAACGTGGGCAATGCGCCATCGCCTGCGGCGACCTCGGCGCTACCCATTGGTGCGCATATCGTGGAGCAGGTGAAAACGTTGTTGGATTAGTATCTAACGCAACTGCCGTGCTAACGTTTAAATACCGTTCTCGGCGCCGCTGACGGCGGCGAGAAACTGGCTCCTTACCTCCTTTACGTCAACCATAATCAATAAGTCCAAGCAGGACGGAGGCAATTCCAATGAAAAAACTAAAATATGCCGTTGCAGCGACCATGATGGCGGCTGCTCTGCCCGCCAGCGCTCAGCAGCTCTCCATCGCGACCGGCGGTACCGGCGGCGTTTACTACCCGATCGGTGGTGGCTTTGCCGAAATGATCAACAACCATATCGATGGTGCTCAGGCGACCGCCGAAGTGACCGGCGCTTCCGTCGAGAACATGGGGCTGATCATGCGCGGTGATGCCGATCTGGCCTTGGTGCTGGCCGATACCGCTTATCAGGCCTATACCGGTACGGGTGATTTTGAAGGTCGTCAGATCGAGAATACCCGCGCACTGGCCTCGGTCTACCCGAACGCGGTGCAGCTCGTGACGCTGGCCGAGTCGGACATTCACAGCATTGCGGATCTGGCTGGCAAACGCGTTTCCGTGGGTGCGCCAGGTAGCGGCACCGAGCTGAACGCGCGTGCTCTGCTGGAAGCCAACGGCGTCAGCTACAGCGACTTCACTCCCCAGCGGCTGAACTTCAACGAAACCGCCGATGCCATCCGTGATGGCGATATCGACGCCGGTTTCTGGAGCGTTGGTCCGCCCACCAGCTCGATTCTCAACCTTGCTGCCACGCGCGACATCCGCCTGATCGGCCTGTCCGATGAAGAGATTGCCAACGCCCAGGAAGTGGAAGCGGTGTTTGCGCCTTATGAACTGGCCGCAGGCATGTACGACGGCATGGACGAAGCGGTCCAGACCATTGGTATTCCCAACGTGCTGGTCGTCAATGCCGATATGGACGAAGAGCTGGCCTACCAACTGACCCACCTGCTGTTCGAAAACATCGATGAGCTGATCGCCGTTCACCCGGCAGCCAACGACACTACCGTCGAGTTCACCATGGGCTCTACGCCAGTGCCGCTGCATCCGGGTGCTATCCGCTACTTCGAAGAAGCCGGTGCGGATATTCCTGACAACCTGCGCCCGTAATCGCGGAGCCGCTATGCGGTGGTATTTTCCACTGGTGGCGCTTCTCACGATGAGCGGCATGTGCGCCGAAGCGGGGGCTACCCCTGCTTCGGCGTCGCAGCGTCTGATCGTTACGACCGCAGATCATCAGGCGCTGCTGGATGTCGCGGCACCCAGCGGTAGCCGCTGGTGCATCCAGTGGCAGCACTCGGTAAAGCATTTCACGGTTCTGGACTGCTACCGTAATGCGGCAGGAACGCTGCAGCTGGAGCGCAGCCATCAGCCGGATTTTGCCGCTGGGCTCGGGCATGTCCTTGGACGTGGCGAGCAAGTGTCGGATGGGGAGGGTGGCTACTGGATCAATGAGATTAACGAATCGGTGCCCAATAACCGCTACGCATTACGGGTGGGGGCTCTCGCGGTAAACCATCAGGTGGTCTGGCCCGATGGTGAGCATGCCGCGTGCAGCTTGAGCGAGCGGGTGGCCGGGCAGCGTGTCACGATTCAACTGATGGAGGCTCGCGACGTTTTGCCCCATGACGATATCTGTCAATGAAAGCCGTTGCCAAGCACATCACATAAAGCCGGGTGTACCACGCCTGGCGCTATTACATAACGTATAAGTTAGCTAACGCTTCCGAGGACTTCATGAACGAATCCACTCCACCGCCGGTCATCATGCCGGGCGGGAATGCGATTCAACCCCGCATCGTGCTGTGGTGTATCACCATTGTTGCCGTGGGGCTTTCGTTATTCCAGCTCTATTCTGCGGGTATTCAACCCCTGGGGCTCTTCTATCAGCGCAGTATCCACCTTGCGCTGATCATGCTGTTGGCGTTTCTGATGTTTCCTGCTTTTGGCCCTCACCGTAAACGCGGTGTGCTGGGTTGGGGGATCGATTTTATCTTCTTCGCCGGGGCGCTGATCACCGGGGGGTACCTGGTGCTCAACCTGGACGCTATTTTCAGCCGTGCCGGATTCTGGAACGAGACGGACATTCTAGTGGCCTGCATTGCCACGGTGACCGTACTGGAAGCCAGTCGCCGTGCGGTAGGTATGGGCATGACGATCATTGGCCTGCTGGCGATCATCTATGCCTTTGCTGGGCCACGGGGTGAGCTGCCCTGGCTGGGCGAGTGGATGCCTGGCATTCTGGCCCACCGTGGCTATAGCCTCGACCGCGTGGCGGGTCAGCTTTATCTGGGGCAGGAAGGTATCTTCGGCCTACCGCTGGGCGTGGCGGCAACCTATATCTTCATTTTCGTCCTGTTTGGCGCGTTCCTGGAAAGCACGGGGGCGGGCAAGTTTTTCATCGATATGGCGTACGCAGCCACGGGCAGGCAGCGTGGTGGCCCGGCGAAGGCGGCGGTGCTGGCATCTGCGGGCATGGGGTCGATTTCTGGAGTGCCATCGCCAACGTGGTGACCACCGGAGCGTTCACCATTCCGCTGATGAAAAAGCTGGGCTATAAGCCGAAGCAGGCGGGCGGCATCGAGGCGGCGGCCTCTACCGGTGGGCAGATCATGCCGCCGCTGATGGGGGCCGGGGCGTTCCTGATTGCCGAGTACACCAATACGCCGTACCTGGAAATCGTCAAGATCAGTATTCTGCCGGCCATCATGTACTTTGCCACGGTGTATCTCTTTGTCCACATCATCGCCTTGAAGCAAGGCATGCAGGGCATGCCCAAGAGCGAGCTGCCGCAGATGCGCCAGGTAATGAAGGATGGCTGGCATTTCCTGCTGCCGCTGGCGGTGCTGGTATGGCTGCTGGCCATGAGCATGTCGCCCATGCGAGTGGGCTACTACGCGGTGGTGACCATGATTGCCGTGGCGGTGATTCGCTACGCGCTGTGGTACTTCTTCGTGGCCCCCAAACAGGGCCAGCCCGTGACCCTGGAGCGCACCAGGGGCGTGCTGTGGGCAGGGTTGGTGAAGCTTGTGCAAGGGCTGGAGCTGGGCGCGCGCAATGCCGTGGCGGTTTCCATGGCCTGTGCCGTGGCGGGCATCATCGTAGGTGTCGTAGGGCTGACCGGCCTGGGGCTCAAGTTCTCCTCCATGATGCTGGCCTTCTCTGGCGGTAACCTGGTGCTGGCGCTGGTGATGGTCCTGCTGGCGAGCTTGATTCTGGGCATGGGGCTGCCCGTAACGGCCAGCTATATCGTGCTGATCGTACTGGTTGGTCCGGCCTTGACCGCCGAGTTCGGCGTGCCGCTGCTGATCGCTCACCTGGTGGTGTTCTGGTACTCCCAGGACTCCAACGTGACGCCTCCCATCGCCCTGGCAGGCTTTGCCGGGGCAGCGATTGCGGGCAGTAAACCCATGGAGACCGGCGTGCAGGCGTGGAAGTTTGCCAAGGGCCTCTACCTGATTCCGCTGTTCATGGTGTTCAACCCGGAAATCATCGTGGGTGGCCCGGTGCCGGTGGTGATCTGGAACGGGGTCATTGCCATCCTGGCGCTGGGGGCGTTTGCCGCTTCGCTGGAGGGCTATCTGTTTACGCGCATGTCATGGCTGCCGCGTCTGGCCATTGGTGGCGCGATCTTCGCGGTGTTCTACCCCAGCCTGTGGACAGAAGTCGTCGGCGTGGTGGTCATGAGCGTGGTCATCGCAGCCAACTGGCAGGCCAGCCGTCGTGAAGTTCTGAGCGTACCGAGCTAACGGCCATCCCCAAAAGAAAGCCCGGAAACCTTGAGAGGTTCCCGGGCTTTTTCATGCCTGCGGTTCAGGCCAGGCTATTTCGCAGCGCGGCCCTGACGGGCGGTTAGAAGATCGACTCTGCCGCGCCTGACCCCTGCGAGCCGCTGGCTTCTTCCAGCTCCTGGCTGATGCCTCGGGCCTGATAGTCCGGCAAGTGGTCGCGGTGGAACAGCTCGGAAATACCGCCAGGCTGGTCATCGTGCAGGCGTCGCCCCGTGGAGGCGTCCACGCGTGCCGATATGACCGTGGAAGGCCGCTCCGGGATCGCTGAGGGCGAGCCTGCCAGGGCATCCCCCATGAACTCTATCCAGATGGGCAGGGCGGCATTGGCACCGTACTCGGCGATGGTTTCATTGTTGTCCTTGCCCACCCAAACGGTGGTCACCAGCGCGCTGTTGAAGCCTGCGAACCAGGCATCCCGTTGGCCGTTGGTGGTGCCCGTTTTGCCCACGATGTCATCGCGGTTCAGGCTGAGCGCTGCACGGCCAGTGCCCGAGGTGATGACGTCGCGCAGCATGTCACGCAGGATATACACCGCCGCTGCATCGGCTACGCGGGGCGCAACGGGGTAGGTTTTGCCATCGATTTCCACGGTTTTCTGGCCTTCGGCACAGTTGGCGCAGGCCACTTGCGGGGTGGCTTCGTCGATCAACTCGTTGTCGTCATCGCGGGTAATCCGGTCGATGAACCAGGGGGAGACCTGGAAGCCGCCGTTGGCAATCACGGCGTAGGCATTGGTCATTTCCAGCGGCGTCAGGTCGGCACTGCCCAGCGCCAGCGACAGGCCACGTGGCAGGCGCTGGGGCGCAAACCCGAACCCTTCCAGGTACTGGATGGTGTGATCCAGCCCCATGGTCTGCAGCACACGAATGGTGACCAGGTTGCGAGAGCGAGCCAGCGCAGGGCGCAGGCGCATGGGGCCCTGGAAGTCACGGCTGGAGTTCACCGGGCGCCACAGGGCGTTGCTGCCGTCGTCCAGCACTACGGGGGCATCATTGACCACGCTGGCGGCGTTCATTTCGCCATCTTCCAGTGCCGCCAGATAGATGAACGGCTTGAAGATGGAGCCCGACTGGCGCTGAGCTTGCACGGCGCGGTTGAACTTGCTGGCGTTGAAGTCGAAGCCACCTTGCAGGGCCAGAATCGCACCGGTACGCGGGTCCTGGGCCACCAGGGAGCCTTCGGCATCCGGGCGTTGAGAGAGGCGCAGGGAGCCGTCGTCATTCTCGATGACACGAATCAGGTCGCCACGCTCGGCAATCTGGCTGGCGCTGCTGGGTTCGGCGCCTCGGCTGCGCGGGCTGAGGTAGGGGCGCGCCCAGCTCAAGCCGCTCCAGGCGATGGTGTGCAGTTCACCGCCACGGGTGAGTACCTGCATTTCGCGGCCACTGCTTTCGACCACGATGGCGGGACGCAGCAGGCCATAGTTGGGTGTGCGTTCGAGTACCTGCAGCCAGTTGCTCACGTCGCCATCGACACCTTCCACTTCCGTTTGGCTGCGTTGGGCGGCCTGACGAGCGGTCTGGCGAATTTCAGGTGACTCCGAGAGCTCTTCTTCGAGGCCCCGGGTATTGGTCTGCTCCTGGGCTTCGACCAGGCTGGGGGCGATTTCACGCTGTTCGGCACCGCGCCAGCCGTGACGCAGGTCATAGGCAATCAAACCGTTGGCCAATGCCTGGCGGGCGAAAGGCTGCATGGTGCTGTCGATGGTGGTGTAAATGCGGTAGCCGCTGGTATAGGCCGCATCGCCAAAGCGCTCGATGGCGTACTGACGTGCCATTTCAGAGACATAGGCCGCATCCACTTCGGTTTGAGTGAAGTGGCGACGAGCGGTGACCGGGTCCTGCACCGAGGCTTGGTAAGCCTCATTGTCGATGTAGCCCAGTTCGCGCATGCGGAACAGGATCCAGTTACGACGAATCAGCGAGCGCTCGGAGTTGGCCAGCGGGTTGAAGGCAGACGGCGCCTTGGGCAGGCCTGCAATCATGGCGGTTTCGGCCAGACTCAGCTCGGCCAGCGGCTTGTTGTAGTAGGTTTCCGCTGCCGCGGCGATACCGTAGGCGCGGTTGCCAAGGAAGATCTTGTTGACGTAGAGCTCGAAGATCTCCTCTTTGCTGAGCACTTTTTCCATCTGCAGGGCCAGCAGGATCTCGCGTATTTTGCGCGTGAACGTCTGATCCAGCGTCAGCATGTAGTTACGTGCCACCTGCATGGTGATGGTGGAGCCACCGGACTGAATGGCACCACCGCTCTGTACCAACTCGACCGCTGCCCGGGCCAGGCCGCGAGGGTCGACACCGGCATGGTTGAAGAAGCTGGCGTCCTCGGCGGCAATCAGCGCGTTGACCATGTTGTCCGGGATGTCATCGAAGTCGATCGCTATGCGGCGCTCTTCACCAAACTCGCCAATCAGCTTGCCGTCATTGGTATAGATACGGAGCGGTGTGTGTAGCTCGAAATTCTGCAGTTGCCGAACGTCGGGCAAACCCGGAGAGAAGTAGATCGCCGCGCCGATGACCGCCAGTACCGTGGCGCCCATCAGCGCAACGACCAGCGAAAATAGCGACAGCACTAGAGTTCGTAAAAACGTCATGAACAGTGGGCACCCATGAAAAGAGAGTAGGTATGGTGGTGTAACCGCCATAGCGCGCAATGGCTGCCATTATAGGAAGGGGAAGCAGCGGCCACCAGTGTTGATATGGCGTAGAGGCATCGGCGTGTGCCCTAGGCAAAAATCATGTAACCTCGAAACTTGCACGATAGGCAGGCGGAGCCGAACTCAACATGCGCTTACTAACACCCAGTAAAGGGTTGATTGGTGTCGATATTACCTCGGCGACCGTCAAGCTGCTCGAACTCAAGCAGTGCAATGACAATTTTCAGGTAGAAAGCTACGCCGTGTGCCCTCTGCGTGAAGGCGCAGTGGTCGAGCGGCGTATCCGGGATATCAACGATGTGGCCAACGTGTTGAGTCGGGCAGTGGAGCATGCCAAGCCTTCGACGCGTAAGGCGGCCGTCGCTGTTCCCGCCAGCGCCGCGATTACCAAAACACTTCAATTTCCCGTCTCGCTCAGCGAAGACGAAATAGAAGAGCGGATCATCGCCGAGTCTGACCGCCATATCCCCTTTCCGTTCAGTGAAGTGGCGTTCGATTTTCACTGCCTGGGCTCTGCGCCTTCCGATGAAGAACAGCAGCAGGTCATCCTGGTCGCTTGCCGCCAGCAGGATGTCTCCCAATTGACCGAAACCCTGGAGCGTGCAGGGCTCGAACCCGCTGCCGTCGACGTGGAAACCTTCGCCATGGAGCGCTCGTTGGCCGAGCTGCGCCGTCAGTTGAAGGTGGATAGTGACCCCAGCGCCTGCGTGGGGCTGGTGGATATCGGTGCCAATATGAATGCCTTCCATGTGGTGCGCGGTGGCCATATCGTCTATAGCCGCGACACGGTCTTTGGCGGGAAGCAGTTGACCGATGCCATCCGCGATCACTATTCGCTCAGTATCGAAGAAGCCGGATTTGCCAAGAAACGCGGCGGCTTGCCCGATGACTATCAGGAGAGAGTGCTCAACCCGTTTCTCGATACGGTCGTGCAACAGGTAGGGCGCTCTCTGCAGCTTTACTACACCGCTGGCCGCCAGCACGAAGTGCAGCATATCGTTCTGGCTGGCGGGTCCAGCGTGATTCCCGGGCTGGCAGAACGCATCGCCGACGATAGCGGCATGCCGGTGACCATTGCCAACCCGTTTCAACGCATGCGGATCAACAAACGGCTTAACATCGAAGGCCTCACCAATGATGCGCATACCATGCTGACCGCCGGTGGGCTGGCCATGAGGGCCGGGCGATGAGTATTACCATCAACCTGCTGCCCTGGCGTGAGTCGCGCCGCCAGCGCCGAACACAGCGCTTTTACAAACTGTTGATCATGATGGTGCTGCTGGCGGTGGGTCTGGGGCTGGGCGCGTCACAGCTCTATCAGCAGATGCTGACGGCGCAGCAACAGCGCAACGCTTATATTGCGCAGCAGATCGAGCGCCTGAACAGTGAAATTGCCGATGTGCAACGCTATCAGGCCTCAGTGGCCCGGCTGGGTGAGCAATTGACGCTGTTTCAAACGCTGCAGGGCGAGCGGGCCAGCACGGTCAAGTTGTTCAATGACATCGCCGCCAGCGTGGTCGATGGTGTGGTGTATCAGCGTCTGGCGCGCAGTGGTGACCGTGTCAGTATTTCGGCCATGGCCGGTAACGAGTGGCAGGTATCTGAGCAGCTTCGTCAAATCGCCGACATGCCAGGCTTGGGAGTGCCGCTGTTGTCGGAAGTTGCCAGCGGCCAGGATGGCACCAGCCGGGTTTTTCAGTTCGAGGTGGTGCAAGTGCTGCCCGGTAGCGAGGAGTCAGCGCCATGATCTGGAGCCGACAGCGGTGGCGTGACGAGTGGCAGCGTCTGCAGAGCGTCGATTGGCAAGCGCTGAATATAAAAGAGGCGGGCGAGTGGCCCACCTTGTTGAAAGGCCTGTGCTGCTTGCTGGCATTCGTCATCGTGTTCGGTGGTCTGAGCTGGTGGCTGCTTGGCGAGAAACGCGCCGCGTTGGAGGCGGCGCAGCGCCAGGAAGTGCGCCTGTTGGGGGAGTATCGTGGCAAGGTCGGCGAGGCCGCGTTCTTGCCGGAAGTGCGCGACCAGTTGATGTTGCTGGAAGAGCAGATTGCCTCGATGCGCGCCATGCTGCCCACCAGTGCGGAAATCCCGACGCTGCTGGACGGCATCAGCGATGCCGCGGTGAGCAATAACCTGACCATCGAGACCATTCGCCTACGGCCTACGGTGCGTAATACCCACTATGTAGAGCATCCGTTCGATATTCAGGTCAGGGGCGGGTATCACGAATTGGCGCGCTTTGCGGCAGATATCAGCCAGCAGGCGCGGATCATTACCCAGCAGGATGTCACGCTGGTGCCGGTCGAGCAGGGCAGCGATACGCTACGTATGTCGTTACTGGCGCGTACGTATAGCTATATAGAAGATGCACACCAGGGGGGCACGCCATGAGGCGGTGGCCAGGCATGGTAGGGGGACTGTTGCTGCTGGCCGGGTGTGGAGAAGCCAACCTTGGCGAGCTGGACGAACAGCTCAGCGACATCCGGCGCAGCCCAGCGGGGCAGCCGCCGGTAGAAATACCGACGATCCCCGATTACCGAGCCGTCGCTTACCGTTATAGTGATGCGCGAAGCCCTTTTTTAGCGCCCGAGAGCATTCGTACCCAGGCCGCGACGGCTCTGTTGGAAAGTGCGTTGGCCCCCGACCAGCAGCGTTCTCCCGAGCCGCTGGAGCAGTTTCCTCTGTCATCGCTGCGCCTGGTGGGTACGCTGCGTATGGGCGGTCAGCAGGTGGGCATGATCGCTGCTCCGGATGGCAGCGTGATCCGTGTCAGGGTGGGCGACTACCTGGGCACTGACCATGGCCGCATTACGGCCATAGCGCCGCAGGAAGTGCGTCTGGCCGAGCGCGTTTTCGATCAGCAGCAAGGCTGGCAGGAGCGCCCGGCGGCGCTGACGTTGGAGTAAACCGCCCCGCGTCTGCTGCCCAATAGTTTCGCCCTTACAATAGTGTCGACCTTTTTCAGTTACTGGATGACTTTTATGGCCATCGCGCTCCGCCAAATAACGCTTTCCCTGTTTACCATGATGCCTGCGCTGGCCTGGGGTTCCGTGCTCACGGCGCTGGACGTTCGAGAAACCTCGCGTGGCGATGTGGAGCTGCTGCTGCAGTTCAGCGGTGGCGTGGCGGAGCTGAGCGGCTATCGCCTGGATGCGCCGCCGCGTCTGGCGCTGGACTTGGCCGATACGCAAAGCGGCTTGGCACAGCGTCGCATCAATGTCGGCAGTGCAGGCGTCGAACGCATCACGGCGCTGGAAGGCAATGGCCGAACGCGGCTGGTGGTCGACCTGAGCCAGCCGTTGGAGTACACCTCGCGGGTTGATGGGGATCGGTTGAGGATTACGCTCTCGCCTGATGCCTCGCCTCAAGGAGGCCTGGCAACCGCTCAAGGCCCTCAGGTCAGTAACATCGACTTCCGCCGGGGTACGGATGGCTCGGGGCGTTTGTTGGTGACCTTCGACCGTGACGGGGTGGTGACACAGGTGCGAGAAGGCAGCGGTGGCCGCGTGATTGCCGAACTGCGTGACGTGGACATCCCCGATGCCTTGAACCAGATTTACGATGTCACCGATTTTGCTACGCCGGTTACCCGCATCACGCCCCGTTCCGGGCAGCGTGACACGCTGCTGGAGCTGCAAACGGAGGGCCCTTACGCCATGCTGTCCTCGCAGAGTGGCCGCACGCTGACCATCGAGGTCCAGCCGGTCAGCCAGGCACCGCAGCAGCAGCGCGAGCGCGAAGGGCAGTCGTTCACGGGTGATCGCCTGAGTCTCAACTTTCAGGATATCGAAGTGCGTGCCGTGCTGGCGACGCTGGCCGAGTTTACTGGCCTGAACCTGGTGGCCAGCGACAGCGTGACGGGGCGCGTCACCTTGAACCTGAATGACGTGCCTTGGGATCAAGCGTTGGCGCTGATTCTGCAAAGCCAGGGGCTCTCCAGCCGTGAGCAGGGCAATGTCATCGTGGTAGCCCCTGCCAGCGAGCTGGCCGATCTGGAGCGGCAGGAGATTGAGGCGCGCAACCAGCAGCAGACCCTGGCCCCGTTGATTACCGAATTCGTCGAAGTCAAGTATGCGCGGGCAGAGAACCTGGCGCAGCTGTTGCGTGGCGGTGACGGGTTTGGCTTGCTGACCGACCGCGGCCGCGTCAGCGTAGACCAGCGCACCAATACGCTGCTCATTCAGGATACCGCGGAACAGGTACGCGACATCATGCGTACTTTGGACAGGCTAGATGTGGCCGTGCGCCAGGTGCAGATCGAGGCGCGTATCGTGATAGCCCGAGACACCGCTTCCCGGGAGTTGGGCGTGAACTGGGGCGTCTCCAGCACGCGAGGCTTCATGGAAAACGAGGCTGGGCAGTTCGTGCCGCGTAACATCAACCCAGGAGGGCTCAACCGTGCCCAGGGCGGGCTGGCGGTGGACCTGGGCTCTGCCTCCGCGGCCAGTACCGGTTTCAGCTTTGGTTATCTCTCCGGGGATATTCTGCTCGACCTGGAGCTGCGTGCCCTGGAAAGCGAAGGCAAGAGTCAGACCATCTCGCAGCCACGGGTGATTACCGCCAACCAGCGCACGGCCACCATTCGCCAAGGTGAAGAGCGTGCTTTCCAGAGCGTCGATGCACAGGGTAACCCGGATACCGAGTTCAAGGAGGCGGAGCTGTCGCTGGAAGTCACGCCGCAAATTACCCCGGACAACCGTATCATCATGGATCTGGTGATCAAGAACGACAGTTTCCGGGAAAGCGAGTTTGGCGGTGAGCCGCCCATCGACACCAATCAGATCGAAACTCAGGTGTTGGTGGACAACGGTCAGACGGTAGTGCTGGGTGGGATTCTGACCACCGAGCAGCTGAGCCAGATGGCCAAGACCCCGCTGCTGGGTGATTTGCCCTTTATCGGTCGGCTGTTTCGCTATACCGAAGAGAGCAATGAAAAGGTAGAGTTACTGGTCTTTATTACTCCTCGTTTACTTGATGATGGTTTGGCGGTTCGCTGATGCAGGATTTACCCAATATTTTTTTGATCGGCCCCATGGGGGCTGGCAAGAGCACGATAGGCCGCCTGCTGGCGGCGGAGCTGTCGCGCACCTTCCATGATAGCGACCATGCCATCCAGGATCGTTGCGGTGCCGATATCCCGTGGATCTTCGATGTCGAAGGGGAGCCCGGCTTTCGTCAGCGCGAAACCCAGATGATCGACGAGCTGACGCGGCTTTCCGGCGTCGTGGTGGCTACCGGGGGGGGGGCGGTACTGCGCGAAGAGAATCGCCGTGCGTTGCGTGAGCGCGGCACCGTGGTATACCTGATGACCACCGTGGAGCAACAGCTCAAGCGCACGGCCAAGGACCGTAATCGTCCGCTACTCCAGTGTGCCGACCGGGAGCAGGTGCTCAACGACATGTTCGCCACCCGTGACCCGCTCTATCGCGCCACGTCCGATATTACCGTACGTACGGATCGACGCAGCCCGCGCGCCGTGGTCAATGAAATTCTGCGCCGAGTCCACCGGCTGGTCGACCCGCTGGAAGCAACCGGCATAACGCAAACAAAGGTATCATCATGACACAGCCCTCAGGCATAGAACGCACCCTGAACGTGGATCTGGGTGAGCGAAGCTACCCCATTCATATCGGCGTGGGGCTGTTGAATCGCCCTGAGCGGTTCGTGCCTTACCTGGCGGGTGAGCAAGTCATGGTGGTCACCAACGAGACCGTTGCGCCGCACTATCTCGACGCGCTGTGCCAAAGCTTGCCTGAGCACCTCGACGTACGCACGCTGGTGCTGCCCGACGGCGAGCAATACAAGAGTATCGAACAGGTCAGCCGCATCTGGGATGCCTTGCTGGAAGCTGGGTTCAATCGCCGCTGTACGCTCATTGCGCTGGGTGGTGGCGTGATTGGCGACATGGTGGGCTATGCGGCGGCCTCCTATCAGCGTGGCGTCGCGTTCATTCAAGTGCCCACCACCCTGCTCTCGCAGGTGGACTCCTCGGTGGGCGGGAAGACCGGGGTGAACCATCCGCTGGGCAAGAACATGATAGGCGCCTTCTGGCAGCCCAAAGCCGTCATCGTCGATATCGATACCCTGGACACGCTGCCGCCCCGGGAACTGTCGGCGGGCCTGGCCGAAGTGGTGAAGTATGGCTTCATTCGTGACGAAGATTTTTTGGGCTGGCTGGAAGCGCACATGGATGCCCTGCGTCAGGTGGAGCCAGGCATCGTGGCCGAGGCGATTGCCAAAAGCTGCCAGATCAAGGCCGACATCGTGGCCGAAGACGAAACCGAGCAGGGGGTTCGCGCGCTATTGAACCTGGGGCACACCTTTGGCCATGCCATCGAAGCGCATCAGGGGTATGGCAACTGGCTGCACGGTGAGGCGGTGGGGGCGGGCATGGCCATGGCGGCCACGCTGTCATACCAGCTAGGCTGGATCACGGAGGATGCGCTGGCGCGCACTCGCTCGGTGATCGAAAGTGCCGGACTGCCGCTGGCCGCGCCGCGCGATATGAGCGCCGATGATTTTCTGGTGCGCATGCGCCTGGACAAGAAAAACGTCGATGCGCGCCTGCGCCTGGTGCTGCTCAAGGCGCTGGGGCATGCCTGCGTCAGCGATGCCACGCCCCCGGCACTGCTGACCGAGCTGCTGACCGGCTACCCTCGCGCCTAGCGAGGTAGCGTCGGATGCTGATCATGCGTCAGTCATGATATTGGCAAAGCCCGCCCACTCCACGGCGGGCTTTTTATTGGCTCCCAGTATCCAATCAGCATGGCTTATGCGCTATCGGCATGGGTTTTTTGCTTTACTTTAGACCAAAGTCTAATGCTTTGTAGGCAGCGTTTAAAAATCGTGCAATGACTGTGCAAGTGCTTGAAGTGTATGTATTTTTTTGTAGTTTGAGCATGCAACTACAGGATTTGACAAGGTTTTTTTGCGGTTGGCGAGTTCTGGGTGATTGCGCTACGCGACTGCAAATCGCTATGCTGAGCAACCATTTTCTTGCAGCAGCGGATGCGGGAAAGCCCTTATTGTAGGCGGGTAATAAGAGCTATAAAAAAAGAAAAACCCGAAATAATACCATAAAAACGCTGCTGGTAAAATACGCTGACTAGAGGCACGCCCAATGAATAGAGGTCTTCACCAGCCTGGCGAGTTTCGCGATAACTGTGGTTTTGGCCTGATTGCCCATATGGAAGGGCAGGCCAGTCACGACTTGCTGAAAACGGCCATTGAATCACTTACCTGCATGACGCATCGCGGTGGTATCGCGGCAGACGGTAAAACCGGCGACGGCTGTGGTCTGCTGCTCAAGATGCCAGCGCAGTTCATGCGCGCGGCAGCTCAAGAGGCGCTCGGTGTGGCGCTGGGCGAGCGCTTTGCCGTGGGCGTGGTATTCCTGCCTGACGACGATGCGCGTGCCAGCAAGGCCAGGGAAACCCTGGTCGGCGAGCTGAGCGCCCGCGGCCTGGACGTGCTGGGCTGGCGAGTGGTGCCCACCGACTCAAGCGTCTGTGGCCCCATGGCACTGGACTGCCTGCCGCGTATCGAGCAGCTGTTCGTGGCGCCCGGCAGCAGCGACAACTTCGATGTCGATCTGTTCATGGCGCGCCGCTATGCCGAGCAGGCCCTGCGTGGCGATGAAGACTTCTACGTGGCGTCGCTTTCCAGCGAAGTGGTCTCCTATAAAGGCCTGGTAATGCCGGAAGACCTGCCAGCCTTCTACAAGGACTTGAACGACCCGCGCCTGGAAACCGCCATTTGTGTTTTCCACCAGCGCTTCTCGACCAACACGGCGCCGCGCTGGCCGCTGGCGCAGCCGTTCCGCCTGCTGGCACATAACGGTGAAATCAACACCATCGAAGCCAACCGCGGCTGGGCGAACTCGCGCAAGGCGAACTTCGTCAACGAGCGTCTGCCCGATATCGCCAAGCTGGATGAAATTGTCAACACCACCGGCTCCGACTCCTCCAGCATGGACAACATGCTGGAAGTGCTGCTGACCGGGGGGATGGAGCTGCACCGCGCCGTGCGCATGATGGTGCCACCTGCCTGGCAGAACGTGGAGACCATGGATGCCGAGCTGCGGGCGTTCTACGAATACAACTCCATGCACATGGAGCCCTGGGATGGCCCCGCTGGCGTGGTCATGACCGACGGCCGTCAGGCCGTGTGTATGCTCGACCGTAACGGGCTGCGCCCGGCGCGCTGGGTGATCACCAGGAATGGCTACATCACGCTGGCGTCGGAAATCGGCACCTACGGCTATCAGCCGGAAGACGTGGTGGCCAAAGGTCGAGTCGGCCCTGGTCAGATGCTGGCCGTGGATACCCACACCGGCGAAGTGCTGCACACCCAGGACATCGATGACCGCCTGAAATCTGCCTACCCCTACAAGCGTTGGCTGAAGCAGGAAGCCAGCTACCTGGAGTCGGCGCTGACCGAGCTGGCGCGATTCCAGACCATGGATACCGATGCCTTGAACGTGCAGCAGAAGATGTTCCAGGTGACCTTCGAAGAGCGCGACCAGGTGCTGCGTCCGCTGGCAGAAAGCGGCCAGGAAGCCGTCGGGTCCATGGGCGACGATACGCCCATGGCGGTCCTGTCGAGCCGTCCGCGCCTGCTGACCGACTTCTTCCGTCAGAAGTTTGCTCAGGTCACCAACCCGCCCATCGACCCGCTGCGCGAAGCGATCGTCATGTCGCTGGAAACCTGCTGCGGTGCCGAGCTGAACGTCTTCAAGGCCACGCCGGAGCACGCGCACCGCTTGATCCTGACCACGCCGGTGCTGTCGCCACGCAAGTTCACTGCGCTGGTGAGTCAGGACGACCCGGCATTTGCCAGCCATCTGCTGCCGCTGGGTTACGACCCGGAAAGCACCAGCCTCCAGCAAGCCATTGTGGCGCTGTGCCAGGAAGCCGAAGCGCAGGTCAAGGCGGGCAAGGTAATTCTGGTACTGAGCGATGCCGAACTGCCCAAGGGCCAACTGCCCATCCAGGCAGCCCTGGCCGTGGGTGCCGTGCACTCGCACCTGGGGCGTCTGGCGCTGCGCCCGAATGCCAACATCGTGGTCGAGACCGGCTATGCCCGCGACGCCCACCAGATGGCCGTACTGTTCGGCGTGGGCGCCACGGCGGTCTACCCGTGGCTGGCCTATCAGGTGATGGCCGACATGCACCGCACTGGCGAACTCACCGGTAACCCGGCAGATGCCCGCGAGAACTACCGCAAGGGCCTGCAGAAGGGGCTGTTCAAGATTCTTTCGAAGATGGGCATCTCGACGCTGGCGTCCTACCGTGGCTCCATGCTGTTCGAAGCTGTGGGCTTGGCCGATGAAGTGATGGATACCTGTTTCGTCGGCATGGCGTCGCGCATTCAGGGCACCGGCTTTGCCGAGCTGCAGCTGCAACAGGAGCTGCTGGCCAAGGACGCCTGGATTCCGCGCAAGGGCATTTCCCAGGGCGGTATGCTCAAGTACGTGCACGGCCACGAGTATCACGCCTATAACCCGGATGTGGTCAAGGCACTGCAGGCGGCGGTACAAGAGGGCAGCTACGCCAAGTGGAAGAAGTTCGCGCAGTTGGTGAACGAGCGCCCCGTGGCCACCATTCGTGACCTGCTGACGCTCAAGCCTGCGGCTACGCCGATTCCGCTGGAAGAGGTCGAGCCCATCGAAGCGCTGATTCCACGCTTCGACAGCGCAGGCATGTCGCTGGGCGCACTCTCCCCTGAGGCCCATGAAGCGCTGGCCCAGGCCATGAACGAGGCCGGAGGTCGCTCCAACTCCGGGGAAGGCGGTGAAGATCCTGCCCGTTACGGCACCATCCGCAGCTCGAAGATCAAGCAGATCGCCTCTGGCCGTTTCGGCGTGACGCCGGCCTATCTGGTCAATGCAGACGTACTGCAGATCAAGGTTGCCCAAGGGGCCAAGCCTGGCGAAGGCGGCCAGCTACCGGGCGGCAAGGTCAATCAACTGATTGCCCGCCTGCGTTACTCGGTGCCCGGCGTGACGCTCATTTCGCCGCCGCCGCACCACGACATCTACTCCATCGAAGACCTGGCGCAGCTGATCTTCGACCTGAAGCAGGTCAACCCTGATGCCCAGGTGTCGGTGAAGCTGGTCTCCGAGCCCGGCATCGGTACCATTGCCACCGGCGTTGCCAAGGCCTACGCGGACCTGATCACCGTCTCGGGCTACGATGGCGGCACGGCGGCGAGCCCGCTCACCTCCATCAAGCACGCCGGTTCCCCCTGGGAGCTGGGCCTGCCGGAAGTGCATCAGGCGCTGCGGATCAACGGCCTGCGCGACAAGATTCGTCTCCAGACCGACGGCGGCCTGAAAACCGGGCTGGACGTGGTCAAGGCGGCCATTCTAGGGGCCGAAAGCTTCGGCTTTGGCACGGCGCCCATGGTGGCGCTGGGCTGCAAGTTCCTGCGCATTTGCCATCTCAACAACTGTGCCACCGGTGTCGCTACTCAGGACGACTTCCTGCGCGGTGAACATTTCCGCGGCACCGTGGACATGGTGAAGAACTACTTCCGCTTCATTGCCGAGGAAGTGCGCGAGCTGATGGCCATGCTGGGCGTGAGCAAGCTCACCGACCTGATTGGCCGTACCGACCTGCTGGAAGTGCTGGAAGGCAACACCGCGTCACAGCGCAAGCTGGACCTGACGCCGCTGCTGTCCAACGATTTCGTGCCCGCCGACGCGCCGCAGTTCTGCGTGGTCAGCCGCAACGTGCCCCACGACCCCGGTGCCAAGAACCAGGAAGTGCTGGCGGCGCTGAAAGAGGCCATCGACACCCAGTCCGGCGGCACCTTCGATTTCACCATCACCAACTGCGACCGCAGCGTGGGCGCGCTCACCTCGGGGGCGATTGCCAAGCGCTACGGCGAGGATGGCCTGGAAGCGGCGCCGGTCACCGCGCGCTTCAAAGGGGTGGCGGGCCAGAGCTTTGGTGTCTGGAACGCGCGAGGTTTGAATCTCTACCTGGAAGGCGACGCCAACGACTACGTGGGCAAGGGGATGAACGGCGGCAGCATCGTGATCGTGCCGCCCAGGGTCAGCCAGTTCGAAAGCCACAAGACCGCCATCATCGGCAACACCTGCCTGTATGGCGCCACCGGCGGCACGCTGTTTGCGGCGGGCACGGCAGGCGAGCGCTTTGGCGTGCGTAACTCTGGCGCCACGGCGGTGATCGAAGGTGCCGGTGACCACTGCTGCGAATACATGACCGGCGGTCTGGTCTGTGTGTTGGGTGAGACGGGCGTCAACTTTGGGGCAGGCATGACCGGTGGTTTTGCCTACGTACTGGATGAAGATCGTACCTTCGTGGACAAGTACAACCACGAGCTGGTCGAAATCCACCGGGTGAATACCGAAGCGATGGAAGCCTATCGTCGTCACCTGCGCGAAATGATCGAAGCCTACGTGGCGGCGACCGGCTCTGCGCGTGGTGCGGCGATTCTGGAAGACTTCAGCGACTACGCACGCCACTTCTGGCTGGTGAAGCCCAAGGCCGCTAGCCTGGGCAGTCTGCTGGATCAATCCCGGCGTCAGCCGCAATAACCGTCCGCGCCTACGCTTCGAGGAGAGAGATCATGGCCAACCGTTTGAATAACGATTTTCAGTTCGTCGACGTGGGTCGTAAAGACCCCGAGAAAAAACCGGCACATACCCGTGCCAAAGAGTTCGCGGAAATCTACGAGCCCTTCAAGCCCACCGATGCGGCCAGTCAGGCGCATCGCTGCTTGCACTGTGGCAACCCGTACTGCGAATGGAAATGCCCGGTACATAACTATATTCCCAACTGGCTGCAGCTGGTGGTGGAAGGCAACATCATCGAAGCCGCCGAGCTGTCCCACAAGACCAACTCGCTGCCGGAAGTGTGTGGCCGCGTGTGCCCGCAGGATCGCCTGTGCGAGGGCGACTGCACCCTGAACGATGGCTTTGGTGCCGTCACCATCGGCTCCGTAGAGAAGTACATTACCGATACCGCCTTTGCCATGGGCTGGCGCCCGGACATGTCCAAGGTGGTCTGGACCGACAAGAAGGTCGCCATTGTAGGGGCGGGGCCTGCGGGCCTTGGCTGTGCCGACATTCTGGCGCGTAACGGCGTCAAACCCGTGGTGTTCGACAAGTACCCGGAAATTGGTGGCCTGCTGACCTTCGGTATCCCGGAGTTCAAGCTGGAAAAGAATGTCATGGAGCGCCGCCGCGCGGTCTTCGAGGAGATGGGCGTCGAGTTCCGCCTGAATACCGAAATCGGCACCGACATCGAGTTCGAGACGCTGCTGCAGGAGTACGATGCGGTGTTCCTGGGCATGGGCACCTACAAGTACATGCAGGGTGGCTTCCCCGGCGAAGACCTGCCCGGTGTCTACAAGGCGCTGGACTTCCTGATTGCCAACGTCAACCGCCGCCTGGGCTTCGAAAAAGACCCCAGCGACTTCATCTCCATGGAAGGCAAGCGGGTCGTGGTGCTGGGTGGCGGCGATACCGCCATGGACTGTAACCGCACCTCGATTCGTCAGCGTGCTGCCAGCGTGACCTGTGCCTATCGCCGCGACGAAGAGAACATGCCGGGTTCGCGCCGTGAAGTGGCCAACGCCCGGGAAGAGGGCGTCGAGTTCCTGTTCAACCGCCAGCCGGTGGCGGTGGTGGGGGACGACAAGGTCGAGGGCGTGAAGGTCGTGCGGACGCGCCTGGGCGAGCCGGATGAAAACGGTCGCCGTCGCCCGGAAGTGGTGCCCGGCTCCGAAGAGATCATTGCCGCCGATGCGGTGGTGGTGGCCTTTGGCTTCCAGGCAAGCCCGGCCCCATGGTTCAAAAGCGCCAATATCGAGGTCAACGACTGGGATCTGGTCAAGGCACCCGAGCATGGCCAGTATGCGTTCCAGACCAGCAACGAGAAAATCTTTGCCGGTGGCGATATGGTGCGCGGTTCGGACCTCGTGGTGACGGCCATTTATGAAGGCCGCCAGGCCGCCGAAGGCATTCTGGACTACCTGAACGTTTAAGCGTGTAACGAGGTGGCTGATAAGGGGTGCCTGAGGCACCCCTTTGCCCGATAAATCGGCCTCCCACTGCTTATGGGTAGCCAGTGGTTAGTGTGGGAGGCAGCTTTAGCTCGCGACCCGGCACGGCGGCCATGTCAGTTCAAATTGAGCCGAAGGGTGTAATCTGCTATTCTGTCGTCCCATCCTGGTGTGGCTTTCTGTTACGCCTTTTGATCACGTTTCGACAGGTTTTCCATGACACGATATATCTTCGTGACCGGCGGCGTTGTGTCCTCTCTTGGCAAGGGCATCGCGTCGGCCTCGCTGGCGGCGATTCTCGAGGCTCGCGGCCTTAAGGTCACCATGCTCAAGCTCGACCCGTACATCAACGTGGACCCGGGCACCATGAGTCCTTTCCAGCACGGCGAGGTGTTCGTCACCGAGGATGGCGCCGAGACGGATCTGGACCTGGGGCACTACGAGCGCTTCATCCGTACCAAGATGACCCAGCGCAACAACTTCACCACCGGCCGAGTGTACGAGCACGTGCTGCGCAAGGAGCGCCGTGGTGACTACCTGGGCGGCACGGTACAGGTCATTCCCCATATCACCGATGAGATCAAGCAGCGTGTCTACGCTGGTGGCGAAGGTTTCGACGTGGCGCTGGTGGAGATTGGTGGCACGGTCGGCGATATCGAGTCGCTGCCCTTCCTGGAATCCATTCGTCAGATTCGCAGCGAGTTGGGCGCCAGCCGCGCCATCTACATGCACCTGACCCTGGTGCCCTATATCAAGACCGCTGGCGAGACCAAGACCAAGCCGACCCAGCACAGCGTCAAGGAGCTGCGCTCCATCGGTATCCAGCCGGACATTCTGATTTGCCGCAGCGAAGTCGAGCTGGAAGAGAGCGAGCGTCGCAAGATCGCGCTGTTCACCAACGTGGAAGAGCGTGCGGTGGTGCCGCTGCAAGACGCCGACACCATCTACCGCATTCCGCTGATGCTCCACGAGCACGGTCTGGACGATATCGTCTGCGACAAGCTGCGCCTGGAAGCGGCGCCGGCCGATCTGTCCGAGTGGGTCAAGGTACTCGATGCCAAGCTCAACCCGCTGAAATCCATCAGCATCGCCATGGTCGGTAAGTACATGGAGCTGCTGGATGCTTACAAGTCACTGAACGAAGCGCTGATCCACGCCGGTATCCAGGGGCGTATCAAGGTCAACGTGGACTACATCGACTCCGAAGATATCGAGCGTCACGGTACCGAGCGTCTGGCTGGCAAGGACGCTATTCTGGTACCGGGTGGCTTTGGTGAGCGTGGCGTCGAAGGCAAGATTCTGACCGCTCAGTTCGCCCGTGAAAACAACATCCCTTACCTGGGGATCTGCCTGGGCATGCAGGTGGCGGTGATCGAGTTCGCGCGTAACGTGGCAGGCTGGAAAGACGCCAACTCCACCGAGTTCACCCACGACACCAAGCACCCGGTGGTGGGTCTGATTACCGAGTGGATCAACGCCGAAGGCAAGATCGAGCTGCGCGATGCGGCCTCGGATCTGGGCGGTACCATGCGTCTGGGTGGCCAGGTATGCCACCTGGCGTCAGGCAGCAAGGCGCGCGAGGCGTACGGCTCTGATGAGATCGTCGAGCGTCATCGCCATCGCTTCGAAGTCAACAATCAGTTCATCGACGAGCTGGAGCGCGCAGGTCTGGTGATTTCAGGCAAGAGCGTGGACCAGTCGCTGGTGGAGATGGTCGAGCTTGCCGACCACCCCTGGTACGTGGCGTGTCAGTTCCATCCGGAATTCACCTCCACGCCGCGCGATGGCCACCCACTGTTCTCCGGGTTCGTCAACGCCGCGCTCGAGTACAAGACGGCACGTACCCGTGCCCACGCCACACCTCAGGAATAAAGGGGGAAGCATGTCTTCTCAATCCCCGTTCCCAGAGCATCACATCCACGTTGCCGGCTTAACCGCCGGCAATTCTTTGCCTCTCATGCTGCTGGGTGGCATGAACGTGCTGGAGTCGGCGGAACTGGCCGATGAAGTCGCGCAGGCTTACGTGGCCGTGACGCAAAAGCTGGGCATGCCGTATGTTTTCAAGGCCAGTTTCGACAAGGCCAACCGCAGCTCGATTCACTCATATCGTGGCCCTGGGCTGGAAAAAGGGCTGCAGATCCTGGCCGATATCAAGGCGCGCTACAACGTGCCCATCATTACCGATGTGCACGAGCCCTGGCAGGCTGCGCCAGTGGCCGAGGTAGCCGATATCATCCAGCTTCCAGCTTTTCTGGCGCGCCAGACCGATCTGGTGGTGGCCATGGCCAAGACGGGCGCTGCCATCAACATCAAGAAGCCTCAGTTTCTGGCACCCCATGAAATGCGCCATATCCTCAGCAAGTTTCAGGAAGCGGGCAATGACCGCCTGATGCTCTGCGAGCGCGGCACCAGCTTTGGCTACAACAACCTGGTGGTGGACATGCTGGGCTTTGGCGATATGAAGCACACCGGCTATCCGGTGTTTTTCGACGTGACCCACGCTTTGCAGCGCCCCGGTGGCCGTGCCGACAGCGCCGACGGCCGCCGTGCCCAGGTGGCCGAGCTGGCCCGAGCAGGCGTGGCGGTAGGCCTGGCGGGGCTGTTTCTGGAAGCCCACCCGGACCCGGACAACGCCAAATGCGACGGCCCGTGTGCGCTGCCGCTGGACCAGTTGGAGCCCTTCCTGACGCAGCTGGCGCAGTTGGATGCCTTGGTGAAAGGCTTCGACCCTTTGACCATCCGTTAATCGCTGCGATAAACCGTGGTATACATTGGACCTAACCTCCATCAGACCGACAACCAAAGGACACTGTCATGACCAAAATTGTTGAAATCAGTGCGCTGGAAGTGCTCGATTCGCGCGGCAACCCGACCGTTCAGGCAACCGTGCGTCTGGAAAGCGGTGCCGTAGGCAGCGCCTGCGCGCCCAGCGGTGCCTCTACCGGCTCCCGCGAAGCACTCGAGCTGCGTGATGGCGACAAGGCGCGTTACCTCGGCAAAGGCGTGTTGAAAGCCGTGGACGCCGTGAATGGCAAGATCCGTGATGCGTTGTTGGGGATGGATGCACGGGACCAGCGCGGTCTGGATGACGCCATGCTGGCGCTGGACGGCACCGACAACAAGGCCACTCTGGGCGCCAACGCCATTCTGGCCGTGTCGCTGGCCGCTGCCAAAGCCGCTGCCAACGCCAAGGGCGTACCGCTTTATGCGCACATTGCCGAGCTTTACGGTCAGCCTGGCCAGTACAGCATGCCGGTACCGATGATGAACATCCTCAACGGCGGTGAGCACGCCGACAATAACGTGGATATTCAGGAGTTCATGGTGCAGCCGGTCGGTGCTGCCAACTTCCGTGAAGGCCTGCGCATGGGCGCGGAAATTTTCCACGCGCTGAAGAAAGTGTTGTCTGCCAAGGGGCTGTCTACCTCGGTAGGGGATGAGGGTGGCTTCGCGCCCAACCTGACATCCAACGCCGAGGCACTGGCCGTCATCAAGCAGGCGGTGGCCGATGCCGGTTATACCCTGGGCAGCGATGTCACCCTGGCGCTGGACTGTGCTGCCTCCGAATTCTACAAGGAAGGTCAGTACGACCTGGCCGGAGAAGGCAAGCGTTACGACTCCGCAGGGTTTGCCGACTACCTGGCGGGCCTGTGTGCGGACTACCCCATCGTCTCTATCGAAGACGGCATGGACGAATCCGATTGGGCGGGCTGGAAAGCCTTGACCGACAAGCTGGGCGACAAGGTGCAGCTGGTGGGCGATGACCTGTTCGTGACCAACACCAGGATCCTCAAGCGTGGCATCGACGAGCAGATCGGTAACTCGATCCTGATCAAGTTCAACCAGATTGGCTCGCTCTCCGAAACCCTCGATGCGATCAAGATGGCCCAGGACGCTGGCTTCACGGCGGTCATCTCTCACCGCAGTGGTGAGACCGAAGACACCACCATTGCCGACCTGGCCGTGGGCACTTGTGCAGGACAGATCAAGACCGGCTCGCTGTGTCGTTCTGACCGTGTGGCCAAATACAACCGTCTGCTGGTCATCGAAGCAGAGCTGGGGGAAGTGACCTACCCCGGTTTGAAGGCCATCAAGGGCCAATAAGCGAAAAACCAGCGATGGCGTGTAAGAGATCTCTCAAAAATTTGTAAGAGATCTCTTACAAATGCCGACGACATTCGCTCGAAACCTTGTAAGAAAAAGCGAAATTTTTCACTAATCCAACTTTAAGTGATTGTATTAATTGGATTTTGTGAAAGTAAGGCGAGCCCGGTGGGCTCGCCTTTTGCGTATTGGGTCCGCTTGAGAAGTTTCGACGTTCTGCCACAATGTATTCAGGACAAGGGGAGGCAAGGATGCTTCAGGCAGGATGCAACGGGATGTATGCAGGTGCGCCGGGTGACACAGTGATGTGAGCCTTGGCAAGGAAGTCACCTGAGGAGGTTGACCCAGGGAGTGGTCAGAGGAAGTGCTTGGAGCGGGCGGCCTACGGGCCGCCTTTTTTTTGCCTGCGCATCAGTCAGGTCCAAAAAAACCAGCGCGAACGCTGGTTCTCAGACAATACCGTGTCGCTGCGATCAGCGCTCCAGCTTTTCGAGCTTGCCAGGCTTGCCGTCCCACTCTTCTGCATCGGGCAGCGGGTCTTTCTTCTCGGCAATGTTGGGCCACACATCGGCCAGCTCGGCGTTGATCTCGATGAACTGCTCTTGCCCATCCGGTAGCTCGTCTTCCGAGAAAATGGCCTCGGCGGGGCATTCCGGCTCGCAGAGGGCGCAATCGATGCACTCATCCGGGTGGATGACCAGGAAGTTGGGGCCTTCATAGAAACAGTCGACCGGGCAAACTTCCACGCAGTCGGTGTACTTGCATTGGATGCAGTTCTCGGTAACGACAAACGTCATCTCACTATCCCTCTTGCGGGACCGGAGCGTGCTCCGGTCGTGTTTAATCGCGAATGGTTATATATTAGCCGTTTTTTATAAGCTAAATGTGGCGCCATTTTAGTAGTGCTGCCCCATGGCGGCAAGCGCCAGGCATCAATCTCACCCGTGTTTACAGCATCGAGCGCCACTGGTAGAGCAGATCCAGCGCCTCGCGGGGTGATAAGTCGTCGATGTCGGTGCCGGTCAGTGCGTCCACCACCGGATGTGGCGCGCTGGCAAACAGGTCGTTCTGCTGAGGGGCCTGGGAGCCTGACAAGGGCCGCTGCTGGGTGTCCACGTCGCGCTGTTCCAGCGTCATCAGTTTCTCCCGTGCGCGACGAATCACCGGCCCCGGTACGCCTGCCAGTTGCGCTACCTGTAGCCCGTAGCTCTGGCTGGCGGGGCCGGCTTCGATGCGGTGCATGAAGACGATGCCATCTCCGTGCTCGGTAGCCGTCAGGTGAATGTTGGCCACCCCCTCGGCCTGCTCGGGCAGCGCGGTCATTTCGAAGTAGTGCGTCGCGAACAGCGTCAGTGCACGGGCCCGGGCCAAATGTTCGGCGCTGGCCCAGGCCAGCGACAAGCCGTCGAAGGTGCTGGTGCCGCGCCCGATCTCGTCCATCAGCACCAGGCTGTGCTCGGTGGCATTGTGCAGGATATTGGCGGTTTCGGTCATTTCCACCATGAAGGTGGAGCGCCCGCCTGCCAAATCATCGGAGGAGCCGATACGGGTGAAAATACGATCGACCGGGCCAACCTCGGCGGCATCGGCAGGCACGAAACTGCCGCTGTGCGCCAGGAGGGCAATGAGGGCCGTCTGGCGCATGTAGGTCGATTTACCCCCCATGTTGGGGCCGGTGATGATCAGCATGTGTTGTTCAGGCGTCAGCATGACGTCGTTGGGTACGAACGGTTTGTCGCTGACCTGCTCCACGACCGGGTGTCGGCCCGCGGTAATGGTAATGCCCGTAGTCGCGACCAACTGTGGGCGCACCCAGTTGAGCGCCTCGGCACGTTCGGCAAAGGCGCACAGCACGTCCAGCTCGGCCAAGGCCCGCGAGGTGGCTTGCAGGGCATGCAGCTGCTCATTCAGGGTGGCCAACAGCTGGTCGTAGAGCCATTTCTCTCGAGTCAGTGCGCGTGACTTGGCGGACAGTGCCTTGTCTTCGAACTCTTTCAGCTCGGGAATGATGAAGCGTTCGGCGTTTTTCAGCGTCTGGCGACGAATGTAGTCTGCGGGCGCCTGTTGGGCCTGGGAGCGGGGCAGCTCGATGAAGTAGCCATGGACGCGGTTGTAACCCACTTTGAGGTTGGCCAGGCCGGTGCGCTCGCGTTCGCGCAGTTCGAGCTGGACCAGGTAATCGCCCGCGTTCTCGGCCATGCCCCGGTGTTCATCCAGCTCGGCATCGAAGCCATCGGCAATCACGCCGCCGTCACGAATCACCACCGGTGGGTTGTCGACCAGGGCTCGGTTCAGCGTATCGGCCAGCGTCGGGTAGGGGCGGATGTTCGGTGTCAGGCCGTCCAGAGCGCTGCCGGTATCGATATCGGCCAGCAGCGCTTCCAGGGTAGGCAGCGTGGCGAGGGCGTCACGCAGTCTTGCCAGGTCACGTGGGCGAGCGCTGTACAGGGCAACCCGGGCGAGAATCCGCTCCACGTCGCCTACATCGCTCAGCGTCTCGCGCAGGCTCATGTAAGCGGCATCGATGGAGAGCAGGGCAACGCCCGCTTGGCGTCCTTCGACGATCTCCCGTTGGCGCAGGGGGCGGTTCAACCAGCGTTTGAGCAACCGTGAGCCCATGGCGGTGGCGCAGGTATCCAGTACGCTGGCCAGGGTGTTGTCGCCGTTGCCGCCGAGGTTGATGTCGATTTCCAGATTGCGGCGACTGGCCGCGTCGATCACCACCGCGTCGTCGCGATTCTCCACGCTGATGGACGTGACATGGGGCAGCCGTGAGCGCTGGGTGTCCCGGGCATAGTCGATCAAGACGCCTGCGGCCACCAAAGCGGTAGAGAGATGCGCGCAACCAAACCCGCGCAAGTCGCTGACTTCGAACTGGTCGCACAGGCTGCGCGTGGCGCTTTCCAGGTCGAATAGCCATTCACCCTGGCGGCGCAGGCTGCGCTTTTGCGACCAGGCATCGGGCAGTGAAAGGCTTTCAGGCACCAGCAGTTCGGCAGGTGACAGGCGGGTCAGCTCGGCCAGCATTTCGGCCTCGCTCTCTACCTCCAGCACGTTGAAGCGCCCGCTGGAAAGCTCCAGCCAGGCAAGCCCCCAGCCTTCCTTGCCCGGGGCCACGGCCACCAGCACGTTGTCGCGGCGGGCATCCAGCAGCGCCTCGTCGTGCAGCGTCCCGGGGGTCACGATGCGCACCACCTGGCGCTCGACAGGGCCTTTGCTGGTGGCGGGGTCGCCAATTTGCTCGCAAATGGCCACCGACTCGCCACCCGCTACCAGCCTGGCAAGGTAGCCCTCGGCGCTGTGATAAGGCACGCCCGCCATGGGGATCGGCTTGCCGCCCGACTGGCCGCGCTGGGTCAAGGTGATATCCAGCAGCGCTGCTGCCCGTTTGGCGTCGTCAAAAAACAGTTCGTAGAAGTCCCCCATGCGGTAGAACAGCAATACCTCGGGGTGCTCGCGTTTGATTTTCAAATACTGCGCCATCATCGGCGTATGGGCGGGGCTGGCCTGTGACATGAGCGTCCTGATTGAGCGTGGCGCAGACCTGAACGGCATGCGGCATGTTCGTTGGGCAATTTCGTTGAGAAAGCTAAACGCAGTATTCTACGCTACCCTAAGGTCTTACATGAAGGAGTCACCATGGCCCCCAGTGTTTCCAGTCTCAAGAACCTCGATTTATCACTGTTGGCTCAACGACTTGGACGGCTGTGCCAGCAGTTGCATGTCGAAGTGACCACCGCCGAGTCATGCACGGGAGGTGGCATTGCCAGCGCCATTACCTCCGTGGCTGGCAGCTCGGCGTACTTCACCGCAGGCTATGTGACCTACTCCAATGCCGCCAAGACCCGCCTGCTGGGGGTCGAACCTGCCCTGCTGGAAGCCCACGGCGCGGTCAGTGAAGCGGTCGTGGGTGCCATGGTAGCGGGCGCCTGTCGTGACAGCGGTGCCGACCTGGCCGTGGCCGTCAGTGGTGTGGCCGGGCCGGAAGGCGGTAGCGAGGAGAAGCCGGTGGGCACCGTATGGCTGGCCTGGGGCGATGCCGAGAGCCAGCAGGCCGAATGCTTTCATTTTCCGGGTGACCGGCAGGCGGTGCGCGAGCAGGCGGTACGTGAAGCCCTGGCAGGGTTGGTCGCTCGGCTTTCCGCGCAGGCCACCAGGAAATAATCGTTAAAGTTGCCGCCGAGGATTTGTTTCATCGCCGATCTTTGGCATACTACTGGCTAATTATACAGCTTGTTATGAGGAATCTCTGCATGGCTCAGGAAGACAACCGCACCAAAGCGCTGAATGCGGCACTCAGTCAGATCGATCGTCAGTTCGGCAAAGGCACCGTCATGCGTCTGGGCGATGCGCCCCGTGTCGTCATGCCGTCTGTCTCCACCGGTTCGCTGGGACTGGACATTGCGCTCGGCATTGGCGGGCTGCCGTTTGGTCGTGTGGTCGAAATCTTTGGCCCAGAGTCCTCCGGTAAAACCACGCTGACCCTGTCGGTCATTGCCCAGGCGCAAAAGCAGGGCAAAGTGTGTGCCTTCGTCGACGCCGAGCACGCGCTGGACCCCAGCTACGCCGAAAAACTCGGCGTCAATCTGGACGACCTGCTGGTTTCGCAACCCGATACGGGTGAGCAGGCGCTGGAAATCACCGACATGCTGGTCCGTTCGGGCGGCGTGGACGTGATCATCATCGACTCCGTGGCGGCCCTGACGCCCCGTGCCGAGATCGAAGGCGAAATGGGCGATTCCCACGTAGGCCTGCAGGCCCGCTTGATGTCCCAGGCGCTGCGTAAAATCACCGGTAACATCAAGAACGCCAACTGTCTGGTGATTTTCATCAACCAGATCCGCATGAAGATCGGCGTGATGTTCGGCAGCCCCGAAACGACCACCGGGGGTAATGCCCTGAAGTTCTACTCCAGCGTGCGTCTGGATATCCGCCGCACGGGCTCCGTGAAGTCCGGCGACGAAGTCACGGGCAACGAAACCCGCGTCAAGGTCGTGAAGAACAAGGTGGCACCGCCGTTCCGTCAGGCCGAGTTCCAGATCCTCTACGGCAAGGGCATTTATCACGCAGGCGAGGTCGTCGACCTGGGCGTGCAGTGCAGCCTGGTGGACAAGGCGGGCGCCTGGTACAGCTACAAGGGCAGCAAGATTGGCCAGGGCAAGGCCAATGCGGCCCAGTACCTGGAAGAGCATCCTGCGATCATGGAAGAGATCGAGTCGCAAATCCGTGAGCAACTGCTGGCCAAGGTAGAGCCGAAGAAAGAAGAAGCCCCTGCAGCAGATGTGGCCGCCGAAGGCGATGACGATCTGCTTTGAACCAGGCCGTCGAGCAGGAGGCGTGAGTGTTCTCTACTAACGCCGACGCTTCGCCCAGAGAGTGGGCCATTCAGTGGCTGGCTCGGCGTGAGTACTCCCGCGCCGAGCTGGCCCGCAAGCTCGAGCAAAAGGCCTTCGATGCCGACGAGATCAGCGCCTGCCTCGATGGGTTGGCCGAGCAGGCGCTGCAGTCGGATGAGCGCTTTGCCGAAAGCTTCATCCGTTCACGCATCGCCCGCGGGCAGGGAGTGATTCGCATCAAGGGCGAGCTGCGTCAGCGCGGTGTCGACGCGCAAACCTGTGCCGCTGCGCTGGCAGTGGTAGAAGAGCGCGAAGCCGTAGACTGGTTCGAGCTGGCCCGCCAAACGCTGGAGCGACGCTTCAGCTCGCCGGGCAAGACGCCCAAGGAGCGCGCCAAGCGAGAACGTTTTCTGGCTGGGCGTGGCTTCGATTTTGAGCAAATCCGCTATGCCATCTCCTGTTTGTCGCCCTCTTCTTAACCCGCTCAGGGCTGTCATAAACCCGCTCAGGGCTGTCTATAACCCCGCTCAGGGCTGTTCACCACGCGGTTCCCGTCCTCTATTTATCGTGCCACCCGCCCTCTATTTATTGTGTCATTAGGGGCTCTGCCACTATCTGCGGCTTTAGTCGTTTGACAACTGCGTTATAATGGGCGTTTTGCGACCCCAGCGGGTAGCGGCGACAGCGCCCTGGGGCATCACGCTTTCTTGTCACGGATACCCTATGAAAAGCGCAGAACTCAGACAGGCCTTTCTCGATTATTTCGAACAGCAGGGGCACACCGTCGTGCCCACCGGCTCACTGGTGCCGGGCAACGACGCGACGCTGCTCTTCACCAATGCGGGCATGGTGCCCTTCAAGGACGTTTTTCTAGGCCGAGATCCGCGTCCCTACGTTCGTGCGGCATCTGCGCAGCGCTGCGTGCGTGCTGGCGGCAAGCACAACGACCTGGATAACGTTGGCTACACCGCGCGCCACCACACCTTCTTCGAAATGCTCGGCAATTTCAGCTTTGGCGACTATTTCAAGCGTGATGCCATTCGCTTTGCCTGGACGTTCCTGACCGAGCGTCTGGGGCTGCCTGCCGAAAAGCTGTGGGTCACGGTGTTCACCGAAGATGAGGAGGCCTACGCCATCTGGGCCGATGAGATTGGCGTGCCGCATGATCGCATTGCGCGCATTGGTGCCAAGGACAACTTCTGGCAGATGGGTGACACCGGCCCCTGTGGCCCGTGTTCCGAGATATTCTTCGATCACGGCCCGGAAGTCTGGGGTGGCCCGCCCGGAACGCCTGAGGAAGACGGTGACCGTTTCATCGAAATCTGGAACCTGGTCTTCATGCAGTACGACCGTTCAGCGGATGGCACGCTGCACCCGCTGCCCAAACCGTCGATCGATACCGGCATGGGGCTGGAGCGCGTGGCGGCGGTGATGCAGGGCGTTCACTCCAACTACGAGATCGACCTGTTCCAGAACCTGCTGCAAGCCGCTGCCAAGGCCACCGGGCATCCGGACACGACGACGCCCTCGCTGCGTGTGATTGCCGACCATATTCGCTCTTGCGCCTTCCTGATTGCCGACGGCGTCCTGCCTTCCAACGAAGGGCGCGGCTACGTACTGCGTCGTATCATCCGTCGCGCCATTCGTCATGGCCACAAGCTGGGCGCGGCCGAGCCGTTCTTCCACAAGCTGGTGAGTGCACTGGATGCCGAAATGGGCGACGCCTACCCCGAGCTGCGCGAGGCCAGCGAGCAGATTGCCCGCGTGCTGCTGAAAGAGGAGGAGCAGTTCGCCCGTACGCTGGATCACGGCATGGGGCTGCTGAATGCTGCGCTGGAAGAGCTGCAAGGCGACGTGCTGCCCGGTGAGACTGTGTTTAAGCTGTACGATACCTACGGTTTCCCCTTCGATTTGACCGCCGACGTGTGCCGCGAGCGGGAAGTCACCCTGGATGAAGAGGGCTTCCAGCGTGAGCTGGAGGCGCAGCGTGAACGTGCCCGCGCCGCCAGCCAGTTCGGTGCCGACTACACCGCCTCCATCGACCTGGAAGGCGAGACGCAGTTTACCGGCTACGATCAGCTGGTCGATAAGGCCACCGTGATGGCACTCGTGGATAGCGAAGGCAATGCACTGGCGGCCCTGGAAGCGGGCCAGAAGGGCACCGTGGTGCTGGATCGCACGCCGTTCTATGGCGAGTCCGGCGGCCAGGTAGGCGACACAGGCTACCTGCACGTCGACGGTGGCCGCTTCCAGGTCACCGATACCCAGAAGCAGCGCGGCCATCACCTGCATCAGGGTGTGATGGTGGAAGGCTCGCTGAGCGTGGGTGCCAGCGTGCGCGGCGAGGTGGATGCCAGCCTGCGTACTGCCACGCTGCGCAACCACTCGGCGACCCACCTGCTGCACGAAGCACTGCGCATGGTGCTGGGGGATCACGTTCAGCAGAAGGGCTCGCTGGTCAACGCCGAGCGCCTGCGCTTCGACTTCAGCCACTTCGAACCGATGACCGCTGAACAGATTGCCGAAGTGGAGCGCATCGTCAACGCCCAGATTCTGGCCAATGCGCCAACGAAAATCGAACAGATGAGCCTGGCTGAGGCCAAGGCCAAAGGCGCGGCGGCGCTGTTCGAAGCGAAATACGCCGATAACGTGCGCGTACTGACCATTGGTGCCGATGACTTCTCCATCGAACTGTGTGGCGGTACTCACGTGAGCCGCAGTGGCGACATCGGCTGCTGCCACGTGATCAGTGAAGTGGGCATCGCTTCTGGCGTGCGCCGTATCGAAGCGATTACCGGGGAAAACGCGCTAGCCTATTTCCGCGAGCAGGAGGCCCGCGTACAGCGCTTGGGCGAGCGTCTGAAAACCAAGCCCGAGCAGGTGGAAGCACGCGTGGAATCGCTGGTCGAGCGCAACCGCAGCCTGGAGAAAGAACTGGAGCAGCTGAAGGCCAAGCTGGCCAGCGCGGCAGGTAGCGACATGCTCAGCCAGGTGCAGGAAGTGGCGGGTGTGAAGCTGCTGGTCACCCAGCTCGAAGGCGTCTCTGGCAAGGACCTGCGCGGCGTGTTGGATCAGCTCAAGAACAAGCTTGGCTCGGGCGTCATCATGCTGGGCGTAGCCGATGCCGATGCTGGCAAGGTCAGTCTTATTGCAGGTGTCACGGCTGATCTGACCGGCCGTGTGAAGGCTGGCGAGCTGGTCAACCATGTGGCATCGCAGGTTGGCGGCAAAGGAGGCGGTCGCGCCGACATGGCTCAGGCGGGTGGTAGCCAGCCCGATGCGCTGCCCGGAGCGTTGAATAGCGTTCCGGCCTGGTTGGAAAACACGCTTAGCTAAATGAGAAGGCCGGTGGCATTATTTGCTACCGGCCTTTTTGTACGTCAGGAAAATTGGCAATAACAACATTCACCCTCCATTCCCGAACGTAAAGGAAAAACGGCATATGGCACTATACGTACAGAAGTTCGGCGGCACTTCGGTGGGCTCTGTCGACCGTATCAAAGCCGTGGCGGAAAAGGTCAAAGGCTTTCGTGATCAGGGGCACCAGGTCGTCGTCGTCGTCTCTGCGATGAGTGGCGAAACCAACCGCCTGACCGATATGGCGCATGCCCTGAACGAAGACCCCGCCCCGCGTGAAATGGATATGCTGCTCTCGACAGGCGAGCAGGTCACCATCTCTCTGCTGGCTATGGCGCTGCAGCACATTGGCGTCTCGGCAACCTCGCACACCGGCGCACAGGTAGGCATTCATACCGATAGCGCGTATACCAAAGCGCGTATCCAGCGTATCGAAACCGACGATCTGAAAGCCGATCTGGACGCTGGCAAGGTCGTGGTGGTCGCCGGTTTCCAGGGGGTGGACGAAAACGGCAACATCACCACGCTGGGGCGTGGCGGCTCGGACACCACTGGCGTGGCGCTGGCAGCGGCCCTGGGGGCTGATGAGTGCCAGATCTATACTGATGTGGACGGTGTTTACACCACCGACCCGCGTGTCTGCTCCAAGGCTCAGCGCCTGGAGAGCATCACGGTAGAGGAAATGCTGGAACTGGCCAGCCTGGGCTCCAAAGTGCTGCAGATTCGCGCGGTGGAATTCGCTGGCAAGTACAACGTACCGCTGCGGGTTCTGTCGAGCTTTGAAGATGGCCCTGGCACCCTGATTGTTGCAGACTCTGACCAAGACGAGGACTCTATGGAAGAACCGCTAATCTCCGGTATCGCGTTTACCAAGAACGAAGCCAAGCTGACGCTGCTGAATACCCCCGATGTGCCGGGCGTTGCCTCGCGTATTTTAGGTCCGATTGCCGACGCCAACATTGAAGTGGACATGATTGTCCAAAATGTAGCACCGGCAGGTGATTACACCGATTTCACCTTCACGGTGGCAAAAGGTGACTACAAGGCCACCAAGAAGCTGCTGGAAGAGACCGTCATTCCCGATCTGGGCGGCGGTGAACTGCGCGGCGACGACAACATTGCCAAAGTGTCGCTGGTAGGTGTCGGTATGCGTTCACATGCCGGCGTAGCATCGAAGATGTTTCGCGTGCTGGCCGAAGAGAACGTGAATATTCGTATGGTATCGACGTCTGAAATCAAGATTTCCGTGGTGATCGACGAAAAACACATGGAACTTGCGGTCAATGCCTTGCACAAGGCATTTGGCTTGGATAAGGCCGATAGCGAATCTGAATAACACTTGTCCCTCAAACCTTCTACGCTGAGGGTACTCGCTGCCGTGTGGTGGTGGGCTTCCATTCAACGGGAGGTTAAGGTGTCATAGGGTTAAAGCCATTGGTAGCAGGGGTCACCATGCCGCATAATGGCGTGGTGGCGCTACCGGCGGACACATCCCGTTGTATCAAACGTCTGAGAAGGAGATCAGCCATGCTCATCCTAACCCGCCGCGTTGGCGAAACGCTGATGATCGGTGATGAAGTCACCGTCACAGTGTTAGGTGTGAAAGGTAATCAAGTGCGCATTGGTGTCAACGCACCAAAAGATGTCGCGGTACACCGTGAAGAGATCTATCAGCGCATTCAGCGTGAACGCAATAGCGAAAGCGAAGTGGAATAAATGGCCACCAGTGTTGTGCTCAAAAAGGGCGCTGTAGCGGTAACTATCAGGGCGGCGTGAAAAAAAATCGGCACAGGGGTGGACACCAGTCCCCATAATCGGTAACATTCGCGCCGTGCTGTTGAGGAGAGGTGGCCGAGTGGCTGAAGGCGCTCCCCTGCTAAGGGAGTATAGGGTTTATAGCCCTATCGAGGGTTCGAATCCCTCTCTCTCCGCCAACCGCACCATGTAACATCGTTAGACACGTAGCATCGTTAGCTATGCGCCCGTAGCTCAGCTGGATAGAGTACCTGACTACGAATCAGGTGGTCGGAGGTTCGAATCCTCCCGGGCGCGCCAAGTTGCAAACGTAAGGTTTTGATGTTACAGTGGATTCATTGCTTTTCGAGAAAAGCATGACTGTCAAGCGCCCGTAGCTCAGCTGGATAGAGTACCTGACTACGAATCAGGTGGTCGGAGGT
>ERZ941748.66-NODE-66-length-59558-cov-8.574089_pt1 | contig 59558 bp, 56 predicted proteins | sample MGYA00521092_ERZ941748 | MGnify/ENA primary metagenome ERZ941748 (study PRJEB32759, sample SAMN07749897) | skin metagenome | biome: transportation; feature: city; material: polyester macromolecule | host: Homo sapiens | place: Hong Kong:ISLAND line | collected... | reverse complement strand
CCCGGAATATCCTCAGCCTCGGGGCAGGACGTTGCCCTCAAGAAGTTGGAATCCCCGTCCTTTAGGGCGGGGAGGACGTCAAGCAGCGCCAGAAATGATGCAGGAGCTGGAGCGGCAGATGCGCCTGACACGTCAGTCTCCCGGCACTCAGGAGGCCGCCTTGCTGGAGCGGTTGGCTCGTCTGATGGTGGACGATGAGGCCCCCTATGACGTGATCATTTTCGATACGGCGCCCACGGGGCATACCCTAAGGCTATTGACTCTGCCCGAGGCCATGGCCGCGTGGACCGACGGGCTGCTGGCCCATAACCGCAAATCCGCCGAGTTGGGCAAGGTGCTGGAGCATCTGACCCCCAAGCGAGGCAGGGACGTGGCGACGCCCTTTGACGACCCCACCCAGGACCCGCTGGAAGACCTGGATGAACGCACCCGCGATGTGGCCAGCACGCTGATCGAGCGCCGCCGCCTGTTTCACCAGGCACGACGACGTATCGAGGATGAAAACGCGTGCAGCTTCTTGTTCGTCATGACCCCCGAGCGGCTGCCGATCCTGGAAACCGATCGTGCGGTGAAAGCACTGGAAGAGGTGCGTATCCCGGTGGCGGGGGTGCTCATCAATCGGGTGATTCCCGCAGACGCCGACGGCGAGTTCCTGGCAGCCAGGCGGCAGCAGGAGGCCACTTATCTGGCGCGCATCGAACAACATTTTCGCCACCTGCCGCGCCCCGTGCTACCCTGGCTGCCGACGGATGTACAAGGTATTGAGGTGCTGGAGCAGTTGGCTGCCCAGCTTGAACAGCAAGGATTTTAATGCGGGTATTGCTGCTTTCCGCCTACGAGGCGGTCAGCCATCGTTACTGGGCAAACAGTTTGATGGCTGAACTGACGGATGTGGAATGGACATTGCTGAGCTTGCCACCGCGCCATTTTGCCTGGCGCATACGCGGTAATCCGCTGAGCTGGTGGTTGAAGGAATACGCTACCCTCAGCCAGCGCTTCGATGTGGTGCTGGCCACCTCCATGGTAGACATGGCTACGCTGGTCGGGCTGTTTCCGCACCTGGGCCAGGCCCGCAAGATCGTCTATTTCCACGAGAACCAGTTTGCCTACCCGGAGTCCAGCGAGCAGGTGCCCCAGGTCGAAGCCAAAATGGTCAATCTCTATGCGGCCCTGGCGGCGGATACCCTGGTATTCAACACCGCCTATAACCGCGACTCCTTTTTTACGGGCGTCAGGCAATTTCTGAAAAAAATGCCCGAGAACCTGCCGGCCGCCGCGCCGCTGGAGCGGCTGAGGCGTTCGGCAAACGTGCTGCCGGTGCCCTTGCAGCCGCTGGCGCAGGGGCCCGACGTTGCACCGCCACCACGGCGCATCGTCTGGAACCACCGTTGGGAGTACGACAAGAACCCTGAGGACTTCTTTGCGGTGTTGTTCAGGCTGAGTGAGGAGGGCGTGCCTTTCGAGCTTGCCGTCATGGGCCAACGGTTTCGTGACGAGCCCGCCATCTTTGCCGAGGCGCAGGTGCGGCTGGCGCAGCATCTCGTCTGTTGGGGGCCTCAGCCAGAGGAGCAGTATCAGGCGCTGTTGAACGGCGGCGGCATCGTCGTGTCGACCACCTGGCATGAGTTTCAGGGGCTGGCCATCATGGAGGCTGCCCAGCGTGGTGCGTGGCCGCTGGTGCCGGACAGGCTCTGTTTTCCGGAACTCTATCCTGACGCCTACCGTTACGATGGAACACGGGAGGGGCTCTATCAGCGCCTTGCCGCGTGGCTACAAGGTACAGTGGCCGCCCCTGAGCGGCTGGATACGTCGCCCTGGGAGTGGCCCCAGTGGCGCGAGGCGTATCGTCAGTTGTTGGACTGAAGCAGGTCCAGGCGCTTGGTCGGCCAGTGCACCACGGCCGTGTGAGGTCGTATCTTGCTGGGCAGCTCCCTGGGGCGGCCCAAACGTTCAGGTCAGCTCGGTTTTGTCTTTATAGTCGCAAAGATCCTCGATGATACAGCTACCGCAGCGTGGCTTGCGAGCGATACAGGTATAGCGGCCATGCAGGATCAGCCAGTGATGGGCGTCCTGCTTGAAAGCCTTGGGCACATGGCGCAACAGCTTCTGCTCCACTTCGACCACGTCCTTGCCCTTGGCGATGCCCGTCCGGTTGGAGACTCGGAAGATATGCGTGTCCACGGCGATAGTGGGCTGCCCAAAGGCGGTATTGAGAATGACGTTGGCGGTCTTGCGTCCGACACCCGGCAAGGCTTCCAGCGCCTGGCGGGTTTGCGGCACGTTGCTACCATGCTGGTTCACCAGAATATGGCAGGTCTTCATCAGGTTTTCAGCCTTGGTGTTGAACAGGCCGATGGTCTTGATGTACTCCTTGAGTCCCTCGATGCCCAGCGCGATGATCGCTTCGGGGGTGTTGGCCACCGGAAACAGTCGGTCGGTGGCTTTGTTGACGCCCACGTCGGTGGCCTGTGCCGAGAGCAGCACTGCAGCCAGCAGCTCGAAGGGGGTGCTCCAGTTCAGCTCGGTGGTGGGGTGCGGATTTTCCGCCTGCAGGCGGGCAAAAATCTCCTGTCGTTTCTGGGCATTCATGAACGTTTCTCCAGACTATTTGATGATGCCAGTGACCCGGACGCGGCGTTCGCTGCGCTCGTGGGGGGGGGCGGGCTGTGCACGGCGCTGGCGCTGGTCGAGGACATTCTTGAGCGCGATCAGCAGGCCCGCAACGAAAAAGGCCCCTGGCGGCAGCATGAAAAACAGAAACTGATAGTCGTCCATCACCGTTATCTGCCACTCGGCGGCCCTGGGGCCCAGCAGCAGATGCATGTTGTGGAACAGCGTCCCCTGGCCCAGCAGCTCTCTGATCGCTCCCAGCAAGACCAGCACCCAACCGAACCCGAGCCCCATCATGAACCCGTCCAGCGCCGCAGGCAGCACCGGCTGGCGCGAGGCAAACGCATCGGCACGTCCCAGGATGGCGCAGTTGGTCACGATCAAGGGGATGAAAATGCCCAGAATTTGATAGAGCGAATAGGCAAAGGCAGCCATCAACAGCTCGGCGCAGGTCACGAAGGCGGCAATGATCATCACGAAGGCGGGTAGCCGCACCGCGCTGGGCACCTGATGGCGAATCAACGAGATGGTCGTGCTCGCCCCGACCATGACCAGCAGGGTGGCCAGCGCCAGCCCCAGTGCGTTGACCACGCTGGCGCTCACGGCCAGCAGCGGGCAGAGCCCCAGTAGTTGCACCAGGGCCGGGTTGTTGCGCCAGAGCCCTTCCTGGGTCAGCTGTTGCCATGGCGTCATGTCTCGGGCTCCTCGATGGTGATGGGCAAACGGACCTCATGGGCATAGCGCAGGGCATCGTGAACGGCATTAATAACCGCGCTTGGGGTGATGGTGGCCCCGGTGAAGCCATCGAACGCGCCGCCCTGCTGTCGCACCGCCCAGCTTTCTGGGGGCAGACTGTGGCGTGTCAGGCCATCGAAGCGAGTGATCCAGTCGCTGCGCTGGTGTTCGATGGCATCGCCTAGCCCTGGCGTTTCCTGGTGCCGAGTGACCCGAACGCCGCTGATACGGCCCTCATGGTCAATCCCCACCAGCAGGTGAATGGCTCCGCTGTAGCCCTGGTGGGTGATGACCGGCAGGACGACGGCAGCCTCGTCTGCGTGGTGAACATACCAGCCGTGTGTGGGCGCGCGGTGGCCCAGCCGCTCGGGCTCAGGCAGCTCGAAGGTGTCTTCCAGCAGCGATGCCTGTGAGTCCGTGACCAGCGAAGCTGGCAGCACTGCCTGCAGCTGGCGATATTGATAGGCCAACTGGTGCTGATCGATGCGTTCGGCGGTCAGCGCCCGAGTCACTGCCACGCTGCCTGCCGTTACCAGCGCAAAGGTGCCCAGTGCCAGCGCCCCACGCCACATGGCTTGATAGAGCGTCATGGGCGCCTCGCCGGGGATCGGTGCCCTGTGGGGCGACGCTCTGTGGGACGATGCCCTGTAGGAACAGGAGCGCTGTAAAGATCCAGCAGCGGCACGCACAGGTTCATCAGCAGCACGGCAAAGGCGACGGCATCGGGATAGCCGCCGAAGGTGCGGATGATCATGACCAACACCCCAATGCCGATGCCGAACAACAGCTTGCCGCGCCGACTGGTCGCCGCCGATACCGGGTCTGTGGCAATGAAGAAGGCACCAAACAGGGTAGCCCCCATGGTCAGATGAAACAGCGGAGAAGCATACTGGTCGCTGTCCAGGTCGTAGAGCAGTGCCGCGAGCAGTGCCATGCTACCCAGCATGGCAACCGGAATATGCCAACTGATCACTCGTTTGAACAACAGCAGCAACCCGCCTGCCAGCCACGCCAGCGCGATCAGGCGCCAGGCCTGTACCGTGTCTTCCAGCGCAGCCGCCGCCCAGAACTCATCTGCCCCTGTCAATCCTTTATGCTTGAAGGCATCCAATGGCGTGGCGCCACTCAGCGCGTCCAGCTCGGCAGCGGAGAGGGTGCCGCTGACCTGGGCCCAGAGTGTCGCCATCGAACCTGCCTGGTGCGGCACTGGCCACAGCGTCATGTAGGTTGGAAACGAGACCAGCAGCAGGGCGTAACCCACCATGGCCGGATTGAAGGGGTTGTGCCCCAGCCCTCCATACAGCTGCTTGGCGACCACCACCGCGGCGATGGCCCCTACCGCCAGCAGCCACCAGGGGCTACCGGGGGGCAGCGAGGCGCCCAGCAGAACGCCCGTCAGCAGGGCACTGCCGTCGGTCAAGGTAGCAACCACGCGGCGACGGCGCAGGGCGATGACGGCGGCCTCCGCCAGCATGGCAACGCCGGCGGCCACTGCCACGTTGGTCAGCACCCCCAGCCCAAAATAGAAGGTCATGGCCAGTAGCCCCGGCAGGGTTGCCAGGATGACCCAGCGCATGATCGATGCCGAGGAGGGGGCAAGGCCCAGCGTCGAGGCCTGGAGCATGCTCATGGTGTCGTTTGCTCCCGTTCGCGGGCTCTGGCATCGGCCAGTCGGGCGTCCGCGGCGAGCAGGTTTTCCTGGGCAGTGGCCAGCTGCATCTCCAGATCCTCCTGGGATTGTTGAGGGTCTTCTGCCACGGCGCGTGCCAGCGCCTTCTCGGCTTTTTTGACCGCCGCCCTGGCCGCGGTCTGTGCGATACGCAAGCTGCGCAGGTCAACGGCTGGCAGCTCTGCGTTGCGGGGCTCGGCACCCGATGACGACGGCTGACGCTGCTGGGCAAGCCGCGCCTGGCGGCGAGCCTGCTTCTCCGCCTCTTCCCGGGCCAGCCTGGCCTGGCGGAACTCGAAGCGGTGGCGCGCGTGCTCTGCCTTGGCGGTTTCGATGCGTTTCAAACGGATCCGTTGCTTGGCCGTGCGGTATTCCGCCACCAGCGGGATATGGCTGGGGCATACGAAACTGCAGGCGCCGCATTCGATGCAGTCGAACAGGTGCTGTTTTTCCAGGGCCGCGTCATGGCCACTTTGCGCGTGCCAATGCAGCTGCTGGGGCAGTAGCTGCACTGGGCAGACGGTTTCGCAGGCACCGCAGCGAATACAGGGGGAAGCGTCTGGCGCCGGGGGCAGTTCCTGGCGCGTGGCGGCAATCAGGCAGTTGGTGGTTTTGATGACGGGAACGTCCAGCGATGCCAGCGCTCTCCCCATCATGGGCCCACCTACCACCACTTGATGCAGGGCATCCGGCGCCAGCCCAGCCTGCTGAAGCAGACCCTCTATCGGGGTGCCCAGACGTACCCAGTAGTTGCCTGGCCGTTCGATGGCCTCGCCTGTCAGGGTGACGATGCGCTCGACCAGCGGTGTGCCCTCACAGATGGCCTGCTGTGCCGCCAGCAGCGTCCCCGGGTTGTGACACAGAACGCCCACATCGGCTGGCAGGCCGCCGCTGGGCACGTCTCTGCCCAGCAGCTTTTTGATCAGCTGTCGCTCGCCCCCGCTGGGGTAGCGGGTTTCGATCACCTCGAGCGTCACCGGAAGCGGTGATGGCACCTGGGGCAGCGCCGCCTGCAGGGCTTGCCGTGCCTCGGGCTTGTTATCCTCGATACCCACGACGATACGCGACGCGGCACACAGGGTGGCCAAAATTGCCGCGCCTTCCAGCACTTGGGCGGCATAGTGGCGCAGCGTCATGTCGTCGGCGGTGATGTAGGGCTCGCACTCGGCAGCATTGACCACCAGCGTATCGATGGGTTGTTGCAGGCTGACCTGCGCTTTGACGTGAGTCGGAAAGCCAGCCCCGCCCAGCCCTGCCAGGCCGCTGTCGTCCAAGCGCGACACCAGCGCTGAAGGTTCCGCCCGCCGCCAGTCGAGCGGCGCCAGCCGCTGCCACTCATCGTCGCCATCGCCTACGATCGTCACCGACTGAGGGCTGACCTCCCGCACGGTGCCGCTCAGGCTGGCATGCACATTGGCCGATACCAGCCCACCTTTGCGGGCCACCACAGTGCCCACCTTCACGCGCTCGCCTACGGCCACGCAGGGCAGGGCGGGCTTGCCGACATGCTGATCGAGGGGCAGCACCACTTGCGCAGGCAGCGGGGCCACCCTCAGCGGCGCGGTGAGTGAGCGCTGCTTGCGCTCGGGCGGATAAATGCCGCCGGGAAAATCATGACGGGACATGAGCACTCCCTGGCGTTGCGCGGTCGCTGATAATGGGCTCCCACTGACTCAACGGCTTGCGCCGTGGCAGCATGTCGATGCAGTCCACCGGGCAAGGGGCGACGCATAAATCGCAGCCGGTACATTCGTCTTCGATGACCGTGTGCATCTGTTTGGCCGCGCCGATGATGGCATCCACCGGGCAGGCCTGAATGCATTTGGTGCAGCCAATGCACTCGGCTTCGCGGATGAAGGCCACGCGATCTTCGCTGGGGGCTTCGCCATCCAGGGGCGCTGGCTCGCGACCCAGCAGCTCGGCCAAGGCCACTACCGTGGCGTCACCGCCGGGCGGGCACTTGTTGATGGCATCGCCCTGGTTGATCGCTTCGGCGTAAGGGCGGCAGCCGGGGTAGCCGCACTGGCCACACTGGGTTTGTGGCAGTAGCGCATCGATCTGCTCCACCAGGGGATTTTCATCCCCCTTGAAGCGCACGCTGGCCAAACCCAGCAGCGCCCCGAACAGCAGGCCCAGAGTGGTCAATGCGCCCACGGCGCTGGCGACCCCCCACCATGACAATGATTCGCCCATCACGATGCCCCCTGCACCAGGCCGGAAAAGCCCAGAAACGCCAGCGACATCAGGCTGGCGGTCACCATGGCAATGGCGGCGCCCTGGAACGGCTTTGGTATATCGGCACCGGCCAGCCGTTCACGCATGGCGGCGAACAGCACCAGCACCAGCGAGAAACCTGCTGCCGCGCCCAGGCCATAGAGGGTGGTGTGGAAGAAGCTCAGTTCGCGGTTGAGCGACAGCAGCGCCACCCCGAGCACGGCGCAGTTGGTGGTGATCAGGGGCAGGAAAATACCCAGCACTTGATGCAGCAGCGGACTCAGCTGGCGCACCATGATCTCGGTGAACTGTACGACGGCAGCAATGACCACGATAAAACTGATCGTTCGCAGGTAGGTAATGTCCAGCGGTACCAGCAGGCCATGGTACACCACGTAGCTGGCCGCCGAGGCCAGGGTAAGCACGAAGGTGGTGGCCAGCGACATGCCCATGGCCGACTCCAGCTTGTTGGAGACCCCCATGAAAGGGCATAAGCCAAGAAACTGGACCAACACGAAATTATTGACCAGCGCGGTGCTGATCAGGATGACAAACAGTTCGTTCATGGCGGCTAAGTCGCGCTGGTCAGGTTACCCGCTGACCGGGCTCAGCGCCGGAGTCCGGGGAGAGCAGATAGATACCGTCGTTATTGGCGGACGCCAGCACCATACCCTCTGACAGGCCGAAGCGCATTTTTCTCGGGGCCAGGTTGGCGACCATGACGGTCAGTCGTCCTTCCAGCGCTTCTGGAGAATAGGCCGAGCGAATGCCGGAAAAGACGTTGCGGGTCTCGCCGCCCAGGTCGAGTGTCAGCTGCAGCAGCTTGTCTGCGCCTTCCACGTACTTTGCCTTGGCGATACGCGCAATCCGCAGGTCGACTTTAGCGAAATCATCGAAGCTGATCTCGGCGGCGATGGGATCCTCGGCCAGTGGGCCTTTAGGGGTGTTCTTGAGTTTCTGCTCTTCCACTAGATCCTCCTTGGAAGCGTCGATCATGGCGTCGATCCTGTCTCGCTCTACCCGGGTCATCAGCGGTTTGAATTTGTTGATGGCGTGGTTCACCAGTACGCTCTGGCGGCTTTCCCAATCGAGGGTATCCAGCGCCAGAAACTCGCGGGCTTGCTCCGCCATGCTCGGCACCACCGGCGCCAGATAGACCATCAGCTGGCGGAACAGGTTGATGCCCACCGAGCAGATTTCCAGCACTTCCTGTTCGCGTCCGTTCTGCTTGGCCAGTGCCCAGGGCGCTTTGTCAGCGATGTAGGTATTGGCTTCATCGGCCAGCTCCATGATCTTGCGCATGGCGCGGCTGAATTCCCGCGCTTCGAAATCGGCAGCGATATCCTCACCGGCCGAGATGAAGCGGGCAACCATGGCCGGTTCAGCGCAATGTTCGGAGAGCGTTCCGCCGCCGAGCTTTTTGACGAAGCCTGCACAGCGGCTGGCAATGTTCACGACCTTGCCGACCAGATCCGAGTTCACGCGCGCGGCAAAGTCGTCGAGGTTCAGGTCGAGGTCGTCGACCTTGGAGGTCAGCTTGGCGGCAAAGTAGTAGCGCAGATACTCGGGGTTGAGGTGCTCGGCATAGGTGGCGGCCTTGATGAAGGTGCCACGGGACTTGGACATCTTGGCACCATCCACGGTCAGGAAGCCGTGACAGTTGACCGCCGTGGGCGTACGGAACTCTGCCCCATGGAGCATGGCCGGCCAGAACAGGGCGTGGAAGTAGACGATATCCTTGCCGATGAAATGGTAGACCTCCGCGTTGGAGTTCGGCTGCCAGAAGCTGTCGAAGTCGATGCCTTGGCGGTCACACAGGTTCTTGAAGCTGGCCAGGTAGCCGATGGGGGCATCCAGCCAGACGTAGAAATATTTGCCGGGCGCATCCGGGATCTCAAAGCCGAAATAGGGCGCGTCCCGAGAAATGTCCCACTCATTGAAGCCGGATTCGAACCACTCCATCAGCTTGTTGCGAATCTGGGGCTGAACGTGACCGTCGTTGATCCACTGTTGCAAGAATTCGGCGAAGTCCGGCAGCTTGAAGAAGTAGTGGGTCGAGCTACGCACCTCGGGCGTGGCGCCGGAAATGGCGGACACCGGATTGATCAAATCAGCGGGGGTATAAGTAGCGCCGCACTTCTCGCAGTTATCCCCGTACTGATCGTCAGCATGGCATTTGGGGCAGGTGCCCTTGATGAACCGATCCGCCAGGAACAGGCCTTTCTGGGGGTCGTACATCTGCTCGATGTCGCGGGTCGCAATATGGCCCTTGTCGCGCAGACGCTTGTAGATCAGTTCGCTGTAGTGACGGTTCTCTTCGGAGTGGGTGGAGTGGTAGTTGTCAAAGCCTACGCCAAAGCGAGCAAAGTCTTGCTGATGGTCCTGGGAGACTCTTTCGATCAGCGCTTCCGGAGAGATGCCTTCCTGCTCGGCCCGCAGCATGATGGCCGTACCATGGGCGTCGTCGGCGCATACGTAGTAGCACTGCTGGCCACGGCTTTTCTGAAAACGTACCCAGATGTCGGTCTGGATGTACTCAAGCAGATGACCCAGGTGGATGGCACCGTTGGCATAGGGCAGTGCGCTGGTCACCAGAATGTTGCGTGGAGCAGTGTTGGACATGGTGAAGGTTGATTCCGTCTAGGCAAAACAAAAATAGAGTGACAAAAGGGTGCGCCGTCGCTTGGCCGTCAGCCAGCGAATACTAGTACAGCGCCTGCTCTTCCTGAACCACTTCGCGCAGCAGTTCCAGAAACAGTTTGTCGGCGTCGGAGTGCTCGGCCGGGTCTTCAGGGATATGCACGCTGGTGGTGTCGGAAATTTCGTTGGCAATGCGCGCCATGACGGCAGGGCTGCTGCCTTCCGCAAGCTGCTGGCGGGCAATGGTCAGCGACTGCTCGAGGATTTTGGGATCCTGAAGAAGCTTGCGAATGAATCCACGCAGTTCGTTGATAATACGAGTTTTTTGGATTTCTGATGCGGACATGGGAGTCTCCTTAAGACCACGCCAGGACAGGTGCCCTGGCGAGACCAATGAATGCCTTGACCATAGCACTTTTTTGCACGTTGAGCATGCAAAGTCACATGACCTGCCCAACACGACCGATGAGCAACCGGATTACAGGCTCAGCCTGCCAGCCTTGTGCTTGACGGGGTTGGCATACTGCTCCAGCCAATAGGGTCGCAGTGCTTCCGGAACCTCGGCAAGCCGCGCCTTGAAGCGTTCGCGGTCCTGGCGGGTGATCGACTTGCGGGCCACCAGCTCGGGTGCTTCGCCCAGCGCTTCCAAGGCCAGGTAGTGACTCGGGAACAGCCGATAGCCACCGATGACCTGACGGTCGATCTCGGCGGCGACTTCATCAGGGGTCTCCATGTCCGAGCCTACCGGGCTACCAAAGCGCAGCTGAACGCGACCTTTGGAGCCGGTGATGCCGGAGACGATGGAGCGGATGTCTTCGAATTCGCTTTTGGCATAGCGACCGTGGGTAGCGATGTCGTGCAGCTCCTGGGCTTTTTGCATGTCACAAGGGTCGTATTCATAGCTGATGGAAACGGGCACCAGCTTGAGTTCCGCTACTGCTTCACCAAAGACGATGTCGCGCTCGGCAAGGCGTTTGGCCATGATCAGCATCTTGATGATGGCGGGGTCGGTGCGGTCGATGCCGTTCTTGGCGCGACCTTCCCGCTGGGCCATCCAGATGGAGTGGTTGTCGTCGGTGATCGAGTGACGAATGTAGCCTGACAGCTGCTGGTAGGCAGCCAGCATGGCACGTTTGCCCCTGGCGCTGCGCGGCACGATGAAACTCTTGTTCAGGCGCATCAGGTCCGTGACGTAAGGCTTCTTCAGCAGGTTGTCGCCAATCGCGATACGCACGGTATCACGACCCGCCTGGTAGAGCGCATAGTTGACGAATGCCGGGTCCAGCGAAATGTCGCGGTGATTGCCGATGAAGAGATAAGCACTGTGCTCGTCGAGCTTGTCCAGGCCTGAGACGTCAAAAGCCGTCGTGGTGGTGCGAATCATTCGCTCCATGTAACGGGCAATGCGCATCTGAAATTCATGCACGCTGGTCACGCCCTTGACCTCACGACGCACCGCGTGACCAGCCAGCGCCCTGGCCAGTGGCGGTGCCCACTTGGCCATGCGTGGCAGGCGAAATCGGGTCAGCGCATCCAGCAGCTCTGTGTCGTGAGAAAGTCGAGCAATAACTTCAGGAACCTCATGATCCGTATAGGGGCGAATATCGGCCCAAGGGTCACTCGTGGTGTCTGCGTAAGGAGCGTTATTGTGTTGAGTCATGCGATCCGTAACGTGTCAGCAAGTAAGTGATCGATTCACCGAGAAGGTTGGGCGTGCCCATCTTGGGTGCCGGAGAGCGCACTCGGTTCCCGCTCGGTTTCACCGCCCAGCCACGCCATGAGGCGGCGAATGTCCTCGGACAGCGATTGGGCCATCAAAATGAAATCGGTTTCCAGGCGTGCCAGGGCATCGTCGCCATCATCAGCGTGGTCGGCCTCTTCGATCAGCGCATCGCCAAAGCGTAGAGATTTCAGAGCAAGGTCGTCATGCAGCACGAAGCTCAAGCGGCCCTCTATCTGCATGGCCAGCTTGCTGGCCTGACGGCCGCTTTCGAGCAGCTGCTGTATTTCGTCGCTATCCAGGTCCACCTGGCGGGCGCGCAGTACGCCGTCATCGCCTTTCGCCTTCAGCTCTACCTGGTCGCCCAGCTGCAGGTCGGCGGGGCGGCTGGCGGGGTCACCCAGCCAGGTCGTCATGGCGCGTATCGGCAACGTCTGGCTGCTGAGCGGCGTTGCCTTGAGGCTGCCCAGGGTTTCCCGCAGCAGGTCCAGCACGTCTTCGGCGCGGGTGCGCGAGCTGGCATTGATGCCAATCAGCTGATGCTGGGTGTCCCACCAGAGGTCGATTTTCTGGCTGCGCACGAAGGCGCGAGGCATCAGCTCTTCGGTGACCTGCTCCTTGAGAGCAGTCTTTTCCTTGCGCGTCACCTTGCGTCCTTCGCTGGCTTCGATGTCGGCGACTTTCTCATCGACCTCTTCCTTGACCACCGAGGCAGGCAGCAGACGTTCCTGGCGCAGTGCCGACAGCAGCCGATGTCCCTGGATCTCGTGCAGGCGCTGTCCGCCGCCCAGGCGGCCTGCGGGCGCGGTCCAGCCTAGTCGGCGAGCATCCGCATTGCCCAATGGCTTGGCGGCGTGTTCATCCAGCGCGTTGGCCAGGGTGTGGCTGTCGAGCTCGGGCGCGCCGTGCAGGCGATATAGATGCAGGTGCTTGAACCACATGTCACCAATCCTGTTTAAAAGGTGGCACATTATGTCGAAAGCAGGCCTTTCCTGCCAGCACTCTGGTGTGCCGTCATGCTGTTGCACTAGTTTTAAACTTGTGTTTGATTTGTGTGGGGCATGTTGCCTGTCGCTGGCAGGTGCCTGCGCCTGCTGATCACTGTCATCAATAAAAGAGGTTGTCATGTCTGAAGCGATTTCCAGCGTTACCATGCGCGTGCGGGGCTACCACCTGGACGGCTATGGCCACGTCAACAATGCGCGCTACCTGGAGTTCATGGAGGAGGGGCGTTGGGCATTTTTCGATGAGCACCCGCAATTGATGAAGCAGCTGCATCAGGCGAAGCGGGCGTTCGTCGTGGTGAATCTGAATATCGATTACCGTGCGGCAGCCTTACAAGGGGACGATCTCACGGTGCAGACCGGCATCATCGACGTGAGTGAGCGCAGTGCGCTTTGCCATCACCGCATCGTGCGTCAGGATGGCAGCGTGGTCGCCCAGGCGGATCTGACCTTCGTGCTGCTGGACATGCAGCAAAATCGCGCGGCGACCATCGAGGGCGACGTGCGTGAAGCGCTCATGGGGCTACAGGTCGGCAAAGAGGCCTTTTTGGCTTAAATAGCAATGGAGGTGTCACCGACTGCCCTTGATGCGTATGCAGTGGTATGATGTGAGCGACTCTGCGCGCCGCCTTGCTGGTTAGCTAAAGGCGGCATTTTCAAGCGCTTTCAACTCTCGCAGTGCCAATGCAGTGCAAAGGATCTGACTTTCATGGGTGACATCGCCAGAGAAATCTTGCCCGTCAATATTGAAGACGAGCTCAAGCAGTCGTACCTCGACTATGCGATGAGTGTCATTATTGGTCGTGCGCTCCCCGATGTGCGCGACGGCCTCAAGCCGGTTCATCGCCGTGTGCTGTTTGCCATGCATGAGCTGGGGAATGACTGGAACAAACCGTACAAGAAGTCGGCGCGTGTCGTCGGCGATGTCATCGGTAAGTACCACCCCCACGGTGACAGTGCGGTGTATGACACCATCGTTCGCATGGCACAGCACTTCTCCATGCGTCACGTGCTGGTCGATGGTCAGGGTAACTTTGGTTCCATCGACGGCGATAACGCGGCTGCCATGCGTTACACCGAGGTGCGCATGGCGCGCCTGGCCCACGAGCTGCTGGCGGATCTCGAAAAAGATACTGTCGATTGGGTCGATAACTACGACGGCACCGAACGTATCCCCGAAGTGCTGCCCACCAAAGTGCCGAACCTGCTGATCAACGGCTCCTCGGGCATTGCCGTGGGCATGGCCACCAATATTCCGCCCCATAACATGCGGGAAGTGATCGATGGTTGCCTGGCGCTGATCGACGACTACACCCTGACCGTCGATGACCTCATGCAGTACATCCCCGGGCCAGATTTCCCCACCGGCGGCATCATCAATGGCCGTGCCGGCATTCTGGATGCCTACCGCACCGGACGTGGACGCATCTACGTGCGCGCTTGTCACACCATCGAACACGATGACAAGACCGGGCGTGATCACATCATCGTCACCGAACTGCCGTATCAGGTGAACAAGGCGCGGTTGATCGAGAAGATCGCCGAGCTGGTCAAAGAGAAAAAGATCGAGGGCATTGCCGAGCTGCGCGACGAGTCCGACAAGGATGGCTTGCGTGTGGTGATCGAAGTCAAGCGCGGTGAGTCTGGCGAGGTCGTGGTCAATAACCTGTTTGCCCAGACCCAGCTTCAGAACGTCTTCGGTATCAACATGGTGGCGCTGGAAAATGGCCAGCCGCGCACGCTCAATCTGAAAGAGATGCTCGAGGCGTTCATCCGCCATCGTCGGGAAGTCGTCACGCGGCGCACCCTGTTCGAACTCAAGAAAGCGCGTGAGCGCGGCCATCTGCTGGAAGGCCTGGCCGTCGCCATCTCGAACATCGATGAAGTCATCGAGCTGATCAAGGCATCGCCCAATGCCGCCGAAGCCCGCGAAAAGCTGCTGGACAAGGTATGGCAGCCGGGCCAGGTGACGGCCATGCTGGAGCGTGCAGGAGCCACTTCCTGCAAGCCCGAAGACCTGGATGAAGGGTTTGGACTAAACCCCTCGGCCACCGAGTACCGCCTTTCGCCTGCTCAGGCTCAGGCGATTCTGGAACTGCGTCTGCACCGCTTGACCGGTCTCGAAACCGAAAAGCTGCTGGATGAGTATCTGTCGATTCTCGAAAAGATTGCCGAGTTCACAGAAATTCTTGCCTCTGCCGACCGCCTTATGGAAGTGATTCGGGAAGAGCTGCATGCGGTGCGCGACCAGTTCGGCGACGACCGTCGTACGGAAATTCAGGCCAGCCACCTGGACCTGTCCATCGAAGACCTGATTGCCGAAGAAGACATGGTGGTCACGGTGTCGCGTTCGGGCTACGCCAAGACGCAGCCGCTTTCGGACTATCAGGCCCAGCGTCGGGGTGGTCGCGGCAAGTCCGCCACGGCCATGAAGGACGAGGACGTCATCGAACACCTGCTGGTTGCCTCGACCCATGACACGGTGCTGCTGTTCTCCAACCGGGGCAAGGTGTATTGGCTGAAGGTGTACGAGATGCCCAACGCCAGCCGTGGTTCACGCGGCAAGCCGTTGGTGAACATGCTGCCGCTGGAAGAGGGCGAGTCGGTCAACGCCATCCTGCCTGTGCGTGACTACGACCCCGAGCACTATATTTTCTTCGCCACCGCCAACGGTACCGTCAAGCGCACCAGTCTCGAGCAGTTCTCTCGCCCGCGCAGCGTGGGCTTGATTGCCATCGATCTGGAAGAGGGCGACCGCCTGGTGGGGGCTGCGATTACCTCGGGCAGCGACCACGTCATGCTGCTCTCCTCCAATGGCAAGGCGATCCGTTTCGAGGAAAGCAACGTGCGCGCCATGGGCCGTACCGCTCGCGGTGTGCGCGGCATGCGCCTGCTGGACGACGCGGAAGTGATCAGCCTGATCATTCCCAAGAGCCAGCAAATCGATGCCGAAGCGGACGCCGATGCCGAGCAGGAAGCCCCGGCAGATGCCGCCGAGCTAGCGCAGAGTGATGGTCAGATCTACATCCTCACCGCCAGTGTGAAGGGCTATGGCAAGCGCACCCGCTTGGAAGAGTTCCCGCTGCGTGGTCGCGGTGGGCAGGGTGTGATTGCCATGCAGACCAGTGAGCGCAACGGCGCCCTGGTGGCGGCCATGCAAGTGTATGACAGCGATGAAATGATGCTGATCACCGACCGTGGCACCCTGGTGCGTACGCGGGTGGAAGAAGTGTCGATCACGTCGCGTAATACCCAGGGCGTGATGCTGATTCGCCTGGGCAAAGAAGAGCGGCTGGTGAAAACCGTGCGTGTCGATGAGCCCGAAGATACGGGAGCGCCCGAGGCGGTCGAGCCAGACGAACAAGACAATGGCGCACAGGAACCGGGAACCGATGACACGTCATTATAATTTTTGCGCAGGGCCCGCGGCCCTGCCTGTTGCCGTACTGGAGCGCGCTCGCAGTGAGCTGCTCGACTATCAGGGGCGCGGTTTGTCGGTGATGGAAATGAGTCATCGCAGCGATGAGTTCATTGCCATTGCCGAGCAGGCAGAAGCCGATCTGCGGTCACTGCTGGGCATCCCTGATCAGTACAAGGTGCTGTTTCTTCAGGGCGGTGCCAGCATGCAGTTTGCCATGCTCCCCATGAATCTGCTGGGTGGGGGCGGTAGTGCCAACTTCATCCAGACGGGCATTTGGGGCAAGAAGGCGCTGAGCGAAGCCAAACGGCTCGGTTTTGCCTGCCATGTGGCGGCCAGCAGCGAGTCCAATGGGTATCTGGCGGTGCCTGACGAAGCTTCCCTGTCGCTCAGCAGCGACGCGGCCTACCTGCATTACACCTCCAATGAAACCATTGGCGGGCTGGAGTTCGACTACGTGCCAGACGTCACCCGTGCCGATGGCGGTGACGTGCCCCTGGTATGCGACATGTCCTCCAATATCCTGTCGGGGCCTATCGATGTCAGCGACTTCGGGGTGATTTATGCCGGGGCGCAGAAGAACATCGGTCCAGCGGGATTGACCATCGTGATCGTCCGCGATGATCTGCTGGGCAAGGCGCCTGCAAGCGTCCCTTCGCTGTTCGACTACCAGATGCTGGCTGACGCAGGCTCGATGGTGAATACCCCGCCTACCTACGCCTGGTACCTCTCGGGTCTGGTGTTTCAGTGGTTGAAAAACGACATTGGCGGGCTGGACGCCATGGACCGCATGAACCAGCGCAAGGCGCAAAAACTTTACGCGGCCATCGATGGCAGTGACTTCTACAGCAATCCTATCGCCACAGCCAATCGGTCGCGCATGAACGTGCCGTTCGTGCTGGCGGATGACCGGCTGGACGGTGCCTTCCTCAAGGAGGCCGACGAGGCCGGGCTGCTGAATCTCAAGGGTCACCGCAGCGTCGGTGGCATGCGTGCCAGCTTGTATAACGCGGTGCCGGAAGATGCGGTGGATGCGTTAATTGCCTTCATGGCAGATTTCGAACAACGAAGAGGCTAACCCCCATGTCCGATACGCCGATCAATCTCGACGACTTGCGTCAACGTATCGACCAGCTGGATGGCGATATTCTGCGTTTGATCAGTGAGCGGGCCAACTGTGCCCAGCAGGTGGCTCACGTCAAGCTGGCTCAGGACAAGGATGCGGTGTTCTACCGTCCGGAGCGCGAAGCCCAGGTGCTGCGCCGTATCATGGCGTTGAACAAGGGGCCTTTGGACTCCGAAGAAATGGCGCGGCTGTTTCGCGAAATCATGTCTGCCTGCCTGGCGCTGGAGCAGCCGGTCAAGGTGGCTTATCTCGGGCCTGAAGGCACCTTCACCCAGCAGGCCGCGTTGAAGCATTTCGGTGAAAGCGCCGTCAGCCTGCCGATGGCAGCCATCGATGAAGTGTTCCGGGAAGTGGAGGCGGGGGCCGTCAACTATGGCGTCGTTCCCGTCGAGAACTCCACCGAAGGGGTGGTCAATCACACCCTCGACACGTTCATGGACTCCTCTATCAGGATTTGTGGTGAAGTGGTGCTGCGCATTCACCACCATCTCTTGATCAGTGAAACCACGCGTAAAGAGAAGGTGTCACGCATCTATTCGCACCCTCAGTCGTTCGGTCAGTGCCGCAAGTGGCTGGATGCTCACTACCCTCATGCCGAGCGGGTGCCGGTCTCTTCCAACGCCGAAGCCGCCAAGCTGGTGAAAACCGAGTGGCACAGCGCCGCGATTGCCGGCGACATGGCCGCCAAGCTGTATGGCCTGGAGCGCATTGCCGACAAAATCGAAGATCGGCCGGACAACTCCACGCGCTTCCTGATCATTGGCAATCAGGACGTGCCCATGTCGGGCGAAGACAAGACCTCCATCGTCGTGGCAATGCGTAACCAGCCCGGTGCGCTGCACGATTTGCTGGAGCCCTTCCACCGCCACAAGATCGATCTGACGCGTATCGAAACGCGGCCCTCGCGCACCGGTGTGTGGAACTACGTCTTCTTCATCGACTTCAAGGGCCACCGTGACGAGCCCCAGGTGGCTGCGGTGCTGGAAGAAGTTCGCCTGCGCGCCTCTGAACTGCGGGTGCTGGGTTCCTACCCTCAGGGTGTGCTGTGACGGTTTCACCTTCTCTTGCACCTCGGGTGGCGTGTGTCGAACCGCGCATTCTGATTGTCGGCCTTGGTCTGATCGGCGGCTCCTTGGCTGCCGCATTGCGTGCCTCGGGCTACGCTGGCCAGATCATCGCCTGCGACCCCAATGAGCAGGAAGTGGCATTGGGCATCGAGCTGGGGCTGGTGGATGCCGGCGGTGTCGAGCTTGCCAACTGCTTGAAAGGCGTTTCCATGGTCGTGCTGGCGGTGCCGGTGCTGGCTATGGAAAGCGTGATGAGCACGCTGTCGCGTTCTCTCGATCAGGCGGCTCCCGATGTCGTGATCACCGACGTAGGCAGTACCAAGGCCACCATACGTGATTGCGCCGAGCGCGTATTCGGCCGTGTCATGCCCAATATCGTGCTGGGTCATCCTATTGCGGGCTCCGAGAAAAGCGGTGTGGCAGCCGCCAATCCATCACTGTACGTCAATCACAAGGTGATTCTGACGCCGGAGCCGGATGTCGACCCGGTAGCGCTGGCGCGGGTAGAAACCCTGTGGAGAGCCTGCGGCGCCGACGTGCTGCAAATGAGCGTCGAGCGCCATGATCAGGTGCTGGCGCGCACCAGTCACTTACCCCACTTGTTGGCATTTTCACTGGTGGACACGCTGGCGCGGCAGGACGAGCGGCTGGATATCTTCCGCTATGCTGCGGGCGGGTTTCGTGATTTTACCCGTATTGCAGGCAGTGACCCGGTCATGTGGCGCGACATTTTCGTGGCCAATCGTGACGCCGTGCTCTCTTCTCTGGATGATTTCGAAGCGGGGCTCAAGCGGCTGCGTCAGGCGGTGGAAAGTGCCGACAGCGATGCGATGATTGCCACCTTCGACCGAGCCAGTCATGCTCGCCACTATTTTGATACGTTATTGAATAAAACCAGTTATCAGGCGGAATATCATATGCAACCACACGGTCAAGTGACTTATCGCGTGCAGCCAGGCGGCCAGGCGCAGGGGCGTTTGCGGGTGCCGGGCGATAAATCCATGTCTCACCGCTCGATCATGCTTGGCGCGTTGGCCGAAGGGGTGACCGAGGTCAAAGGCTTCCTGGAGGGCGAAGATAGTCTGGCCACCTTGCAGGCCTTTCGTGAAATGGGGGTGGCCATCGAAGGCCCGCACCAGGGGCGTGTGACCATTCATGGTGTTGGTATGCACGGCCTCAAGGCGCCGGCAGGTCCGCTGTATGTAGGTAACTCTGGCACCGCCATGCGCCTGTTTGCCGGGCTGCTGGCGGGTCAGGCGTTCGATAGCGAATTGACCGGTGATGAGTCACTCACCAAGCGCCCCATGGGGCGTGTGGCAGACCCGCTGCGACTGATGGGAGCGACCATCGATACGGCAGAGGGTGGTCGTCCGCCATTGAAAATTCATGGCGGCGCTGCGCTGAAAGGCATTCATTATGATATGCCCATGGCCAGTGCTCAGGTGAAGTCGTGCCTGCTGCTGGCAGGGCTCTACGCCGAGGGAGAGACCCGCGTGCGCGAGCCAGCGCCGACTCGCGATCATACCGAGCGGATGCTCAACGGGTTTGGCTACGCCGTTTCTCGCGAGGGCGACACCTGCTGGCTGCAGGGAGGCGGTCAACTGACGGCGGGGCCGATTGACGTGCCCTCCGATATCTCTTCGGCTACCTTCTTCCTGGTCGCCGCTGCCATTACCCCTGGTTCCGACATCACGCTGGAGCACGTGGGCATCAACCCGACGCGTATCGGTGTCATCAATATTCTGACCCTGATGGGCGCTGACCTGACGCTTGCAAACCAGCGCGAGGTAGGCGGTGAGCCCGTGGCGGACATCCGTATTCGCTATGCGCCGCTGAAGGGTATCGATATTCCTGTCGATCAAGTGCCGCTCGCCATCGATGAATTCCCGGCGCTGTTCATTGCGGCGGCCAATGCACAAGGCACCACGCGGCTGCGCGGAGCTGAAGAGCTGCGCGTCAAAGAGTCGGACCGTATTCAGGCCATGGCAGATGGTTTGGCGATTCTGGGTGTCGAGCATACGGTCGTGGAAGACGGCATCGACATCATCGGTAACGGTGACGAGAGCGTGCCGAGTTACGGCGGTGGCCGCATCGATAGCCTCGGCGATCACCGCATTGCCATGGCGTTTGCGATTGCCTCCCTGCGCGCGGGTGCTGAGATCGTCATCGACGATTGCGCCAACGTGGCAACGTCCTTCCCTGACTTCGTGACGCTGGCTCAGCGTATCGGTATGCGTGTCGATGTGGAGGGCGTCCATGACCGCTAACGCTCCTGTGCTGACCATCGATGGCCCCGGCGGTGCCGGTAAAGGCACGATCAGCAGCCTGGTGGCTGAACGGCTGGGCTGGCATTTGCTGGATAGCGGTGCGCTCTATCGGTTGACGGCCCAGGCGGCCGTCAAGCATCACGTGGCGTTGGATGACGAAGCGGCGCTGGCCGATATCGCAGCAACCCTGGACGTTGCTTTCCCGGTGGAAGAGGGTCGGCCACGCACGCTGCTGGAAGGCGAAGACGTCAGTCGGCTCATTCGTACCGAGCAAGCGGGCGAACGTGCTTCCCAGGTGGCCGCATTGCCAAAGGTACGCGCTGCGCTGCTGCAGCGACAGCGTGATTTTTGTCAGTCTCCCGGGCTGGTGGCGGATGGACGCGATATGGGCACAGTGGTGTTTCCAGAGGCGCCGCTGAAGATTTTTTTGACCGCCAGTGCCGAGGAAAGGGCGCATAGACGGCATCTGCAGTTGCAGGAAGCAGGGGTGGATGCTAGTCTGTCGAGTCTTTTGAAGGAGATTCAGGCACGCGATGCACGCGACACGCAGCGCAGTGTGGCTCCGCTCAAGCCGGCAGATGATGCCATCACGCTTGACACCACGCGCCTGAGTATACCGGAAGTGGTTGATCGGCTAACCGAGCTGCTTGCCCAACGGGGCATGTTTAACGGCGCTTGATTCTCCCTTGCGGCGTTTTTGGAAAGGTGTCACGACGTGGCAGGGCGACAGTAATATCTTAGTGAGCCCGGTCAGGTCCAACCAGCGCTAACACCTCCAGAAGCTGAATGACATTAGGCCCGTACTCGCTGGTGGTACGGAGAAGGCAGTTATGCCTCAACAACGTTGATCACGTAGGAAAACCATGAGCGAAAGCTTTGCTGAACTGTTTGAACAGTCCCTTAACGACATCAACATGGAGCCGGGCGCCATCGTTGCGGCTCAAGTTGTCGACATCGACGGTGACTGGGTTACCGTTAACGCTGGTCTGAAATCCGAAGGTCAGATCCCTGCGGCACAATTCCGTGACGAGAATGGTGAGCTGACCATCGCGATCGGTGACGATGTGCACGTTGCGCTGGAAGCCGTAGAAGATGGCTTCGGCGAAACTCGCCTGTCCCGTGAAAAAGCCAAGCGCGCAGAAGCTTGGAAGATTCTGGAAGCGGCCTTCGAGAAAGACGAAATCATCAAAGGCGTGATCAACGGTAAAGTCAAAGGCGGCTTCACTGTCGACGTCGACTCCATCCGTGCCTTCCTGCCGGGCTCTCTGGTTGACGTTCGTCCGGTTCGCGACACTGCGCACCTGGAAAACAAAGAGCTGGACTTCAAAGTCATCAAGCTGGATCCGAAGCGTAACAACGTCGTTGTATCGCGTCGTGCCGTGCTTGAAGCTGAAAACAGCGCCGAGCGTGAAGCGCTGCTGGCCACGCTGCAAGAAGGTCAGCAAATCAAGGGTATCGTCAAGAACCTGACCGACTACGGTGCTTTCGTAGATCTGGGCGGTGTCGATGGCCTGCTGCACATCACCGACATGGCGTGGAAGCGTATCAAGCATCCGTCTGAAATCGTTGCCGTTGGCGACGAGATCAACGTCAAAGTGCTGAAATTCGACCGTGAGCGCAACCGCGTTTCTCTGGGTCTGAAGCAGCTGGGTGAAGATCCGTGGGTCAACATCAAAGACCGTTACCCGGAAGGCATGAAAGTGCAAGCAGTGGTCACTAACCTGACCGATTACGGCTGCTTCGCTGAGCTGGAAGAGGGTGTCGAAGGTCTGGTTCACGTGTCTGAAATGGACTGGACCAACAAGAACATCCATCCGTCTAAAGTCGTTCAAGTGGGCGACGATGTTGACGTCATGGTGCTCGATATCGACGAAGAGCGTCGTCGTATCTCCCTGGGTATCAAGCAGTGCACTGCTAACCCGTGGGAAACCTTCAACGCCGAGTACAACAAGGGCGACCGCGTTTCTGGTACCATCAAGTCCATCACAGACTTCGGTATCTTCATCGGCCTGGAAGGCGGTATCGACGGTCTGGTTCACCTGTCCGACATCTCCTGGACGGAAACCGGTGAAGAAGCGGTTCGCAACTTCAAGAAAGGCGACGAGGCAGAAGCCGTTATCCTGTCTATCGACCCTGAGCGCGAGCGCATCTCTCTGGGCATCAAGCAGATGGATTCCGATCCGGTTGCCGAATACCTGTCTGTCAACGACAAGGGCAGCATCGTGACGGGTCGCGTCGTAGAAGTTGACGCCAAGGAAGCTCACATCGAGCTGGCCACTGACGTCATCGCGGTTCTGAAGGCTTCTGAAATCAGTGCTGACCGTGTTGAAGACGCACGTAACGTACTGAGCGAAGGCGACAGCGTCGAAGCGCGTATCGTCAGCGTTGACCGCAAGAGCCGTCAGATTGCTCTGTCCGTCAAGGCCAAAGAGCAGGACGACACGCGTCAGAACCTGAAGAAACTGCGTGAGCAAGAGCCGGAAACTGCCGGTGGTCCGACCACGATTGGTGATCTGATCAAGCAGCAAATGGGCCAGGACTAATACCAGTCTTGTCTCGGAAAACGCCGCCCTTTGGGGCGGCGTTTTTGTTTCTGTCTGCTTAAAATAGGTTGTTGTTAAGGGGGTGCAAACGTTGCTATAAGTGGTATGCGCAATTGTCACATCGCCTTTAATGGCATTAGAGTGTATAAAATTGTTTAGTAAAGGCGCTAAAATCAACTAGACTATTGTCAATCAGTGGATTTAAGGTAATAATGTGTCCGCATCCTGAAGTAGTCGGTGTTGAGTTTCCCGGCTCAGTGCCAATGCAGTTATTTTTTCTAAAAGGACCTCCCATGTCTCTGTTAAATGATTACATCCAAAAAGAACAGCAGCTTAAGCAGCTCCAGGAAGAGCTGCAGCGTTTGGAAAATGACCAGCGTCTGAAAAGTGAGCTTGAATTTAAAGCTAAACTGGAAGCGTTAATGACCGAGTTTGGCAAGCGCCCATCCGACGTCATTGCATTGCTGGATCCTGCTGCCGATCAGCGTAGCGCACCCAAGGCAGCTGCCGCTGCTACTCGCCGCAAGCGTCGCCTGAAGATCTACAAGAACCCGAACACGGGTGAAGTGATCGAAACCCGCGGTGGTAACCACAAAGGCCTGCGTAGCTGGAAAGACGAGCACGGCGATGACACCGTCGAATCCTGGCTCGTGCGCCTGGAAGATTAAGTTAACAACCGGCATTTCTCCCCAGAAGTGCCGGTTTTGTTTTAGCAGTATCGAAGTGTTGCCACCCCGGCCAGGTAATGCTCTCCACAATTTCCCAGCCTTCTCCCTGTATTGAGCAGTGATTATGTCAGGCGTTGCAACGGTACTTTGAGTTCCAGACGTCCCTTGCGCCACAGCACATGGGGTGCCCCCCCGCTAACGTGATAAAGGCTCTGGTGGTAGTGCAGTTGGCACAGTGTTGCCGTCAGCGCATCCGAGAGCTCGCTAAAGTCATCAAACAGCGTTACCGCATAGTGTTGTGAGGGAATATCGATACGTCGATATTCAACCGGTAAAGCCACGCTGTCAGTGCTCGCCTGGTTTTCGATATGCAGCCCGATATCGGTGCGTAGTTTATACGGCTTGGTCGTGCTGTCGAGCGCCGATACTTTGTCTGCTAGCAGGTCAGGAAGGGCCACGGCGGGGGTAGAGCCGCCGAGTTGAGCTTCCAGACATGGAAGATGGTTGGTATGGCGCTTACGATTACCCAAGCCGCTGATGGCGTGTGCCGCTTTGTAGATACGCATATAGACGGCTTGGCGGGGGCCGCCTTGCTTTATATCCGTGGTAAATGACTTTAGTGGCGGCTTCAGTTGATGCCTATCGTTGAGAGCCTGGCGATAATGCCTGGGCGACAGCTGGTAGCGTCGCTGGAAGGCGCGTGAAAAGGATGAGTGATTTACATAGCCACATTGCGCGGCGATATGCGCTATATTTTGCTGGGTCAGCGATAGCAGTACAGCGGCACGCTCCAGTCTGCGCTGCTCCCGGTATGCTCGGGGTGACATGTTAAAGCACTGGCGGAACTGTCGCCGTACCTGTGAGGCTGAATATCCCAACTGCCTGGCGAGATCTTCGATACTCAGCGGTTGATCAAGCGAATCTTGTAGCCAGATTTCAGCTCGTGACATTGCATTGAACACTATCTGGCCTCCTATGCGGGTTCAACAGGTAGCTTGCGACTGACCTGCCTGTGCACTCTCCCGGTGCGTTTGGTGACTCATGACCTGGTAGGCCATCTCTGGTGGCAGTGCGTGCCGGGGCATGGAAATAGACAGAGTGGCCGTACCTTGCCAGCGATGACGTAAAAGGTATTAGCATAAATCACCTGTTCGGTTAGTCATTGTTACCGATGGTGAGATCATCGCGTTGCTGTCTTTATGCTTCCAAGCGGTAGCAAAGGCAAGTTTGCTCTTAAAGAATACGCGTTTGTGCACAGTTTTTGATTAAAATGGCCTGTTGCTCAGGCATGTCGACCATTTTCAGTAGGGTGTAGATGAAACATCAATGAAATATCACAAGGTTTCTAAACAGCTGGATGAGCGTGAAAAGCTACGCAAGTTTCGTGAGCTGGATGACGCCTTTGCCCAGGCGCTGCGTCAATTGGAAGACCCTGACAGTGATTTCGATATTCCCACCGGCCCTCCGGTGCGCTCCTTGGCCGAGCTAGAAGCAGAAGATCAGGCGGACCAACAGAAGCGGCGTGATGAGCTGTTCGGCGAGCGCCTGCATGCGCTGATGGCCGAGTACGACCAATCGGCAGGGGCGTTGCGCGAGTTGATCGATACGTTGCTCAAGTACAATGTGTGGGCGTTGGAGGAAATACCCGGTGAGTGAAGGGGGCTGCTAACGGTAGCGGAAGACCCGCAGGCTGGGCAGAAACACCTCGCTCTCCAGCTTTTCATCCCGTCGCTTTGCGCGGGTGCGGGCTATGGGCGCTGTTTGTGGTGGCGTTTTGATATCGGGTAGACGCCCCTCTGGCGCAGGGACCACAAGGGGCATGGCCACGTTGAGCGCTCGACGCGTGTGGCCATCTGCCAGCGGTTCGGTGTAGAAAAGGTTGGCGCGCATCAGCGGGGCCTGATTCTGTACCTGGGCCAGCACTTCCTGACTGGGGAGGCTGGCTAACTTGCGCAACTGGATGCGTACATGAGGCGCGTCGGTGTCCAGTTGCAGTAGCTTCTGCTCCGCTTCCTGAACGCTTATGCGTTTGATGGAGCGGCCGCTGGTATACCAGGCAAAGCGAATTCTGGCGACGGGGGCTTCGGCGAGAGGGATCAGTCGCCAGCACTGCTTCAAATGTAGCCTGGCCAACCCGCTTTGACGCAGCACGCTGTCCAGGTCAGGGTGACGGCGAGGGAGCCGCTGCCTGGCTTCGCTCAATGCAGTAGGGTGGGCCTGTTTGATGTGCCTGAGCCAGTCACTGATCGCCTGCTTGGCATGATTGACGTCATGAAAGGCCTTCAGTAGTGCTTCGTCCGCCGCGATGACCCCAATGTAATTGCGCGTTTCACGCCCATCCTGGGCTTGCTGATGCCACATGTCCAGCAGCGCACGGCGTAGCCAGCCGGGGTCGCTGAGGCCATCGAAGCGCCACATGGGCAACGGCTGGGTTTCATAAAGCGAAACGGCTTGTTCAATGGCTTGCATCAACTGATCGAAACGGTCATCCAGTTCATGCAGCAGGCGGTAGGCGGGCGAGGACGACATCGTGGGTCAGGCCTCAGGAGAGTGGGGCATCGCGATCCGCCTGTGCCAGCAGAGCGTCCATATCCGCTTCATCCATGGCCGACTCGCCGGAAATACGGTGTGATTCATCGGCCCAGGCACCCAGGTCGAGTAGCTGGCAGCGCTGGCTGCAAAACGGTCGATAGGTACTTTGTGCGCTCCAGGTCACGGGCGTGGCACATTGTGGGCAGGCGACTTCCAGTGGGGCATCGTTGGCAGCGCTCTTCATGCATCTCTCCTCTCATGACTCAATCGTGCATTACTCAATCGTGCGCTATCGTGCTGTAGCGTCGATGCAGCGTGACGACCTGGTGCTGCAGGTGCTCCAGGCTGCCGCTGTTATCGATCACGTCATGGGCACGGCTGAGCCGTTCCTGGCGCGATAGCTGGGCGGCGAGGATAGCACGCACCTGGGCTTCACTCACCCCGTCGCGCGCTAAAGTGCGCGATAGCTGAAGCTCCTCTGGTACATCGACCACCAGTGTGCGTTGCGCCATCGCATCCTGGCCTGACTCGAACAGCAGTGGCGATACCAGCAGAACATAAGGCGAGTTCAGAGCAAGCTCCTTTAGCCGCAACTGCAGGCGTTCACGAATGCGCGGATGGGTTTCGCTTTCCAGCCAGCGGCGCTGTTCGGGGTCGCTGAAAACGATCTGACGCAGCGCGGCGCGGTTCAGGCCACCATCGGCATCGAGCACCTGTTGGCCAAAACGTTGCGCAATCGCCGCCAGCGCTGGCTCTCCGGGCATGACCACTTCGCGGGCGATATCGTCGGCATCTACCCAGCCCACCCCTAGTTCGCCAAATGCGCGTGCCACGGTCGACTTGCCGGAGCCGATACCGCCTGTCAATCCGATGATCATCATCGCCTCCGGTCAGAAGAGTGAGAGATAAAGGGCCATCAGCTCATTGCCCGCCAAAAGCCCTAACCAGCCCGCCAGGGCGAGAAACGGCCCGAAGGGCATCGGTTGACCACGCAGCCTGGGCATCGTCGCTTGAAGCGTCAGCCCGATGATCGCGCCCAGACCGGCTGAGACGATCAGTAGTAGTGGCAGCATTTCCCAACCCAGCCAGGCACCCAGCGCTGCCAGTAGTTTGAAGTCGCCAAACCCCATGCCTTCCTTGCCGGTGAGTAGTTTGAACAGCCAGTAGAAGCTCCAAAGGATCAAGTAACCCGCCATGGCGCCAATCACGGCGCTGGGCAGCATCAGCGGTTGAAACAGCAGCTGGTACAGTAGCCCCATCCACAGCAGGGGTAGGGTGAGAATGTCCGGCAGCAGATAGGTGCGCAGGTCGATGACCGCCAGTACCAGCAGCGTCAAGCAGGCCGCGTACAGAAACAGGCTGGTCAGCGTTGGGCCATGCAGCTGCATGACGGCTACCGCCAACAGTCCACCCATGAGTTCCACGACCGGGTACTGGGGGCTGATTCGTGTGCGGCAGTTGGCGCAGCGTCCACGGCGTTTCAACCAGCCCAGTAGGGGCAGGTTGTCATGCCAGGCAATGGCGTGCTGGCATGAAGGGCACAGTGAAGCAGGGTATGCCAGGTTGAAGCGGGGGTGCGTTTCGGCTGGCTGCTCCAGCGCGACCAGGGCTTCGTTGCGCCACTGACGCATTAACATCACGGGTAGTCGGGTGATGACGACGTTCAAGAAGCTGCCGAAGCACAGCCCCAGCATCAGCGAGATAGCGAGCAGTAAGGTTGGCGATAAACCCATGGAGATCCTGAGGTGAAATAAGCGTGTCGACGGCCGAGCGATTAAAGCGCCGTGCCGATTTCGAAAATGGGCAGATACATGGAGACTACGACACCGCCTACCAGGGCGCCCAGGACCACGATGATAAGCGGCTCCATTAGCGATGTCAGTGCATCGACCTTGTTATCGACTTCTTCTTCATAATAGTCGGCCACTCGGTTGAGCATGGCATCCAGTGAGCCCGCCTCTTCACCAATGCTCACCATCTGCACTGCCAGCGCAGGGAAGCGATTGGTCATGCGCATGGCAAAGTGCAGCTGCTGGCCGGTAGTCACGTCCTGGCGCACTTCGTTGATGGCCTTTATGTAAACACGATTATCGGCGGCACCCGCCGCCGTTTCCAGTCCTTCTACCAGCGGCACCCCGGAAGCAAAGGTCGTTGCCAGCGTCCGGGTAAAACGAGACACCGCGGACTTGTGCATGATGTCCCCGATCACCGGCAGCTTGAGCAGCAGGCCATCCAGCCGATAGGCGAGTTTTGGAGAGCGCCGGGCTGCCGCCTTGAGCAGCATCACACTGCCCACCAGGCCGCCGATGGCATGCAGCCAGTAGCGCTGGGCCATATCGGAGAGGTTGACGGTAAACTGCGTCAGCGCTGGCAACTCGGCACCAAACCCCTGGAACATGCTCTCGAACTCGGGAACCACCTTGATCAGCAGCAACATGGTCACCCCGACCCCAATGGCCATGACCGCTGTGGGATACCAGAGCGCTTTCTTGACACGATTTTTCAGCGATTCGACCTTTTCCTTGTAGCTGGCAATACGCTCCAGCATCTGGTCCAGCGCACCGGCCTGTTCACCGGCATCCACCAGGTTGACGAACAGACGGTCGAACTGCTTCGGATGTTTGGCCATGGCCGTGGAGAGGCTGTCGCCGGAAGAGACGTCTCCCATGATCTGCTGAGTCAGCGCCACCATGGCGGGCTTCTTGAGGCTCTCGGAGACCGCTTGAAGGGCCTGAAGAATGGGGATGCCTGCGCGTACCATGGTGGCCATTTGCCGTGCAAACACCATGATATCGACATTGTTGACCTTGCCCCGGCCGCTAAAGCTGCTGCGTTTTTGGATCTTGCCGGCGACGATCCGTTGCCTGGCGAGCTGATCGACGATATCGGCTCTGGTTCTGCCGATCAGTTCCCCCTTCATTGGGCGGTCCTGGGGGCCTTTCCCCGACCACTTCCAACGGTGCAACGGGGCCGGTTTGGCGCTGCGCGCCTTGGCTTTGGCCATGCGAGGGGTCACTCCTTGCTGATACGGTTGACTTCATCGAGACTGGTGCTGCCATCCAGCACACGGCCAAGGCAACTTTGATAGAGGCTGGGGTGGCCTTCACGTCTGGCCTGCTCGTCGATCTCGATGGCGTTGCCGTCACGCATGATCAACTGGCGCATGTCGTCGCTGATGGGCACGACTTCGTATACCCCAATCCGGCCCTTGTAGCCTTGAGTACACTGCTTGCAGCCCACTGCCTGATAAATGGTGGCATTGCGAATCTCCTGCTGGCTAAAGCCCGCCTTGCGCAGCGCCTCGGCGGGAATGTCGGCAGGTGCTTTGCACAGGTGGCAAAGCTTACGCGCCAGCCGCTGGGCGATGATCAGGCTGACGGAGCTGGCAATGTTATAGGTAGCCACCCCCATGTTCGAGAGGCGTGTCAGGGTTTCGGCGGCGGAGTTGGTATGCACGGTGGAGAGTACCAGGTGCCCGGTTTGCGCTGCCTTGACGGCAATTTCCGCCGTTTCCAGATCGCGGATCTCGCCGACCATCACCACGTCCGGATCCTGGCGCAGGAAGGCACGCAGGGCGCTGGCGAAATTGAGCCCGATTTTGGGCAATACGTTGACCTGACTAATGCCGGACACCTTGATTTCCACCGGGTCTTCCGCTGTACAGATATTGCGCTGCACCTGATTCAGGATATTGATGCCGGTATACAGGGTCACGGTTTTACCGCTACCGGTGGGGCCCGTGACCAGAATCATGCCCTGGGGCTTCTTGAGGGCGCTTTCGTAGGCAGCTTGCTGCTCAGGGGTGAACCCCAACTGGTCGATGCCCAACTGAGCAGACGTGGGGTCGAGAATACGCAGCACGACCTTTTCGCCCCACACCGTGGGCAGCGAGTTGACGCGGAAGTCGATCGAGCGGGTGCGTGACAGCTGCAGCTTCAAGGCACCATCCTGGGGCAGGCGACGCTCGGAGATATCGAGCCGCGACATGATCTTCAAGCGGGCAGCAATGCGATGGCGAAGGGCAAACGGTGGCCGAGCGATCTCCACCAGCATGCCATCGATACGGAATCGCACCCGATACTGGGTTTCATAAGGTTCGAAGTGAATATCCGAAGCGCCTCGACTAATGGCATCCAGCAGGATCTTGTTGACGAACTTGACGACTGGCGCGTCCTCACCGCTTTGGGCGGCTTTATCCAGCGTTGCTTCGTTACCATCTTCGTGCTGTACGACATTGAGTTCACTGACGGCATCGTCCACGTCCTCAAGCTCGTCCAGCATGCTGCGTTCGTTTTGCGCCAGGTACTGTACGAGCGTATCGCGTAGCTGATCGGCAGGGGCCAGTACGCCGTCCACGCTCAGCCCGGTAGCAAACTGCAGCTCGTCCAGCTGGGTCAGCGTGGCGGGGTAAGGGACTGCCACGGTCAACCGGTGGCCATGGCGGGCCAAGGGCAAAATACCTAGCCGCTCAAGAATCTTGACCGGATAGTCGTTGGCAGGAGGCAGGGCGGCCACTCGTATGGCCTCCAGCGATACCACCGGCAGGCCGTACTCCCAGGCAGCCGCCACGGCAGCCTCTTCGGCGGAGACCAGGCCGCTATCCACTACGTGTTGCAGCAGCGATATCTCCAGCTCGGTGGCGGTATTTTCCGCAATGGCGGCCTGGGCATCCGTGAGCAGGCCGTGCTTGACCAGCCGTTTGGCGATACCGCGCAGCCCCCCGTTCAGGGCAGCATGGCTCAGCGTAGACTCAGGGGCAGGTTGGCTCATGGCATACTCGGCAGCGGGCAAATGAAACGGAATGTAATGCTGAGGGTTGTACCATATTTACTGTTCCCGAGGTACCAGCCACGTACAGGCTCCATACCGTGAAATAGGCCGATTATCGGGGCATGTCAGGAAGATAAAGCTGGTTGCCAATGGGGGGTGGTTAAGCTAATTTAATCAGCAATCAAGGCTGATGTTCAGTAAGATTTGGCCTGACGATGACTCTTACACCGCAAGGGAACTCCGCAATGCAAACGACCCAACCCAACCAACCCCGCCGCTTCAAGCAGCCGGGCTTCACCCTCATCGAGCTGCTGATCGTGGTGGCGATTATTGGTATTTTGGCGGCGGTGGGTGTGCCGCAGTACGGAAATTATTTGGATCGTTCTGAGCAAAGTGCCTGTATTGCAGAACTAAACTCTTTCCGATCGTTGGCTGTTGCCTCATCCGTCGATGCTGATAATTCACAAATTGAGGCCTTTAGTTTTCAGTCGTGTGAAGAGGGCACAAATAAGACAGCACTTGTCGACCGATTTACAAGTACTTCAGAAGAGAACCCCGGCCCAATAACAGTCACAACTGGGAGCCGTGAAGTAGTTGTAACGGTCACAGAGACTGGACGTATTGTTGCTGGCACTGGTGGTGATGGTTAACTAATAGTTGATAGGCGATATATTACGCACTAGGCCGCTTCTTCAAGAGCGGCCTTTTCACTGTATCATGTGAAGTACTGTATGCGAACTCTAGCCAGCGGTTTTAGCCTGTTCGAGCTGTTAATCATGATAGCGGTGATAGCCCTTTTGTCAGGAATGAGTCGGCCCGCGTACTTGGCTTACCTGGACCGTTCCGCCTTCAGCGCCTGTCAGTAAGAGCTAATGCTCGCGTATTGGCGACGGATCACCTGGATGATGCCCTTGAGCCATACCGCTCGTGGGTGAAAGCAACCAACCTACCCAGTTAGCCGTTGCGAATGCTTTACGCGGCGTATTCGAGGGCGAGGCCACGGAGCTTGTGCTGGATACCCAGCGCTCAGGCGTTCAGGCTCGCATAACGAGCCAAGGCATGATCGAGCGCGTCGTCACACCTTGATATGAAGGTGCGTTACCAAGCTGGCTCTTCATACAAGTGCGCGAACTTTACACACTCCCTGCGTAATTCCCTCATACACTAGTGGCTTCTTCAGGCAACAATAACTTCCGGAAGCCCATTATGAAATCACTTCCTCTAGCAGCGCTCCTTGGCACGCTATGCTGGCACGGCCTGGCGAGTGCTCAACCTGCACATGCCCCCGCCCATGGCGCCCGTGGCCACCAGGAGCAGCAGGTGGGCCAGGGTGGGCGTGAGCATCGTCAAGAACATCGCCATGAATATCGCCGTGATCGTGAGCAGCGCTCGGAGCGCTATATCGATCTGCCGCGTATCAACGAGCGGGAGCTGCTTGGCCTGCTGCGCCAGTACGAAGCCCCCCGCGCCGAGCCGCTGCCGCCCGGCATACAGCGCCGCCTGGAGCGGGGCAAGCCGCTGCCGCCGGGGATCGCCAAGCGCTTCGATGGCCCCATTGCACAGCAGCTGCCACGCTACCCGGGCTATGAGTGGGAGCGCGTCGGGGCAGACGTGGTGCTCATCGAAGCCGCTACGCGGGTAGTGGTAGATATACTGGTAGATGCCCTGCGATAACGAGTTCTTGGCTAGTGTTGTGGGTAGTCGCTTGAGCGAGCGTTCATGGTAATGCCATCGGCTAGCGCTTATGCTGACCTATCTATTGTCACTCATTCAATGTTCGTCAGAAGAGGCAACTTGATGGCAGCGTATACCCTGGAAGCGCGCCTGGCGCTGGCAATCACCATCGCCGAAGAGGCGGGGCAGATGATCCGCGAGGCGCGTGAGCAGCAGAACTTCGCCCAACGCTTGAAAGAGGGCGTTGAACTGGTCACCGATGTGGATGTCGCCGTCGACCAGCGAATCAGTCAGCGCCTGGAAGAGCACTTTCCCGGTGAGGCAAGGCTGAGCGAAGAGCTGAGCCCTGAACAGGCGCTCTCCCATCCCGCCGAACAGCTATGGGTCGTGGACCCTATCGATGGCACGGTGAACTTTGCCCAGGGCCAGCGCCATGTGGCGGTGTCGATTGGCTGGATTGAGCAGGGCGTGGGCAAGATAGGCGTCGTTCATGCACCGTTCCTGAATGAGACCTTCAGCGCAGCCCAGGGGCTGGGTGCCTACTGCAACCAGCGGCGTATTCAGCCCAGCGGTGCCGAATCGCTGGCCAGCACGCTGGTGGCTACCGGGTTTCCCTACGACAAGCAGGCCCGCAAGGCCCTGCTGCCACGGCTCGAAGCCGTCCTGACCCACTGCCAGGACATCCGACGCAACGGTGCCGCGGCGCTGGATATCTGCGACATTGCCTGTGGGCGCCTGGATGCCTATTACGAAAGCGTATCCCCCTGGGATTTTGTGGCAGGCTGGGTGATCGCCCGGGAAGCCGGGGCGCGCGTGGGGCATTTGGTCGAGGTGCCGGAAGGCATTCCTGCCGACCTTTTCCCAGAGCAGCTGTTGGTAACCGCCCCCGGCGTGTACGATGCCATGGCGACGCTGCTGGCAAACGCGGATCGCTAGCCTGATGGGTGCTTTTCAACGCAGCACGGCAAGCATTTGAAAAGAAAGCGCAAAAAGGGCTTTTCATTTGGCTAATAAAGCGCTAGTATACGCACCGTCCTGAAGCGAAAGCCAACGGGCATCGGAGTGTGGCGCAGCTTGGTAGCGCGTTGCAATGGGGTTGCAAAGGTCGCAGGTTCGAATCCTGTCACTCCGACCAATGTCGAAAAAGCCGCTGCATTTATTGCAGCGGCTTTTTTCGTTGGCTCATGTTGGTGTCTCTTGATATACGTCAAGTTTTGAACGGTGGAAATCATTCTGTGCAGCCGGGTACGGTATGCTCTTGGGCAGGTGGAAGGTCTACTCAAGCGCATCGATCAGGAGGCAAGGATGAGTCGCACAGGCAAGCAGTCTGCAACGCCCGAGGCATGGCATGGGCTGTCGGTAGACGAGGCGTTGGCGCAACAGTCGGCGACCCGTGAAGGTCTGAGCCGCGAAGAAGCAGAGGCGCGTTTGGCTCAGTATGGTGAAAACCGCCTGGAGCAGGCCCAAGGGCGCCCCTGGTACAAGCGGCTGCTGGCGCAGTTTGCCAATATTCTGATGCTGATTCTGGTGGTCGCGGCGGTGGCCAGCTTTCTGCTGGGCCACGTGATTGATGCGGCCGCCATCGTGGGCGTGGTGTTGATTATTGCCTTGATCGGCTTTTTCCAGGAAGGCAAGGCCGAGCAGGCGCTGGACAGTATTCGCAACATGCTCTCTCCCCAGGCAAACGTGCTGCGCGATGGCCAGCGCACCACGGTGCCCGCCGAAGCGCTGGTGCCCGGGGACATCGTGCTGTTCGAGAGCGGGGATCGCGTGCCTGCGGATGTTCGGTTGCTGGAAGTACGGCGCTTGAAAACCGATGAGGCTGCCCTGACCGGTGAATCGGTACCCGTCGATAAGCAGCCCGAACCGCTGGCCCGCGATACCGAGCTTGCCGAGCGTTCGAACATGGCGTTTGCCAGCACGCTGGTCGTGCAGGGGAATGCCCGGGGCCTGGTGGTGGCGACCGGAGGGCGCTCGGAAATTGGCAAGATTTCCGAATTGCTGCGCAGTGTCGAGCAGATCAAGACGCCATTGCTACAGCAGTTGGATAGAGCTGGCCGAGTACTGGCGGTGTTTATCCTGCTGGCCGCTGGGATCACGGCGCTGCTGGGTACCTGGCTGCATCAGCAGCCCTTGGGTGAGATGTTCATGGCGGCCGTGGGCCTGGCGGTAGCGGCCATTCCCGAGGGCCTGCCTGCGATTGTGACCATTGGCCTGGCGCTGGGCGTTCAGCGCATGGCCAAGCGGCGGGCCATTATCCGGCGGCTGCCCGCCGTGGAAACGCTGGGTTCGATTTCCACCATTTTCTCCGACAAGACCGGCACTCTGACCCGTAATGAGATGACTGCCCAGGCAATCTGGCTGCAGGATGCCCGTTTTACGCTCGAGGGTATCGGCTTTGCCCCGCATGGCAAGCTATGCCGGGAAGGAGCGGCCACCGAGGCGCAGTGCAATGGACGGGCCCATGAACCTGCCTTGCAACGTTGCCTGTTGGCCAGCGTACTATGCAACGATGCCGAGCTTCACCAGGAAGATGAACGCTATCGAATCTTTGGCGACCCCACCGAAGGGGCGCTGGTGGTGGCTGCCGAGAAAGCGGGGCTTGATCACCTGGCGTTGCGCCAGCAGTACCCGCGTCTCGATGCGATTCCTTTTGAATCAGAGCACAAGTACATGGCCACGCTGCATGACCTTGAGGGTGGGCGGCGGCTGCTGGTCAAGGGCGCGCCGGATCGCATTATCGAAATGAGCAGCCATGTGATCACCGATGAAGGCGAAGCCCCGCTGGTAGCCAGCGAGTGGGAGGCGCATATCGAAGCGCTGTCCTCGAAAGGCTTGCGGGTGCTGGCGATTGCCGAGAAGGCAATGGAAGAAGACGCTGAGCTCGACCACCCTCATGTGCAGTCGGGGTTGCGCCTGCTGGGGTTGATAGGGCTGTTGGACCCGCCCCGTGAAGAGGCCATCGAGGCGGTGAAACGCTGCCAGCGCGCCGGTATTCGCCCGGTGATGATCACCGGAGACCATGCTGCCACCGCCCTGGCCATTGCCCGCCAGTTGGGATTTCAGCACACCGAACGGGCCTTGACCGGGCGTGAAATGGAGGCCATGTCGGATGAGCAGCTCGAAGCGATCATTCTGGAGGTGGATGTGTTTGCTCGGGCGTCACCAGAGCACAAGCTGCGGTTGGTCAAGGCCATGCAGGCGCGTGGAGGCGTGTGTGCCATGACGGGTGATGGGGTCAACGATGGCCCGGCGCTCAAGCGGGCAGATGTGGGTGTCGCCATGGGCATTCAAGGAACGGAAGCGGCCAAGGATGCCTCGCAAATGGTGCTGGCCGATGACAATTTCGCCACCATCGTCCACGCCATCGAAGAGGGGCGTAAGGTTTACGACAACATTCGCAAGACGATTACCTTCATCCTGCCTACCAACGGTGCCCAAGGGCTGGCCATCATGCTGGCCGTGCTGGCGGGCACAAGCCTGCCGGTGACTCCGCTGCAGGCGCTGTGGGTGAACATGGTGGTGGCCATTACGCTGGGCCTGGCGCTGGCATTCGAATCCGGTGAGAAGGACCTGATGCAGCGGCCGCCCCGGGACCCCAAAGCGCCGCTGCTGGATCTCTTTTTGCTTTGGCGGGTGGTGTTCGTATCGCTACTGCTGCTGATTGGCGTATTCGGTATGTTCAACTGGATTCTGGGGCAGGGGGGTAGCGAAGCGCTGGCTCGCACGGGCGCAGTCAACATGCTGGTGGCGGGCAGTGCCGCTTACCTGATCAATAGCCGATACTTGCTCAACAGTACGCTGACCTGGGAAGGCGTGTTTGGCAGTCGACCGGTATGGCTTGCCATCGGGTTGGTCCTGCTGCTGCAACTGGGGTTTACCTATTTACCCTTCATGCAGTTCGTGCTGGTCAGCGAGGGGCTGGCTGCTCACCACTGGCTTGCCATCCTGGCGGGAAGCGTGGCCGTGTATGGTGTGGTCGAGGTGGAGAAAAGTATCCTTCGCCGGAGGAGTTGAGTACTGCCGCTTGCCAAGGGCAGGCGGCAGAAACGTTAGCGCGACGTGGGTGCTTAGTTGCCCTGGGCTTTGTGGTCGGCAAGTGCCGCTGCTACGGCCTCTTGCCACTGCCCTTCGGTAATGCCCCAGTGGTCGGCCTGCTCCTTGTCAGGATTGCCGGCCGCTGCTGCATTCAGCTCTTCCGGGGAGTAGCTTTCAAAACAGTGCTTGGCAAACGCCTTGGCCTTGCCATCGCTCAGTTGATTGATCATTTCCATGGGTCGCTCCTTTCCCTGGTGCTGAAGTAAGAGGTAATAAGTACCTGATGCCGAGCGCAGCCCGGCAACGGACAGCCGTCAGTATAGCCTCAGGCCATCAATGCATCCACGACGATCTTGACGGCAATCGTGGCCAGCAGGCACATGATGAGCCTGTCGAACCAGCGATGGGGCAGGCGTTTGCCCAGCCGGGCGCCCAGCGGCATGGCCGCCAGAATGACCAGCAGGGCCGCCAGACTGTACAGCGAGCGCTCCCAGGTGAGAATCCCCGCGCTGAGCAGGGCCGGAATCTGCACCAGGGTGATCGCCACGAAGAACACCGATATCGAGCCGATGAACACCGGGCGCTCCAGACGCATCGCGTTCAGAAAGGTCACCGACGCCGGGGCGGACATGCCCGCCGCGCCTTGCAGCACGCCTGCCACCAGCCCCACCGGCAACACGATGCGCTGGGCCAGCGGGAAAGGCAGTGTGAAGCTGCGGTTGGCCAGCTTGATGGCCAGATAGAGCACGATGGCCGCCGCCACGCCCAGCGACAGCAGCGTGGGCGACAGCACCACCAGCCCCCAGGTGCCGATCACGATGCCCAGCCCGCCGGAGAGGCCGAACCAGAGCAGGAAGCGATGCGGCAGCAGGTGGTGGCGGTACTGCCAGACCTGTAGGGCATTGCTGAACAGGTTCGGCGCCACCAGCACGGCAATGGCCAGCTTGACGTCGTACAGCATGGTCAGCACGGGAATGACGATGACCGGTACGCCAGAGCCGATGGCACCCTTGATGATTCCCGCGGCCATGAGCGTCAGAAAGGCAACGATCATGCGGCGTTACTCAGATTACTTGAGTACATGGGCTTACTTGAGCACATAGCAGGGCGTGTAGGGCTGCCCATCCAGTTTCATGCGGCCCTGGGCCACGAAGGAGCTGAGCAGAGCGTCCAGCCGCTGCATCAGCTCGGGCTCCGCGGTCAGCTCGAAAGGCCCGTGGGCCTCGATGGCCCGAATGCCAGGCTCTTTCACGTTGCCTGCCACGATGCCTGAAAAAGCACGGCGCAGATTGGCTGCCAGCTCGTGGGTGGGCTGCTGGCGGTGCAGTGCCAGGCTGCGCATGGCCTCATGGGTAGGCTCGAAGGGGGCCTGGAACTCGCGGGCAATGGTCAGACGCCAGTTGTAGTAGAACGCATCCTGGTGCTGGCGGCGGAACTCGCTAATCTGCTGGATGCCATCGCGCATGGTGCGTGCCACGGCCGTCGGGTCGCCGGTGATGATGGTGTAGAAGCGGCGGATCTCTTCACCCAGGGTGTAGACCAGGAACTCGTCGATTTTCTCGAAATACTCGGCGGAACTGGCGGGGCCGGTGAAGACCAGCGGGAAGGGAATGTCCTGGTTGCTGGGGTGCAGCAGAATGCCCAGCAGGTAGAGAATCTCTTCGGCGGTGCCCACGCCGCCGGGGAACACGATGATGCCGTGGCCCAGGCGCACGAAGGCTTCCAGGCGCTTTTCGATATCCGGCATGACCACCAGTTCATTGACGATCGGGTTGGGGGCTTCCGCGGCAATGATGCCTGGCTCGGAAATGCCCAGGTAGCGGCCCTCCTTGCGGCGCTGCTTGGCATGCGCCACATTGGCCCCTTTCATGGGGCCTTTCATGGCCCCTGGGCCGCAGCCGGTGCAAATATCCAGGTCGCGGAGCCCCAGGTGATAGCCGACGTCCTTGGTATATTCGTACTCTTCACGGGAAATCGAGTGGCCGCCCCAGCACACTACCAGGCTCGGGTCGCGGCCCGGCTTCAGCGTGCCCGCCTTGCGCAGAATGTGGAACACGGCATTGGTGGTGCCTTCGCCGGTGCTGAGGTCGAAACGATTGTGGTGCTGGATCTCGTTATAGACGTAGACGATGTCACGGATGATCGACGACAGGTGCTCACGAATGCCGCGTATCATGCGTCCGTCAACGAAGGCTTCCGCTGGAGCGTTGGTGAGCTTCAGACGTATCCCGCGATCCTGCTGCAGCACTTCGATGTCGAAATCCTTGTAGGCTTCGAGGAGGGCCAGGCTGTCATCGGTGGGGCTGCCGCAGTTGAGCACGGCGAGGGCGCAGCGGCGCAACAAATCATGTAACCCGCTTTTCGAGGTGCTCTTGAGGCGATTGACCTCGTGCTGGGACAGCACTTCCAGGCTGCCTTCGGGAGAAATGATGCTGGAAATGGTGGCGCGGGGTGCTGAAGGTTGCGTCATTGTATGGACTATCCCTGAGTATGATCATGACCAATCGGCATACTAGCATGCTGCTCTCTCACGTTCAGCTGCCTTGCCCTGCTACGGGCACCCGTGCCCGAGGCGGTCGTTTTTTATGCTAGGCTAGAGGCTTGGCGCCGGTAGGCATCCATTCCAGGCGCCCTGGTGATCCTCACTGTGACAGTGACCGTTAATGATGAAGTTGCCGGGAATCCATGTTCAACGCTCAATACTTTCGTACCTTTATCACGCTGGTGGAGACGGGCAGTTTCACGCGCACCGCACGACGCCTTGAAATGACGCAGCCAGGCGTCAGCCAGCATGTCAGAAAGCTGGAAACCTATCTGGATAAAGCGCTGATCGAGCGTCACGGGCGCAGTTTCACGCTGACCGAGTCTGGTCGTCGCGCCTATGACTACGCGCTGAAGCTGTTTGCCGAGCATGAACAGTTCAGGCATGGGCTGGACGATGATTCGCTGGATAGCGGCGAGTGCCGCATTGCCTCCCCGGGCAGCGTTGGGCTGATGTTCTACCCGTATATCCTGGGGCAGCAGCAGATGCACCCCAGCCTGACCGTCAACTACAGCTTTGCCTTCAATCATGAGATCGTCAACGACCTGTTGGAAGGGCGTTACGATATTGGCATCGTCACCGAGCAGGTCAACCATACCGAGCTTGCCTGCACCGTCTGGCACAAGGAGCCCCTGTGCCTGGTGGTGCCCGCCGACTTCGCGGGCAGTTCCCTGGCCGAACTGATGGGGTTGGGCTTCATCAATTACTACGATGGCATTAACCATGCCAACGCGCTGCTACGGGCCAATTTCCCCGACGAGTTCCGCTCCATGACGCATTTTCGCCACCAGGGGTTTACCAACGAAGTCAGCATGGTGCTGGACGCTGTGGCTCGGGGGTTGGGCTTTACCGTTGTGTCACGGCTGGTATTGGAAACTTCTCCCTGGCAGCGCCAGGTGAAGCCGCTGGCACTGCCGCAGGTCATTCACGAAGTGCTCTATCTGCTGCGGCGCAAGGATTCCGTGTTGCCCAAGCGTTACGAGAAGCTGCTCAAGGGTTTCCATGACCAGCGGCTACAAGAAACGACGCCTCTGGAACCCTGAACAGGGCCCCAGAGGCGCGAGGGGAGGCTTACCTAGAGGCGATATTCGTCAATGCTGGGGCACGAGCACACCAGTTGGCGATCACCAAAGACGTTATCCACTCGGTTGACCGATGGCCAGTACTTGGCGGCGGCGACGGCTTCGCTGGGGAAAGCCCCCAATTGGCGGTCATAGGGGCGCTGCCAGTCGCTGTCCATGACGTCGGCCTGGGTATGCGGCGCATTGACCAGCGGGTTGTTGTCCAGCGGCCACTCTCCATTCTCGATGCGCGCGATCTCTTCACGAATGGCAATCATCGCGTCGCAGAAGCGGTCGATCTCGTAGAGTGATTCGGACTCGGTAGGCTCGATCATCAGCGTGCCGGGTACCGGGAACGACATGGTCGGCGCATGGAAGCCATAGTCCATCAGTCGCTTGGCGATATCTTCTTCACTGATACCCGAGGCGCTCTTGAGCGGGCGGATGTCGATGATGCACTCGTGGGCCACATAGCCGTTCTGGCCGCGATAGAGAATCGGGTAGGACGGCGCCAGCCGTTTGGCGATGTAGTTGGCGTTGAGAATGGCGATCTCCGTTGCCTCGCGCAGCCCCCGCGCGCCCATCATTTTGATGTACGCCCAGGAGATGGGCAGGATCGAGGCGCTGCCAAAGGCGGCAGCAGACACTGCGCCACCGGGCTGTACGCCATCGATGGGCGTGACCACATGGTTGGAAACGTAAGGAGCCAGATGCGCCTTGACGCCAATGGGGCCCATGCCTGGACCGCCACCCCCGTGAGGAATGCAGAAGGTCTTGTGCAGGTTGAGGTGCGATACATCCCCGCCGAAGTCGCCTGGGCGTGTCAGCCCCACCTGGGCGTTCATGTTGGCGCCGTCCACGTAGACCTGACCACCGTGCTGGTGAATCACCTCACACACCTGACGAACGTGGGACTCGAACACGCCGTGGGTAGACGGGTAGGTGATCATCACCGCCGAGAGCCGCTCGCTGTACTGCTCGGCCTTATGGGTCAGGTCGGCCAGGTCGATGTTGCCGTTGGCGTCGCACTCGACCACCACCACCTCCATGCTCAGCATGGCGGCAGATGCCGGGTTGGTACCGTGGGCAGAGCTGGGAATCAGGCACACATCCCGGTGGGCTTCCCCTTGGGCGGCCTGGTAGCGGCGAATGGCCAGCAGGCCGGCATATTCGCCCTGAGCGCCAGAGTTGGGCTGCATGGAGATATGATCATAGCCGGTCACTTCCACCAGGAAAGCGGCCAGCTCGTCGATCATCTGATGATAGCCCGCCACCTGGTCGCGAGGCGCGAAGGGGTGCAGGTGCGCGAAGGCAGGCCAAGAGACCGGAAGCATCTCGCTGGTGGCGTTGAGCTTCATGGTGCATGAGCCCAGCGGAATCATGGCATGGGCCAGTGAGAGGTCCTTGTTCTCCAGGCGTTTCAGGTAGCGCAGCATTTCGGTTTCGCTGCGGTAGCGCGTGAACGTCGGATGGCTCAGGAAGTCGCTTTCCCGCTGGTACTCGGCCGGAATGCCTGCCAGCTTGCCTTCCACCACTTGCTCGTCGAGGGCGGCGACGGAAAGACCGTGCTCATCGCCGAGCAGCACATCGAACAGGGTCGCGACGTCATGGGCCGTCGTGGTTTCGTCGAGGCTGATGCCGACATCGCCATTGGCGAAATAGTGCAGGTTGATGTCATGGGTCATGGCGCGGCCATGGATCTTGCCTGCATCGACCTGGGTAAGGCGCAGCGTATCGAACCAGCTATCGTTGGCCAGCTGCACACCCACCTGTTGCAGCCCGGTGGCCAGCAGGGTGGTCAGACGGTGAACGCGGCCAGCGATTTTGCGCAGCCCCTCGGCACCGTGATAAGTGGCATAGAAACCGGCAATGTTGGCCAGCAGCGCCTGGGCGGTACAAATGTTGGAGGTGGCCTTCTCGCGACGAATGTGCTGTTCGCGGGTCTGCATGGCCATGCGCAGCGCGGTCTTGCCACGGCTGTCTTTTGAAACGCCGATGATGCGGCCCGGAATGGAACGCTTGAGCTTGTCGGAGGTGGCAAAAAACGCTGCATGTGGGCCACCGAAGCCCATGGGTACGCCAAAGCGCTGCGAGCTGCCCACCACGATGTCGGCACCAAAGATACCGGGCTCTTTCAGCAGTACCAGGCTCAGTAGATCCGTGGCGACACAGGTCATGATGCCGTTCTGTTGGGCCTTGGCGAGCAGCGGGGCGAGGTCGGTGATGTTGCCGCTGGCGGACGGGTACTGAACCAGCGCGCCGAACACCTCCTCGTCTGCCAGTTGCTCCGCCGGTGCAATCTTCAGTTCGAAGCCAAAGAATTCTGCGCGGGTCTTGATGACGTCCAGGGTTTGCGGGAAGACGTCTTCAGCCACGAAAAAGGTGTTGGATTTGCTCTTCTTATTGCCGCGCTTGCACAGCGCCATGGCCTCGGCGGCGGCGGTGGCCTCATCGAGCAGGGAGGCGTTGGCAAGCTCCATCCCGGTGAGATCCATGACCACCTGCTGGAAATTCAGCAGACCTTCCAGGCGCCCCTGAGAAATCTCGGGCTGGTAAGGCGTGTAGGCGGTGTACCAGCCGGGGTTTTCCAGCACGTTGCGCTGAATCACGGCGGGCATGTGGGTATTGTAATAACCTTGGCCAATGTAGCTTTTGGCCACGCGGTTCTGGCGTGCCAGCTGGCTCAGGTAATCCAGGGCTTCTGCTTCACTACGGGGGGCGTCCAGTGCCAGTTCGCGGCCCAAGCGAATGTCGCTTGGCACGGTCTGCTCGATCAGATCTTCCATGTGCTGCAAATCGAGCGCTTTTAGCATGGTGGCGACATCGTCGGGGCTAGGCCCGTTATGGCGTTTGATAAAAGCATCGTGGTCGGCCAGTTCGGCCAAACGGCGTGTTTCAAAAGGCATGGGAAGGTTCCGAACGTGATGAGTAAACCGTGGGTCTCAGGGCAGCCGGTTCAGCGTGGCTACGGTGCAGCGTGTCCAACCCGCCAAGGGGTAGGCGGCCGCATGATGCATCAGGGTGTTAACGTGAACGCCTGCACGGAGGCAGGCGTTCGGGTAAAGCTTATCAATCGTCGGCGCTGAGCGACGCCTGATAGGCATCGGCGTCCAGCAGGCCTTCGAGGGCCTGGCCTTCGACGCGCACCTTCATGATCCAGCCGCCTTCGTAAGGGGCTTCATTGACCGTTTCAGGCGCATCTTCCAGCGCTTCATTGACCTCGATCACTTCGCCATCCACCGGCGAGTAGAGATCAGAAGCAGCCTTGACCGATTCGATCACGCCAAACTCCTTGCCCTTGCTGAGGCTCTGACCGACCTCCGGCAGCTCGACGAAGACCACATCGCCCAGCGCTTGCTGGGCGTGGTCGGTGATGCCGATGGTAACGGTGCCGTCCTGATGATCCAGTACCCATTCGTGGCTGGCAGCGTAGCGCAAATTAGCTGGAAGATTGCTCATGAAGGTTCCCTTGTTAAACAGTGGAGTGAACGACAGCATACTAGCGTCTGTCGGTCAGCTTGGCGACTGTTGGGCACGGGTTGTCTAGTGTGCCATGTGCGTATGGTACCTTGTTTCCAATTGGAAACAAGTTTCTCATCAGTGGCAAAAAGAGAAAAAATTGGACGCTATTCACTTTAGGGCGACGCGCGTTTGATTTTCCAAAAAAAGAGGCTTTCTCTGCCGTTTGGCGACATGACCATGGATGTTCACCAGTAAGATGGTATAAAACATGCCAATCTTGCGTTTTTTAGCGTGCAGTAGACGCTATGGTAGGCAGGCGCAGGAGCTTCTTCCCTGAGCGTCATGGGGAAAGCGTGACCGGACCTTTATAATAAACTTGCTAATCCTTCGGTTAAGGAGAGTCGTGTGGAAATGTTAACGAACCTATTAGGGGCCATTAACGGCGTGGTGTGGGGGCCGTTGATGCTGGTGCTGCTGCTGGGGGTGGGTATCTATCTGCAAATTGGCTTGAAACTGATGCCGATACGCAAGCTCGGCATGGGTTTCAGGCTAATGTGGCAAGGCCGCGATGTAAAACCTGCCGACAAGAGCGCATCGGAAGCCAGCAGTGACGGGGAAATTTCGCCGTTCAACGCCTTGATGACGGCGCTGTCCGCGACGATCGGTACGGGCAACATTGCCGGTGTCGCCACGGCCATCGCGCTGGGCGGGCCAGGTGCTGTGTTCTGGATGTGGATCACCGCGTTAGTGGGCATGGCAACGAAATTCGCCGAGGCGGTTCTGGCGGTGCGTTACCGTGAAACCGACAGCACCGGTCACCACATTGGTGGGCCGATGTTCTATATCAAGAACGGCCTGGGCAAGAAGTGGCTATGGCTGGGCGGCCTGTTTTCATTCTTTGGTGCCGTGGCTGCCTTTGGCATTGGTAATACCGTGCAGTCCAACTCGGTGGCGGATGCCATGGATGCCACCTTTGGCGTGCCCCATTGGCTGACGGGGGTGATCATCATGGTGCTGGCCGGGGCGGTGATTCTCGGTGGTATCAAGCGTATTGCCAAGGTGGCCGGTAAGCTGGTGCCCATCATGGGGGTTGCCTATGTACTGGCTGGGCTGCTGGTGCTGATTGTCAACGCGGGGCAAATTGGCGAGGCCTTTAGGCTGATCTTCTACTACGCCTTCAACCCGATTGCCGCTGCCGGTGGCTTTGCCGGTGCTGCCGTCATGGCGGCCATTCGTTTTGGCGTGGCCCGGGGAATCTTCTCCAACGAAGCGGGCCTTGGTAGCGCGCCCATCGCTCATGCGGCGGCGCAGACCCGGAACCCGGTTCGTCAGGGCTTGATCGCCATGCTGGGCACGTTCATCGACACGATCATCGTATGTACCATCACCGCGCTGGTCATTCTGACCTCTACGGTGTGGATCGATGGCGAAGCAGGGGCCTCTCTGACCGCGCTCTCCTTCGATGCGGCCTTGCCGGGCTTTGGTAATCAGATCGTGGCCGTGGCGCTGGCCGTCTTCGCCTTTACCACCATTCTGGGCTGGTCGTTCTACGGTGAGAAGTGCTGTCAGTTCCTGTTTGGCACGCGCTCCATCATGCTGTACCGCGTACTATTCGTATTGGCCATCCCACTGGGTGCCATCGCGCAGCTGGGCTTCATCTGGCTGATGGCCGATACCTTCAACGCGATGATGGCCATTCCCAACCTGATTGCGCTAGCGCTGCTGTCGCCGGTTGTGTTTAAACTCACTCGGGATTATTTTGCCGGTAAGGACATCCTGCCGGGTGAAGCCCTGGATCACGATAAATAAGCGTCTTTCACAGGCGGGAAGATAAGATCCACCAGAGCCGGGAAGCCTTTAAGGCTTCCCGTTTCTCTTTTGACCATTGAGGAAACCCATGACCGATCTTAAACGTACGCCGCTGCATGCACTGCACACTCAGCTAGGCGCGAAAATGGTGCCCTTTGCAGGCTATGAGATGCCCGTGCAGTACCCGTTGGGTGTGAAAAAGGAGCACGAGCATACGCGCCAGCAGTGCGGTCTGTTTGACGTGTCGCACATGGGGCAGATTCTGGTGTCCGGCGACGATGTGGCAGAAGCGCTGGAGACATTGATTCCCGCCGATCTGGTGGGGCTGAAGGTCGGCCAGCAGCGCTATGGCCTGTTTACCGGGACCGAGGGCGGAATCATCGATGACCTGATGGTGGTGAACGCTGGAGATCACTTCTACCTGGTGGTCAATGCGGCCTGCAAGGATCAGGATATTGCTCATCTACGCACCAACCTGGGTTCTACTCACCAGATCGATGTGCTGGACCGAGGTTTGCTGGCGCTGCAAGGGCCCCAGGCGCGTGATGTCATGCAGCGCCTGTGCCCCGCGGCCTGTGACATGACGTTCATGCAGCATGGTCGTTTCAGCCTGGTCGGTCACGAGGTGTGGATCAGCCGCAGCGGTTATACCGGAGAGGATGGCTTCGAGATTTCCGTGGCCGCAGAAGCGAGCCAGGCGTTGGCCGAAGCGCTACTCGCCGAACCGGAAGTGGAAGCGATTGGCCTGGGGGCGCGGGATTCCCTGCGTCTTGAGGCGGGACTGTGCCTTTACGGCCACGACATGGACATGACCACCACGCCGGTAGAGGCCAGCTTGATCTGGGCCATCGGCAAGCCGCGCCGCCATGGGGGAGAGCGCCCGGCAGGTTTCCCGGGGGCGGATATCATTCTGCATCAGGTGGATGCCAAGGTCCATACCCGCAAGCGGGTCGGTCTGGTGGGGGAAGGGCGTGCCCCGGTACGTGAAGGCGTCACGCTGGTGGATGAGTCAGGCCAGGAGATCGGTCAGGTAACCTCCGGCGGGTTTGGCCCCAGCGTCGGTAAACCCGTGGCCATGGGCTACGTGGAACGGCAATGGGAAGCGCCGGGCACGACGGTGTTTGCGCTGGTTCGGGGTAAGTCGCTGCCCATGACGGTCACGCCAATGCCTTTCGTGGAGCCAGGCTACTATCGAGGGTGAGGTACTTCTGTGCAAGCCCCCAAAAGCGGGGGCTTGCTCGATACCTTCTATCTCAACACCTGTCGCGGGTCGATGGGCTTGCCGCCCTGGCGCAGGTCGAAGAGCAGGTCATAGCGCTGCGTCGAGGCGCTTTGGCCGACTTCGCACAGGGCATCGCCAGCGCTCACCTGTTGGCCAACGTTGACCAGCAGTCGCTCGCAGAGCGCATATACGCTTTGCAGGTTGTCGGCATGATGCACGATCACCACCTCACCCAGCTGGCGCATGCCATCGGCAAAGCGCACTTCTCCAGGCGCCACGGCCTTGGCCTTGGCACCGGCCTGGGTGGCCAGCAACATCGGCTGTAGCGTGCCACGGCTATCGGCACCAAAGCGCCTCACGACCCGATAATCTTCCAGCGGCCAGGGCCAGCGGCGTGCCGACGCGGGCAGGCTGGCGCTGGGCGTTGTCGCAGGCGTCGCGGGTGCTGCCGATGAGCCGCTCGACCCGCCACTGCTGGCTGCGACGGCTCTGCCGCTGCCACTCAAGGGTACGCTGATGATTTGGCCCACCCGCAGTGCGGTGGCGGGGGTGCCAGGGTTGGCGCTTTGTATCCTGCCTGTGGTCGTGCCGAAATGGCGTGCAATGCCAGAGTAGGTATCACCCGCGCGTACCTGATAGCGGTAAGGCCCGCCTGAGGGGGCACGCTCCTGCTGGGTGGGAATCAATAGCCGTTGGCCGACGTTCAGGCGCTGAGCATTGACGCCCGGATTGAAACGCTCCAGACGCTCGATGGGCACATTGGCGCGAGCTGCCAACTGCCCCAAGGTGTCTCCTCGGCCTACCTCGATCCAGCCACCGCTCAATGCGCTGGCACTGCTGCTTTCCGAAGTGCGTTGGCTGGTCGCCGGTGTCGAGCTGGCACAGCCCGCCAGCAGGCTGACAACCAGGCAAGCGCTCAGCCAAAGCCCTAGTCGTGATCGCTGAGAGTGTCCAGCAGCGCGTCTTTTTCCTGCCACAGTGAATTGATCCATGCGTGGAAGCGTTCCTTGTGCTGCGAATCTTCGTGGTAGTTGGCATCCTGCATCCACTCCGGGATGGCAATCTGCCGGGCTTCGAGGGTAATGGGGGCTTCTTTGCCACATAGAAAGCCCATGAAGGTTGGCGTCGGATTGGCATAGCTGATGGTGACATCAAGGATACCATCCAATTGGTTGCCCAGCAGGCTAAGTACTTGTCCGATGCCGCCCGCCTTGGGGCGTAACAGATGACGGTAAGGGCTCTGCTGAGCGTCACGCTTGAGCGGCGTGAAGCGAGTACCTTCCACAAAATTGAAAATCGAAATGGGGGCGTGCCGTGCACGGCGGCAAGTTCGCTCGGTGGATTCTCTGTCGATCGTGGCCAGCTTTGGGTTTCTGGCAATCTGCTCGCGGGTAAAACGTCGCATGAAGGGGAATTCCAGTGCCCAAAAGGCCAGTCCGACAATCGGAATCCAGATCAGCTGATGCTTGAGAAAAAAGCGCGGCATTGGGATGCGGCGGTGCAGCGCCATGAACAGAATGAAAATATCGGTCCAGCTGCGGTGATTGGAGATGACCAGCCACCACTGCTCAGGCGTTAGGTTGTCAGGCACCTGAATGGACACCTGAGGCTTCAACCACAGGCGCATCCACCAGAGGTTCACGCCGATCCAGTTCAAGGCCACCGCGCACAGTCCTTTCAGCAGCCACTCCTTGGCTTTACGGCCGGGAGTGATGACCTTGAGCAGCGTCAAAATAATCAGGGGCACACCCCAAACCAGTGTGTTCAGCGTCAGCAGCAAGATGCTGACAGCCCCTTTGATGATTGGCATACCGCGGTCCTCGATCTACTGATGCTACGCACAGAGCGGCTGCCAGGGCTCCCTGAGGGAAGGCGCGCCAGGAGCACTCTGCGCCTGTAGGGACAAATGCTAATGGAACAAGCGCAGACTGCCCAGCATAACTTTGCCGTGCGTGGCGTGATCAGTGGCGCGCCAGTCCGGGAGTTTTAATGTTTTCGATGAGTACGTTACGTAACGCATGGGCGGCCACCGAGAGCTCCTGGTGAGTCAATATGCCCACTCGACAGGCAATGCCGGGCTCGGTCAGCGGCAGGCAGTGGGCGCCTAGCTCGTCCATTTGTTGAATGCACATGGAGGGCACGGCGCTGACGCCTAGCCCCGCCGCGACCATGCGCCCTACGGTCGAGAGCTGATGGCTTTCGAAAGCCACGGGAAGCTCGATACCTTGCCTTGCCAACTCCTGCTCCAGCAAGCGCCTTACCATGGAGGGGCGTTGCAGTGTGATCATGTCGTGGCGCAGCAGCGCTTGCCAATCCAGGCTTTGCCGATGGGCCAGCGGGGAGTCGAGGGGGACGACGGCCACGAACTGATCTTCGAAGAGTGGCGTAAAGCTCAAGCTGCCAGCGCCCTCGGGGGCGAACGCGATGCCCAGCTCGACCTGTCTGGAGCGCACCATGTCCATGACTTCCTCATTGATGACATCGTGCACGGTGACGTTGATTTTGGGATAGCGCTGGCGAAACTTGACCAGCGCGCCGGGTAGCAGATTACAGGCAAATGAGGGCATGGCGGCCACGCTCAGGCGGCCCAGCTGTAGCGTGAAGCGCTGGCGCAAGCGCTCTTCGGTATTGTCCCACTGGGCCAGCAGGTGCTTGGCCAACGGAAACAGTGACTCGCCTTCAGGGGTGAGGCGAACGCTACGCGTGCTGCGAATCAGCAGCTTGCCGCCCAGTGAGTCTTCGAGCCCCTTGATGGCCAGGCTAAGTGCGGGTTGGGAAAGATGCAGGCGTTCGCATGCCTGAGTAAAGCTGAGTGTTTGGGCCACGGCCAGAAAGGCCCTGAGCTGCTTGACGGTCATGAGGACTCTTTATAAGTTATTAAAATAAATTGATAAGAAAAACAAACTTAACAAATATATCATCAAGCACAACACTGACTCTATCGAAGCAACTGCATCCAGCGCGCAGCTTTTGTGCCAGACTGGTCAGCAACCACGTAACGAACAATATCCGATAACGTTTTACCAACCACGTGAGGCAACACAATGGCAGGATTCGACAAGCGTGTATCTTCCTATGAAGAAGCGATGGAAGGCCTGGAAAGCGGCATGACCGTGATTGCAGGTGGCTTTGGCCTGTGTGGCATTCCCGAAAACCTGATTGCTGAAATCAAGCGCCGTGGGGTCAGCGACCTGACCGTGGTGTCCAATAACTGCGGTGTCGACGGTTTTGGGCTGGGCATCCTGCTCGAAGACCGCCAGATCAGCAAGATTATTGCCTCTTATGTAGGCGAGAACGCGCTGTTCGAGCGGCAGATGCTGAATGATGAAATCGAAGTGGTGCTGACGCCGCAGGGGACGTTGGCGGAAAAGATGCGCGCAGCTGGCGCAGGTATCCCGGCGTTCTTCACGGCCACCGGGTACGGCACGCCGATTGGTGAAGGCAAGGAAGTGCGTGAGTTCGACGGTCGTCACTATATCCTCGAAGAGGCCATCAAGGGTGACTTCGCCATCGTCAAAGGGTGGAAAGCCGATCGTTACGGCAACGTCATGTACCGTCACACTGCCCAGAACTTCAATCCCATGGCCGCCACTGCTGGCAAGATTACCGTGGTAGAAGTAGAGGAGATCGTTGAGCCAGGCGAACTGGAGCCCAGTCAGATCCATACTCCCGGCATTTATGTGGATCGCATCATTCAGGGCACGTTCGAGAAACGTATCGAGCAGCGCACCGTGCGCAGCTAATCAGTTTGCCTATTTTCCATTACTGCTCAACGACAAGAGGTGGCACCATGGCTTTGACACGCGAACAAATGGCACAGCGAGTGGCTCGTGAACTCCAGGACGGGTTCTATGTGAATCTGGGAATCGGCATTCCCACGCTGGTGGCCAACTATATCCCCGACGGCATGGATGTCATGCTGCAGTCGGAAAACGGCTTGCTGGGCATGGGGCGCTTTCCTACCGAGGAAGAAGTCGACCCTGACATGATCAATGCGGGCAAGCAGACCGTGACGGCGCGTCCCGGCGCGGCCATTTTCTCGTCAGCCGAATCCTTCGCCATGATTCGTGGTGGGCATGTGGACTTGACCGTGCTCGGCGCTTTCGAAGTGGACCAGGAGGGCAATATTGCGTCCTGGATGATTCCCGGCAAGCTCATCAAGGGCATGGGCGGCGCCATGGATCTGGTGGCGGGCGCAGAGAACATCATCTGCACCATGACTCACGCTTCCAAGCATGGTGAGTCCAAGCTACTGGAAAAATGCTCGCTGCCGCTGACCGGTGCTGGCTGTATCAACCGTGTTCTGACCGACCTGGCTTATCTTGAAATCAAGGACGGCGCGTTTATTCTCAAGGAGCGTGCGCCTGGGGTCAGCGTCGAGGAGATCGTCGAAAAGACCGCGGGCAAGCTGATCGTCCCCGACCATGTGCCGGAAATGACCTTCGACGCATGACGTGGTGGCGTGGGTCAACGCGACTCACGCCATTTCGCAGCGGGTATGGAACGGTAGCAGAATTTCCGCTAGCCGTTTGTGATCATCTTCCACGTGGCGTTGTGTCAGTGAAAGCCCCCCGAGGCAAAGGCGGTGCTCATCGCCTTCGCTGAAGACGATTTTCTGCGGCATGGCGGGATAGAAGCGATGATCCAGCAGGCTGGACACCGAAAATACCCCGTTTTGTTGGCTATCGAGGGCATGCAGCCCGACGTGTTCCAGCTGTAGGCCCAGTGCGTCCAGCGAGGCATCCAGCGTGGCGCAATCGAATCCGGCATGATGCAGGCGTGGTCCCATGACGGCCAGCCAGGCAGCCAATGGGTGTGCCGTATACAGCTGTTGATAGAGTGCCCAGCTTGGCATGGGCCACGGACGCCCTCGGCACAGCAGGTTGTGGCCCTTGCAGTCGGCGGGGTGGCTCTGCTGTATCAGAGCGGTCAGGGCTTCTCTGGGTGTTCTGGAGAGCGCCCCGACCTGCAGCTCCGCCAGCACCAGCCAGCTACTGTCATCGTTGGGTGCCAGCAGGTGAATCAGTAACCCTTTGTCAGCCATGGCGTAGTGGCCGACGGAACGATAGCCCATTCTGGCCAAGGGGGCGCTAAGCGCACTGGTAGCGAAAGGGCCATGGTTGAGTGTTACCAGCGTCAGGTATTCTGCGCTGGTGCTGATGGGCCATAGCCTGAGTGCACCGATATCCGGATGATTATGGATATAGTCCAGCCAAAGCTGTTGTAAAAACTCCTCGCGCTGCATCGGGATTCCTCGCCGCCTACTGGCTTGGGTAAAACGAACACGGTTATCAAAAGCTCAGTATAGGCAAGTGCGTCGTGGCAGCTTCAACGCGAATCGATGAAGGTTTTAACGCCGGATGATCAGGCAGGGTCAGGAGGCGAGCAGCTGGTTGTCGCGAACGAGCTGGTCGAACTCGGTGTACCCGCCCACGTGCTGCTGGTCGATGAAGACTTGCGGCACGGTGTGGATGGGCTTGCCAGCCGTTTTGGCAATATCTTCCTTGGTAACGCCTTCGGAGGGCATGTCGACGTAGCGATAGCCTTCGATCTTGCCACTGTTTTCCAGATGCTCGGCAAGCTGTTTGGCGCGTACACAGAAGGGGCAGGACATACGCCCAAAAATAACCACGAACATGGCAATGACTCCGTTGAATAAGGTATGGCTTGTACAGTAGTACCCCATTGTGGCGTAGCCCGAGGTGTTTCGCCAATAGCAGGACGCTACGCTCTCCATAAAGCCCTACAATGGGGGCCAGCAACACCGAGCGTTCACAGGAGTACTCTCATGCAAGCCTTGCAGGCCCAGGACTATGGCTATCTGGCCGAGTTGGCGAACAGCTACCGAGACGCATCGTTAGCGGCGCTGAAAAAGGAGGCGCACTACAACCCTCGATTGAGCGTCGATGCGCTGTGTTTTCAATACGGCGAGGTGCGAATCAACGGCGCCAGCACCCTGGTCGGTGCGCTGATTACCCCGTGTGCATTATGGATGCTGGTGGTGCCTGAGCAGGCAACGCTGTCGGCCCCCCTGGAAGAGAGCCTGGTGGTGTCCTTGCCGTCTGGCCGTTATCGGATGACGCTCGAGCGCTTGCCGAACGGTATCGAATTCTATCAGCGATGCATTCTGAACGACCTGAGCGAGCTGGAGAGCCTGCAAGAGGCGTCTCGGCTTGCCCAGCGCATGATGGAGCAGTTGATGTCACCTGCTACTCTCTGAGTTTACTCGGTAGAAGGCAGAAGCCCGAGACTGCACCTATAATTTTAAGCGTTTATACCTTCATTTCAGTCGATTCGATAAAAGGAAGCCTGCATGTCAGCAGATAAAGCGTCAACGCCCCGTGTTGCAGTCGTCACCGGTACCAGCAGCGGTATTGGTGCCGCCGTGGTCCAGCATTTTTGCGAGCAGGGTCACCAGGTCTTGGCAGTGGATTTCAATGAGGCAGGTCAGGAGGTGGCCGATCAGGCCGGTGCGGCGTTCTACAAGGCCGATTTGACCGACCCGGACGCCTGCCGTGGTGCCATTGCCGACGCCGTGAAGCGCTTTGGTGGCGTGGATATCCTGGTGAACAATGCCGGTATTCAGCACGTGGCGGCCATCGAGTCTTTTCCAGAGGAGAAGTGGCGGCAAATCATCGACCTGATGCTCACCGCGCCTTTCCTGCTGACTCAGGCGGCCTGGCCGCACATGCGTCAGAAAGGGTGGGGGCGAGTCATCAATATCGCCTCTATCCATGCTCAGGTGGCGTCACCCGGCAAGGCCGCCTACATCAGTGCCAAGCACGGCATGATCGGTCTGACCAAGACGGCGGCCCTCGAAGGGGGTGAGCAGGGCATCACGGCCAATGCCATTTGTCCGGCCTACGTCAAGACGCCGCTGGTCGACAATCAGATTGCCGACCAGGCAAAGCTCAATAATATGGGTGAGCAGGAAGTGATCGAGAAGATCATGCTGAAAAACGCAGCGGTAAAACGCCTGATCGAGCCTTCCGAAGTGGCCCAGCTAGTCGCCTATCTGGCGTCGGATGCTGCGGGCGCAGTGACCGGTGCCAGCTGGAACATCGACCTGGGCTGGACCGCCCACTAACGGCGTACCGGGCGCTTCTGCAGCTTGCGCTGAAGCGTCCGGCGATGCATGCCAAGGGCTCTTGCCGTGGCCGAAATGTTGCCATCGTGCTCCTGTAGCACTTTCTGGATGTGTTCCCAGGTAATGCGGTTGATCGAGGGCGGGTTGTCGGCCAGCTCCACGTTGGGGTCGGCTTCCGGGTGCTCGAAGGCCGCCATGACGTCATCGGCGTCGGCGGGTTTGCACAAGTAGTTGATGGCTCCCAGCTTGATGGCTTCGACGGCGGTGGCAATGCTGGAGTAGCCGGTGAGTACGACGATACGGCAGCCCGGCACGGTGTTGAGCAGCTCGGGCAGCAGTTTGAGCCCCGAGCTGTGCTCGAGCTTCAAATCCAGTGTGGCCATGGTGGGCAGGAACTGCGCGGCGGTCGCCATGGCTTGGTCGGCGTCATGGGCCACCATCACCTCGAAGCCACGGCGCGTCAACGCGCGGCTCAGTACGTGACAGAACATTTCATCATCATCCACGATCAACAGGCGCTGGTCTTGGTTCTGCATGGCATCCTCGATGGTCTGACTTGGCACTGATGGCAGGCTAGCCCGGTGCGGAGCAGCGTGGCAGCGTCACTTCCGTCAGTGTTCCCCCTTCCGGGTGATTATACAGGCTGACACCGCCACCAAACCGATTGATCGTGGCGTGCGTCAAAAAAAGCCCGATGCCCATTCCCTTGCTCTTGGTCGACACGAAGGTGTCGCCCAGCTGGTCGGCAATCGACATGGCGATACCGGGGCCATGGTCGCGGATATCGATCACGACGCTTTCCTCGTGCCAATCCAGGCGAATGGCGATGTGCTCGGGGTTGGCGTCGGCGGCGTTGTTGAGCAGGTTGGTGAGCGCCTGATCGAGGGTGGCGTCCACGGCAATCCACGGCCGTCCCCGCCGCTCGGCCACGTCGAAATGGTGGTTGACGTCAGGACGAATCACCAGCCAGCGCTGAACCACGCCGGCCAGCCATATCTCGGCATCGAGGATTTCCGGTTCGGCCATGCGGCGTCGGTCGGCGTTGTTGACCAGGTGCTGCAGCCGGGATTTGCAGATATCCACCTGCTGACGCAGCAGTGCGATGTCATCGGCGAGCGCAGAGCCTTGCGCTACATCGGTCTGCATCTCCTTCAACAGCACGGCCATGGTCGACAGCGGCGTGCCCAGCTCATGGGCGGTGCCAGCGGCCTGAGTGGCCACTGCCAGCACCTGCTCGTTGCGTAGCGCGGCTTCCCGGGTGCGTGACAGTGCCTTGTCGCGGCTGCGTAGGGCATGGGCCATCTTGTAGATGAAAAAAGTCACGAGCCCTGCCGACAGGCCAAAATTGAGCCACATGCCCAGCACGTGCAGGCTTAAAGGGCCGTCACTGCTGATATGACCTAGCTGCGGAATGGGGTGGTAGAAAAACATCAGGAAGGTATAGCCGCCCATGGCACAGGCAGCAATGATCCAGGCATGTCGCCACGGCAGCGTGGCAGCGGCAATGGTCACCGGCACCAGGTAGTAGGTGATGAAAGGGTTGGTAGACCCCCCGGAAAAATAGAACAGCAGCGTCAGGCCGGTAATGTCTGCCAGCAGGTGGGCCAGATACTCGATATGGGTGACCGCCCTGGGGCGGCCCAGCCGCCACCAGGTGGCAATGTTCAGCATGCCCATGGCAATGACTACGCTGACCACCGCCGTGACCGGCAGATTGAACGCTAGCAGCTCGATGCCGACGATGATCGCCATCAGAAAGCCCGTCCAGGTAATCCCCCGGACGATGGTCAGCCGGACCAGATTGCGGTTGGGCGTGGAGAGCGGTAGGGGCAGGGCGGTAGCCATGGACGATTACTTGTTCGATGTCTTGACGCTATGAATCACGAACTTGATGAATAGCGTCATGACGAAGGTTAACCAACCCGCCGATGCCAGCAGGTTGAACAGCAATATCTTGGGTGGCAGCCAGGCACTCCCCAACAGCGTTTCCAGCAGGATATGGAAAAACATGGCCAGCAACAGGGGCAGGGCCAGGGTATGCATCCACATGTCGGTGCGCCGCTTGCGGATATGGTAACGCATCAGCAGGTAGCGCAGCGGTCGGTGTGCCCAACTGAACAGCAGCAGCGCGCCTACCACGAACAACATGGCCAGCGTCGGCTCGGTACTTTGTTGATACATGGAAATGGAGATCGACCAGGCAAGGCCTAGCCACACCAACCCCTCTATGCTGGCAATGACATCCGCATAGCGTCGTACGTTCTGCATAAACAACAGCATCCTTGGTCTTACAACGTGGCGTCATGATACGACACTTGGCTGGGCCTGTGGGGGTCGTGTGCAGATTTATCCCGCGGGGCGATTGGGTATACTGTGCAGCCGTGACACCCCTCTTTCACTTTCAAGACAGGACTTGCCGTGGACGCTATCACGATCACTCGCCCCGACGATTGGCACCTTCACCTTCGCGACGACGAGGCGCTGAATGCGGTGGTAGGCCATACCGCAGCCCAGATGGGGCGGGCCATCATCATGCCCAACCTCAAACCGCCGGTGACCACGACCGAGCAGGCCATGGCCTATCGTGAACGTATCCTAGCGGCCTTGCCGGCGGGTAGTGCGTTCGAGCCGCTGATGGTGCTATACCTCACCGATACGACGCCCGCAGAAGAGATCGAACGGGCTGTCGCCAGCGGTGTGGTCAAAGCGGTCAAGCTCTATCCGGCGGGGGCAACGACCAACTCGGCTTCCGGCGTCACCAATATCGCTCATTGCGACGCGGCCATTGCCACCATGGCGCGGCTGGGAATGCCGTTGCTGGTCCATGGCGAAGTGACCGACCATGATATCGACATCTTCGACCGTGAAGCCGTGTTCATCGAGCGCGTCATGAAACCTCTGTTGGCTCGTCACCCGACGTTGAAGGTCGTGTTCGAACACATTACGACGCAGCAGGCCGCTGAATTCGTCGCTGACGCGTCGGACAATGTCGCAGCGACCATCACCGCTCACCACCTATTGTTCAATCGTAACCAGATGCTGGCCGGGGGCATTCGTCCTCACTACTACTGCCTGCCAATCCTGAAACGTGAGCAGCATCGTCAAGCGCTGTTGAAAGCGGCCACCAGCGGCAGTGCGAAATTCTTCCTGGGAACCGACAGTGCTCCTCACGCCAAGGGTGATAAGGAGTCAAGCTGTGGCTGCGCCGGCGCCTATACGGCACCTGCCGCTATCGAGCTTTACGCCATGGCGTTCGAGTCGGTTGGGGCACTGGACAAGCTGGAGGCCTTTGCCAGCCTGAATGGGCCGCGTTTTTATGGGCTGGCGCCCAATGGCGACACGATTACGTTGGTGCGCCGTGATTGGCAACTGCCGGAAAGCTACCCTTATACCGCAGGGCAGACCATCGTGCCTTTGCAGGCGGGTGAAACCCTGGCGTGGCAGATGGAGGCGTAAGAGGTCAGTCCCCATCGCCTGGCGGCGATGGGGGTTTCAGAGTCATTCGCTGGCCAGCTTCGACAGCATCTGGTTGACCATGCGTGAAGAGTGGTCGGCGGCCACTTCGAGGAACTGCTCGAAAGAGAGGTGGTTGTCACCGCTGCCCGGGATGTCGGACAGGGCGCGAATCACCACGAAGGGGCAGCCATACAGATGACAGGTCTGGGCAATGGCGGCACCCTCCATCTCGACCGCCAGCATGGTGGGGAACTGGGCGCGGGTCCTGGCTACCCGCTCCGGGTCGGCCATGAATGAATCGCCGGTGGCGACCATGCCTTCTCGCACCGTCACTTCGCCCAGGGCTGCAATGGCGCTGCGTGCCACGCTGCGCAGGTGTTCGCTGGCCGGGTAAGCCTCGGGCATGCCGGGCACCTGTCCCAGGGCATAGCCAAAGACCGTGGCATCTACGTCATGGTGGCGCACTTCGTCCGAAATGATCACATCACCAATGGCCAGGTCTGTGGCAAACCCGCCTGCAGACCCGGTGTTGATGATGGCGTCTGGCTGGTAGCGTTCCAGCAGAATGGCGGTTCCCACAGCGGCGTTCACCTTGCCGATGCCGGATTGGAGAATGACCACCTCCAGGCCATGCAGCGTGCCGGTATGAAACACGAAGCCTGCATGCTCGGCACGCTCAGCGCTCGCCAGTTGGCTCGCCAGAATGTTCACTTCTTGCGCCATGGCGCCAATGATACCAATACGTTGCACCGTGATATTCTCCGCGGGTCGGTGGGGATAAGGCGTTCGTTGCCGGGTTCAATGCTGCTGATCGTGTCGCTCAGCGGCTTCCAGCGTGTTTTCGAGCAGAGTGGCTACCGTCATGGGGCCTACGCCGCCGGGCACGGGAGTAATGTAGCTGGCGCGCTCGACCGCTGCGGTAAAGTCCACGTCGCCAATCAGACGGCCATCGTCCTGGCGGTTGATGCCCACATCGATGACGACCGCGCCGGGTTTGATCCATTCACCCTTCACGATACCCGGTTTTCCGACGGCGACCACCACCAGGTCTGCACGGCTGACGTGGCTTGCCAGGTCGCGTGTAAAACGGTGGCAGACCGTCGTTGTGCAGCCTGCCAGCATAAGTTCTAGCGCCATGGGGCGACCGACGATATTGGAGGCGCCGACGACCGTGGCATCCATGCCGCGTACGGCAATGCCGCTTTGCGTCAGCAGGGTCATGATGCCCTTGGGTGTGCAGGGGCGTAGAGAAGGCAGCCGCTGGGCCAGGCGGCCAAGGTTGTAGGGGTGGAAGCCATCTACGTCCTTGTCGGGCCGGATGCGCTCCAGAATGGGGCCGGCATCGAGATGTGCCGGCAAAGGGAGCTGCACCAGGATGCCGTCGACGCTGGGGTCGGCGTTGAGTTCGTCTACCAGCGCTTCGAGGGCGGATTGTGAGGTATCCGAGGGCAGGGCGTGTTGGAAAGAGAGAATGCCTGCCTGCTCACAGGCGCGGTGCTTGTTATTGACATAGACATGTGAGGCTGGGTCCTCGCCGACCACGACCACGGCTAGTCCGGGCGCACGCACACCTTCCTGCTGACGTGCCTGAATGCGGGCGGCAACGCGTTGACGGACATGAGCGGCGATGGCTTTACCATCGATGAGTTGGGCGGTCATGTAGTGAGATCCCTATTGAAAATGGAGAAGCGAACAAAAGATATGGCTCGGCAAGCGAGCAATTCGGCTGTGCAATTTTCGCATGGCCGGGCGGTCAGGCAAAGCATCGATCGAATCAAACGCTTTAAGTGTTGACTTTAGAATCAGAAATAGTAATATATGCCTCGCTTGAGACGGGACACGCAGCAGCGTTCAAGGCAAGTATCGGGATGTAGCGCAGTCTGGTAGCGCGCCTGCTTTGGGAGCAGGATGTCGGGGGTTCGAATCCCTCCATCCCGACCATTTACTTGAAGCCGATTACTTGAAGTTAAAAGTAACACTGCTTTCCAGGCTTTGGTTGTGGTCAAGTGCTCATCGGTATCTTTGGATACATTATGTGCGCCCATAGCTCAACCGGATAGAGCAACGGCCTTCTAAGCCGTAGGTTGCGGGTTCGAGTCCTGCTGGGCGTGCCATCAAGAATGCGAAATCGTATTCTCCTGTCGTTATTATCAAGCATCTGTTTTGTCATGGTGGGTGTAGCTCAGTGGTAGAGCCCCGGATTGTGGCTCCGGTGGTCGTGGGT
>ERZ941748.65-NODE-65-length-60639-cov-6.413872_pt1 | contig 60639 bp, 56 predicted proteins | sample MGYA00521092_ERZ941748 | MGnify/ENA primary metagenome ERZ941748 (study PRJEB32759, sample SAMN07749897) | skin metagenome | biome: transportation; feature: city; material: polyester macromolecule | host: Homo sapiens | place: Hong Kong:ISLAND line | collected... | reverse complement strand
AGGCAAAGTGGTGGGTGCTGGGCATTACCGCCGTGTTTGCCGCGGCGGCCGTCGTCTATACGCTGTTCGCCACCCCTATCTACAGCGCCGATGCGCTGGTGCGCCGCGCGCGTGAACCAGAGAGTACTGCTGTCAGAACGGCCCTGGAACGACCGAATTGTCTGGCCCGCCGGGCGAGGCGGGCGGCTCACCCCCGCCTCGCCCGGCGGGCCTAGACTCGGGCCCCATGAGCACCCCGCAGCCCGACGCCGCCCGCCCCGACCGCGACCGCCTGCCCGAGCAGGTCTCCGACATCTTCGACCCCACGCGCTGGCGCGTGGTCGAGGGCTTCGACTTCGAGGACCTGACCTACCACCGCCAGGTGGAGCGCGACGCCGACGGCCGCTGGGTGCGCGACCTGCCCACGGTGCGCATCGCCTTCGACCGCCCCGAGGTCCGCAACGCGTTCCGCCCCGGCACCGTGGACGAGCTCTACCGCGCCCTCGACCACGCCCGCATGACCCCGGACGTGGGCACGGTGCTGCTCACCGGCAACGGCCCCTCCCCCAAGGACGGCGGCCACGCGTTCTGCTCCGGCGGGGACCAGCGCATCCGCGGCCGCGACGGCTACCGCTACGCCGAGGGGGAGACGGCCGAGACCATCGACCCGGCCCGCGCCGGACGCCTCCACATCCTCGAGGTCCAGCGCCTGATGCGCACCTCCCCCAAGGCGATCATCGCCGTCGTGAACGGCTGGGCGGCCGGCGGCGGCCACTCGCTCCACGTGGTCGCGGACCTCACCCTGGCCTCCCGCGAGCACGGGAAGTTCAAGCAGACGGACGCCACCGTGGGCTCCTTCGACGCCGGCTACGGCTCGGCCCTGCTCGCCCGGCAGGTGGGCCAGAAGCGCGCCCGCGAGATCTTCTTCACGGCGCGCGAGTACTCGGCCGAGGAGATGGTGGCCATGGGCGCGGTGAACGAGGCCGTGGACCACGAGCGCCTCGAGGAGGTCGCCCTCGAGTACGCCGCGGACATCAACCGTCAGTCCCCGCAGGCCCTGCGCATGCTCAAGTTCGCGTTCAACCTTCCCGACGACGGCATGGCCGGCCAGCAGGTCTTCGCCGGCGAGGCCACGCGCATGGCCTACATGACGGACGAGGCCGTGGAGGGCCGGGACGCGTTCCTGCAGAAGCGCGACCCGGACTGGTCCGCCTTCCCGTACCACTTCTGACCGACCACCACGGCAGGACGGAGACCCGCCCATGCTCGCACTGCTCAACGACCAGCCCATCCTCGTCCTCATGGCCACCGTCGCCCTGGGCGCCGCCGTCGGCACCATCCCCCTGGGCAAGATCCGCCTCGGCGCCTCGGGAGCACTGTTCGTGGGCCTGCTCGTCGGGGCGGTGCTGCCCGACGTCGGCGACCGGCTGGCCCTGTTCCAGAGCTTCGGCCTGGCCCTGTTCGCCTACCTGATCGGGCTCGGCGCCGGCAAGGTGTTCTTCCGGGACCTGCGCCGCAACCTGCCCCTGATGCTGGCCGCCGTCGTCGTGGTGATCCTCACCGCCTTCACGGTGCACCCGCTGGCCGCGCTGCTCAACCTGGACCTGCCGACGGCGATCGGCGTGTGGACGGGTTCGCTCACCGCGACGCCGGCGATGGCGCTGGCGAACCAGCTCACCGGCGGGCAGGCCCCGGCCGTGGGCTACGGGCTGTCCTACCTGGTGGGCGTGGTCGGCACCATCATCGCGATCACCCTGCTCGCCGCCCGCCCGTGGAGCAGTTCCCCGCGCGATCCGGCGCCGGTGACCGACGGCAAGCTGCGCTTCACCGCCGCGGCCGCCACCTCCGCCCTCGCCGTGCGGGAGATCCCCGGGATCTCCGAGGGACTGGTGCGCGTGGTGGCGCTGCGCCACGGCGGCGTGGCCCGGATCGCCGGCTCCGCCGACCGGATCGAACCCGGGGACGAGGTCGTCCTGGACGGCACGGAGAAGAACATCGACGCGGCCGTGCAGGCCTTCGGCCGCCGCACCGGCGCCGACCCGGCGCGGGTGATGAACCCGCTGCAGACCTCCATGGTCATCGTCACGGCCCGCGCCCTGGCCGATCGCCGCCTGGGCACGCTGTCCCTGCGCGAGCGCTTCGGCACCGACGTCGCCCGGCTGCGGCGCGACGACGTCGAGTCGCTGGCCACCCCGCAGACCGAGCTCAAGGTCGGCGACCGGGTGCTCATCGTGACCACCGCGCCGCGGATGGAGGCGGTGCGCGACTTCTTCGGCAACTCGACGCGCGGGCTCTCGGACCTGGACTGGATCTCCCTGGGCACGGGCATGGCGCTGGGCTACCTGCTGGGCATGGTGACGATCCCGCTTCCGGGCGGGGCCTCCTTCTCCCTCGGCCCGGCGGCCGGGTGCATCCTCGTCGGCCTCGCCCTCGGTGCGATCGGCCGAACGGGACCCACGGTGTGGGAGCCGTCCACGGAGATCGCGCTGACGCTGCGGCAGTTCGGCCTCATGCTCTTCCTGGGCGTGGTGGGCCTGGCCGCCGGCCCGGCGTTCATCGAGACGGTGTTCACCCGGGTCGGCGGGCTGGCCATCCTGATGTCCGCCGTGCTCACCGCGCTGACCGCGGCCCTGCTCATCGCCGCGGCACGGCTGCTGGGGCAGTCCGTGGATCGCACCTTCGGGGCGCTGGCGGGCATCACGGGCCAGCCGGCGATCCTGGACTACGCGCTCTCCCGGTCCACCGACGCCCGCGTGACCGAGGGGTACGCCCAGCTGTTCGCGCTGATCATGGTGGTCAAGATCGCCACCGTGCCGTTCATGCTCTGACCGGCCGGTCGGATCCGGTCCGCCGCGCGGGTCCGTCCGACCGTCGGGCCTCCTACACTCGGGGCCATGCCCGCCACCGCCGATGCCCTCGCCCGCGCCACGGACGCCCTCGCCGCGGCCTTCGACGGCGGCGCCCCCGTCGAGCTGACCGCCGACGGCGCCGCGCTCCCCCGGCCCGAGGCCCGCGACCCGCGCCGCTGCGGGGACCCGGACGCCGTCGCCGTGGTGCGCACCTCCGGGTCCACGGGCACGCCGAAGCAGATCGTCCTGACCGGCGCGGCCCTGCGCGCCTCGGCCGCGGCCACGGCCCGGCGGCTCGGCGGCGAGGGGGCGTGGCTGCTGGCCCTCGGCGTGCACTACGTGGCCGGGCTCGCCGTGCTCTCCCGCTCGATCGCGGCCGGGACCGCACCCGTGGCCCTGCCACCGGGCCCGTTCACGCCCGCGGCGTTCGCCACCGGGGCGGCCGCCCTGCCCGACGACGCCGGCCCCCGGCTCGTCTCGCTCGTCCCCACCCAGCTCGCGCGCCTCCTCGCGGCCGACGCCGACCCGGCCGGGCGGGCGGCCCTGCGCTCCTTCGACCGCGTGCTCGTGGGCGGCGCCCGGCTCGATCCCGCGCTGCGGGCCGCGGCCGAGGCGGCGGGGGTGCGCCTCACCGCCACCTACGGCATGGCCGAGACGTGCGGCGGCTGCGTCTACGACGGCGTGCCGCTGCCCGGCGTCGCCGCCGCGGTGGCCCCGGACGACCCCGACGCCCCGCCGCGCGTGCGCCTGGCCGGGCCCATGGTGGCGGCCGGCTACCTCGACGACCCCGCCCGCACCGCCGCCCACTTCGTCCCCGCCGCGGACGGCGCCCGCGCCTTCCTGACCGAGGACACGGGCGTGCTCTCCCCCACCGACGACGGCGGCGTGCGGCTGGCCGTGACCGGTCGCCTGGACGACGTCGTCATCACGGGCGGGGTGAAGGTGTCCGCGGCGGCGGTGACCGCGGTGCTCGAGGCGCACCCGGGCGTCGCGGCGGCCCACGTGGCCGGCGTGCCGGATCCCGAGTGGGGCGCCCGGCTGTGCGCCGCCGTCGTGCCCGCCCACCCGGCCGCGGCCCCCGACGAGGCCGTCCTGCGCGCCCACGTGCGCGAGGCGCTGGGTGCGGCCGCGGTGCCCAAGACGTGGCTCGTCCTCGACGCCCTGCCCCTGCTCTCCACCGGCAAGACCGACCGGCAGGCCCTGGCCGCCCGGTTCACCGCCGGCTGAGCGCCGCCCCGCCCGCGTGGGAGAATGACCCGGGCCCGGCCGACGTCGGGCCCCGGCCGCGCGCCGCCGTCGACCCGGCCCGCCGCGCGCCGCTGCCCACCCCGCTCCCCAGGAGGAACCCCCGCCCATGGCCGCCACGCTCTCCCAGTGGGTCGCCGCCGCGCGCCTGCGCACGCTGCCCATGGCGATCGCCCCCGTGATCGTCGGTTCGGCCGCCGCCGCGGAGCTCGGCTCCTTCCACCTCGGCGCGGCGCTGCTGGCCCTCGTGGTGTCGCTCGCGCTGCAGATCGGCGTGAACTACGCCAACGACTACTCGGACGGCATCCGCGGCACCGACGACGAGCGCGTCGGCCCCTTCCGGCTCACCGTCTCCGGGCTCGTGCCCGCGGCCCAGGTGAAGCAGGCGGCCTTCGCGTTCTTCGGCCTCGCCGGGCTGGCCGGCCTGGGGCTCATCCTGCTCTCGGGGCACTGGTGGTTCCTGCTGGTCGGCGTCGCCTGCGTGCTGGCCGCGTGGTTCTACACCGGCGGGAAGCGGCCGTACGGGTACCTCGGCCTCGGCGAGGTGTTCGTGTTCGTGTTCTTCGGGCTGGTGGCCGTCCTCGGCACCACGTACACCCAGGCCGACGCCGTCAGCGGCCTGGCCTGGGCCGGCGCGATCGGCTGCGGGCTGATCTCCACGGCCCTGCTCATGGCCAACAACATCCGGGACATCCCCACGGACCGCGAGGTCGGGAAGATGACGCTGGCCGCCCGCCTGGGCGACGGACCCGCGCGGGCGTCCTACGGCGTCATGCTGGCCGTCGCCCTGCTGCTGCCGCTGTTCTGGGTGGCGGTGCACCCGGGGCTGCTGCTCGTGCCGATCGGCGGCCTGCTCGCGATCCGGCCGATCCGCACGGTGCTGCGCGCCGACGACCGCCGGGCGCTGATCCCGGTGCTGCGCGCGACCGGCGTGATCGGGATCGTCTACGCGATCACGTTCACCCTCGGCGCGCTGCTCTGAGCCGCACGGGGTGACGACGGCGTCGGCGGCGGCATCCGCCCCGTCGCCCCGCGGGGCTCACTCGCGGAACCGGCCCTCGGTGTAGGCGTCCTCGGCGTCCGCGTCGGCGGTCTCGGTGCGGCCCCGGCGGCCCGGGCGGCCCTCCCACGCGGCGGACAGGTCCTCGGTGGCCCCCGTGCGCAGGCGGCCGAGGAAGAGGTAGCTGACCGCGAACGTCAGGATCGTGGCCGCGATCACCCCGAAGATCATCCCGAGGTCCATCACGTAGTAGAACAGCGCCCACAGGGCGACGAAGACGACCACGCGGACCAGACCGTAGAAGAAGATGCGCACCGGTCCATCCTACGAGGACGGACGGCCCGTCCGCCGACCCCACAGCCCGCGCCTAGACTGGCGGGATGGGCCGCTTCATCATCCCCGCCGCGATCATCCTCGCCGGACTGACCCTCTACGCGCTGTTCGAGGCGCTGCTCACCCCCGCCCGCGAGGTGCGCAGCCTGCCGAAGGCGGCGTGGGTGGCGGTCATCGTGCTCGTGCCGCTCGTGGGGCCGCTGCTGTGGCTGCTGCTCGGGCGCGCCCGCCCGGCCGGCGCGGGCGGACGGGCCGCACCCCGGCCCTCCGGAGCCCCGGACGACGACGAGGCGTTCCTGCGCAGCCTGCGCGTGCAGCGCCGCCAGGACGCCCGCGAGCAGGACCTGGACCGCCGCGAGGCCGAGCTGCGCGCCCGCGAGGAGGAGCTGCGCCGTCGTCGGGAGCAGGGCGACGACGACGCCGACCCGGACGGCGACGGCCCGCGCGCCTGAGGGGCCCCGCCGGACTCAGCCGGGCAGACCCGCGTACGAGTGCAGGCCCGGGAAATACGTGTTGACGATCGTGTAGTTGAACACGATGCACAGGAAGCCCACGATGCTCAGCCACGCGGCGCGGGCACCGGTCCAGCCGCGGGTGGCGCGGGCGTGCAGGTACGCCGCGTACACCACCCAGATCACGAAGGTCCAGACCTCCTTGGTGTCCCAGTTCCAGTAGCGGCCCCACGCGGCCTCGGCCCAGATGGCGCCGGCGATCACGGTGAACGTCCACATCACGAAGGCGATCGCGTTGAGGCGGTAGGACCAGTTCTCCAGCCCCTGCGCGGCCGGCACGAGGCGCAGGAACGCCCACGAGCGCTCGCCCGCCGCAGCGCGCTTCTCCGCGCGGTCCTGCAGCAGCTGCAGCACGGACATCGCGGCGGTCAGCGCGAACAGCGAGCTGGCCAGCACGGCGATGGACACGTGGATGACGAGCCACGGCGTCTGCAGCGGCGGCTGGAGGTGGCCCACCGGCGTCGGGAAGCCCATGGTGGCCGCGCACATCATCGCCACGACGATGCCGGTGACGAACGTGCCCACGAAGCGCAGATCCTTGCGCAAGAGGAACAGCAGGTAGACGGTCGTGATCACGAGCGCGCCCGTGGTCATGAACTCGTACAGGTTGCCCCACGGCACGCGGGAGGCGGCGAGGCCGCGGGCGACGACGGCGAACGCGTGCAGCGCCCAGCCGACGGCCAGCACGGCCACGGCCACGTTGGCGACCGGGCGGCGGCCGCCGCCCGTGTAGTCCATGTCCTCGTCCACGAGGTCACCGTCCGCGTCGACGCCGGGCTCGGCGGCGGCGGCCGGCCGGGCCGTGTCGGAGTCGCTCGCGCCGACCGCCGTGGACCCGCCGACGGCGACCCCCACGGTCTCGCGGGCCGGAGCGGTGCGCACCTGCCCGCGCTGGGCCGCGAGGTCGGCCTCGAGGCGGCGGATGGTGGCCGAGGCGGTGGCCATGTCGATGGTGAACAGGATGAACGCCGCCGCGTACACGAGCGCGGCGATGAGCATGAAGAGGTCGCTGTACAGCGCCAGCTGCTCGTTCACGGGGGCCGTGGGGTTGAACACTGTCAGTCTCCTGATCGGGCGTCGGCGGGGCCGGCGGGGGTCTCGGGGGTGGTGGAGGTGGACTGGGGGGCGGCACCGGCCGCGGCGTCGTCGGCCGTCTCGGTGGCGGCGACGATGGGCCACCACTTCTCCATGGCGGCGCGCAGGGCCACGTGCTCCTCGTGGAGACCGAACTCCTCGCCGCGGGCGAGCAGCGCGTACTCCACGCGGGTGCGGCCGTCGTCGTCGGTGCGGGCACGCACCCACACGCGGCGGCGGCGGACGAACAGACTGATCGCCAGGCCGAGCAGGGCGGTGCCGGCGAACACGCCGACGCCCCACTTGCCCGGGTCGTAGTGGATGTCCAGGCCGACGTAGCGGCGGACGCCGTCGAAGCTGATGGAGCCCTTGCCCTCGGGCAGCTCGTACGTCTGGCCCGGGCTGAGCACGATGCCGCCGTTCTCGTTGGTGCGGCTGTTGAGCTCGGTGAGGGATGCGGTGTCCAGCACGTACACGTTCTGCGGGCGGCCGGTGTCCAGGCCGAGGTCCCCGTAGTACGAGTTCAGCTGCAGCTCCGGGTTGAGCAGCTCGGGGTCCGCGGAGAACGCGGCGCCTTCCTCGTCCTCCACCGCCGAGGGCAGGAAGAAGCCGACGAAGCCCAGCTGGTCCGGCCGCGCGTCGGGGACCTTGATGGTGGCCTGCGAGCCGTAGTTCTGGTCGAACACGCGGGTGACCACGGGGCCCTGGAAGGCCACGTCCCCGGCGCCGTCGCGGATGGTCACCACGGGCGCGTAGCCGTTGCCCACGAGGTAGACGCGCACGCCGTCGATGTCCAGCGGCTGGTTGACCTTGAGGATCTGGCGCTGGAGCTCGCCGCCGGAGCCCTCGCGGACGTCCATGACGGCGGTGTAGTCCAGCGGCTGGCCGTAGTGGGTCTCGGACTCGCGGTCGAACACGGCGTCGAAGGAGTCGAGGGTGAGGGAGAACGGCTGGAGGTCGTCCGCGCTGAAGTAGGTGCCGGGGGTGAAGGAGTCGTAGGCCACGAGGTTGTTGGCGAAGCCCTCGCCCTCCACGATGATCTTCTGCCCGCCGTACTTGGTCATGCCGCCGTAGGCCATGAACACGAGCACGCCGATCAGCGAGACGTGGAACAGGATGTTGCCGATCTCGCGCAGGTATCCGCGCTCGGCGCCCACGGACGCGCCGCCGGCCTCGGGGCGGTGCTCCACGCGGTAGCGGCGCTTGCGCAGCCACGCCTGGGCTCTGGCCACGGCCTCCTCGGGGCTCGGGCCGCCCTCCTCGAGGACGACGACGCCGGAGGCCGGCAGGCGCGTCAGGTTGCGGGGGGTGCGGGCCGGGGGCTGGCGCAGGGCCTTGGCGTGCTGGATGGCGCGCGGCCACACGCAGCCCACGAGGGAGACGAACAGCAGCAGGTAGATGGCCGAGAACCAGACGGAGTTGTAGACGTCGAAGAACTGCAGGGCGTCCAGGACGGGGCCCCACACGGGGTTGTCCTCGATCCACTGGTCCACGATCTCGGGGCCGGCACGGCGCTGGGGCACGAGGGAGCCGGGCACGGCGGCGACGGCGAGCAGGAGCAGCAGCATGAGCGCGGTGCTCATGCTGGTCAGCTGGGTCCAGATCCAGCGCAGGGTGCCCGCCAGGCCGAGGCGCGGCAGGGTGACGGGCTCGGAGCGCGTCCGGGCGGCCTTGGAGCTCACAGGGGCATCTCCCATTCGTTGGCGAACCACAGCTGCAGCTGCGTGGTCCAGGCGGTCCAGACGCCGGTGACCATGAGCAGGCCCAGCGCGATCAGCAGGGCGCCGCCGAGGCGCATGATCAGCACGCGGTGCCGGCGGAAGAACCCGAGGGCCCGCATGCCGCGCTCCATGCCGAGGGCCATGAGCACGAACGGCAGGCCCAGGCCGAGGCAGTAGAGGAAGGCGAGCAGGGCGCCGCGGCCCACGGAGCCGGAGCTGGCCGTGGACATGGCCAGGACGGCGGCCATGGTGGGGCCGATGCACGGCGCCCAGCCCAGGCCGAAGGTCATGCCCAGCAGGGGCGCGCCGACCAGGCCGGCGGCGGGCTTGAAGTGGACGCGGCGCTCCTGCTGAAGCCGGCCGCCGCCGCCGAGGAACACGAGGCCCATGAGCATCACGAGCACGCCGAGCACGGGGGTGACCCAGGCGCCGTCGCGCCGCAGCCAGACCATGGCCTGGGTGAACACCACGGTGATGCCCACGAACACCACGGCGAACCCGAGCACGAACAGCACGGAGCCGAGCACGAGGCGCCCGCGGCGGCGGCTGGTGAGCACGTCCCCGCCGAGGCCGGTGACGTACCCGAGGTAGCCGGGCACGAGCGGCAGCACGCACGGGGAGAGGAAGGAGATCAGGCCGGCCAGCACGGCGATCGGCGCGGCCAGCAGCAGGGAGCCGTCGAGGGCGATCTCGGCGAAGGGGTTGCTCTGCATGGACACGGCGGCCGGGTCAGGCCGCGGCCTCGTCCACCACGGTGGTGAGCAGGGCGCGCAGGGTGGACTCCTCCACGGCGCCGAGCACGCGGGCGGCCACGCGGCCCTCGACGTCCAGGACGAGGGTGGAGGGCACGGCCTGCGGGGGCACGTAGTCGGTCATGTTCAGGAGCACGTCCCCGCGGGCGTCCTCGATGGACGGGTAGGGGATCTCGAAGGTGCGCTCGAAGGCCTGCGCGGTGGTGACGGTGTCCCGGACGTTCACGCCGAGGAACCGCACCCCCTGCGGGGCGAACTGCTCGTGCAGGGAGACGAGGTGGGGGGCCTCGACGCGGCACGGCGCGCAGGCGGCGTACCAGAAGTTCAGCAGGGCGGGGGTGCCGCGCAGGCTCGCGCCGGTCACGGGGGTGCCGTCGAAGAGCTCGGCGGCGAACTCCACGGGGGCGCCGCGCTCGGCGGGGGCGATCTCCAGGACGGAGCCGTCGCCGGCGATGTAGTTCTTGCCGTCCGCGTTGCCCGCCTGCCGCGCGAGCGAGTCGTCACCGCCCGAGCAGGCCGCGAGCGCCGGCGCCAGGCTGGCGAGGGCGAGGCCGGTCAGCAGGGTGCGGCGGGACGGACGGGGCGGGGTGTGCATGGCGTGACTGCCCTCCAGGGGATGCGCGGCGCTGGATTCCGGGGACCTGGGGAGTCTACTGTCCGCCCCGCATTCTGACTGAACCCTGGACGTCACACCCCCACCCCGTGGGAGGCCGCGGCCGGCGTCGTCGACGCCGGCCGCCGTCGGGGCCTCAGGCGCCCGGCAGGGAGGAGGCGTCCTTGAGCAGGGCCTGGTTCGGTTCGTGGTACTCGACGCGCGGCACCCTGCGCCCTTCCTCGTACACGAGCGAGGTCACGGAGGTCAGCGAGCACTCACGGCGGCGCGGGTCGTGCCACAGCGGACGGCCCTCGACGGCCAGGCGCGTCACCCAGATCGGCAGCTGGTGCGAGACGAGCACGGACTCGGCGCCGGGCCCGTCGGCGGCCACGGTCTCGCCGCGGAGCCGGTCGACGACGGCCAGCATCCGGGCGGCCTGCGCGCGGTACGGCTCGCCCCAGGACGGGCGCAGGGGATTGCGCAGCCGGGGCCACAGCCGCGGGTTCCGCTTCAGCGACGCCGCCACCTGGGACATGCCCTCGAAGGCGTTCTCCGCCTCGATCAGGTCCGGCTCGGTGACCAGCGGCAGGTCGAACGCGGCCGCGATGGGCGCGGCGGTCTGCTGCGCGCGGGTCAGCGGGGAGGCGGCGACGACGGCGGGCGCCCGGCCGGTCTGCGCGGCGCGCTCCGCGAACCACGCGGCCACGCCCCGGGCCATCTCGTGGCCGAGCTCCGAGAGCCCGAACTCCGGCAGGCGGCCGTAGAGGACACGATCGGGGTTGTGGACTTCTCCGTGGCGGACCAGGTGGACGGTGGCGAGCGTCTGCATGGGGCCAGTCTGGCAGAGGCGGACCGGTGGCCCCGGCGGTAGCGTGGGGCACAGCTCGGCGCGACCGCGCCGCCACCCCCGTCCGCACCGAGGCGCCGCGAGCGTCGGCGTCGCTAGGAGGCCCCATGTCCGGCACCTCGCCCACCGATCCCCACGGCAGCCAGAACCCGTACGGCTCCGACCCGTACGGCGCCGCCCCGCAGGGGCCGACCCCGGGCTCCTCCGACCCGGCGGGCGCGAGCCCGTACGGCCAGGACCCCTACGGCGCACCGCCGGCGGCTCCGTACGGCGCCCCGGGCCAGGCGGGGATGCCCCAGGCCCCCTCCCCCCACGGCCCCGCCGGCTGGCAGTCTCCCGGCCCGGTCGAGCTGCCCCCGCGGCCGCGCTCCCTGACGGCCGCGTTCTGGCTGATCGTCTCGGGCGGCCTCCTGCTGCTGGCGACGACCCTGCTGGCGGCCTTCGCCATCACCCAGCCGGAGGGCCAGGCCGCGATCCAGCAGGAGCTGGACCGGTCCGTCGAGCAGATGGATCTGCCCGCCGACCAGGCGGAGCAGATGCGCGCCATGATGGACGGGATGCTCCCGGCCCTCGCCACGACGGCGGCCGTGTTCGGCGTGCTCGCGTTCCTCGTCTACCTGTGGGTGGCGTTCGCGATCCGCGGCGGCTCGCGCGCCGCGCGCATCGTCGGAACGGTGCTGGCGTCCCTGTCCGTGCTGGTGCTGGTCTCCAACGCCGTGATGGGGGCGTTCAGCCCGCTGGACCTCGTGTGGGTGGGCCTCGGCGTCGCCGGCATCGTGCTCGCCTACCGCCCGGACGCCACGGAGTACATGCGGCTGAAGGCCTGGCAGCGCTTCGCGCGCCGCTGAGCCCGCTCAGGCCCGCGGGGCGTCCAGGAGCCGGCCCAGGCGGGCCGGGTCCACGCGCCAGAAGTCGCGCTGGACGCCGTCGACGAACAGCACGGGCACCTCGTCCGCGAACCGCTCGAGCAGGGCCGGGTGCGCGGCGCCGTCGACGGCCTCCCAGGCCTCGCCCCGCGCGTCGCACACCTGCGCCACCGTGGCCTCGGCCTCGGCGCACAGGTGACAGCCGGGCTTCACGAGCAGCTGGACGCGGGCGGTGGCGGCGGGCAGGTCGGCGGTCATGGCCCCCACTCTACGGATCGCCGTCCACGACGAAGCCGCCGTCCCCCCGGAAGGGGACGGCGGCTTCGTCTCGTCAGCGCCCGGAGGGCGCGGGCGTCACTTCTTGTTGCGACGCTGGTGACGGGTCTTGCGAAGCAGCTTGCGGTGCTTCTTCTTCGACATGCGCTTGCGGCGCTTCTTGATCACAGATCCCATGGGGACTCCTTGAATCGGGGCGAGGGTCGGCGGTCGTGGGACCGCAGGCATCCGGGGCGCCGGACACGCCGACCCGCATTCCACCGGATGTGGAACGCCTGGAAACGTTCTCGGCCACAATACCGGCCGCACGGGCCGCGGTCGAACCGGGACGCGGGCCGGCTCAGTCGAACCAGGGGTCCAGCCCGTGCAGCGGGAACACCTCGCGGCGCGTGGCCATGATCGACTGGTCCACCGGGTCGGCCGGGTCGTAGCCCACCTCCCACGAGCGCCACCACACGTCCGCGTCCTCGCCCATCACGGTGGGGATCCGCTCGGCGTCGTCCCCCTCGTGCACGGACATGTCCCCGGTCAGCTCGTCCGCGGTGAGGGCCCGGACGTGCTCGATCCAGGCGGCGGGGATCTCGCTCTTCACCGGGATCGGGGTCTGCAGGACGGCGGCGGTCAGGTGGGCCCACGCGCGCGGCACCACCCGCAGCGGGTTGTAGCCGCCGCCCCCGGTGGCCAGCCACCGGCCGTGCGCGAACCGGTCGGCCCAGTCGCCGACGTCGAACGCGAGCTGGCGCTGGCCGTCCACGCTCAGCCGCAGGTCGGCGAGCGGGTCCGTGAGGTGGCCGTCGCAGCCGTGCTGGCTGACCAGCACGTCCGGGGCGAACGCCTGCAGCAGCGGGGGGACCACGGCGTGGGCGGCGCGCAGGAAGCCGGCGTCGCCGGTGCGCGGGGGCAGCGCGACGTTCACCGCCGTGCCCTGGGCGGCCGAGCCGCCGATCTCGTTGGCGAAGCCCGTGCCCGGGAACAGGCTGATGCCCGTCTCGTGCAGGGAGATGGTGAGCACGCGGGGGTCGTCGTAGAAGATCGACTGCGTGCCGTCGCCGTGGTGCGCGTCCACGTCGACGTAGGCGACGCGCTCCGCGCCGAGGTCCAGCAGGCGCTGGATGGCCACGGCGCAGTCGTTGTAGATGCAGAACCCGGACGCCGAGGACCGGGCGGCGTGGTGCATGCCGCCGGCGAAGTTCACGGCGCGGTCCACCTCGCCGGACCAGATCGCCTCCGCGGCGACGAGGGAGCCGCCCGCGATCCGGGCGGCGGACTCGTGCAGGTCCGGGAACACGGGACAGTCCTCGGTGCCCAGGCCGAAGCGGCCGTCCTCGGCCGACGACGTCGCCGCGGCCCGGCGGACGGCGGCGACGTACTCGGGGTCGTGGACGAGGGCGAGCTGCTCGTCCGTGGCCACGGGCGGCTCCACGATCCGCACGTGGGGCGCGTCCAGCAGGCCGAACGCCTCCACGAGCCGGTGCGTGAGGTCCAGCCGCAGGGGCGCCATCGGGTGCTCCGCGCTGAATCGGTAGCGGAGCAGGCTGGAGTCCCACACCACAGCGGCGGGGGTGGGAGCGGGAGGGGTGGACGTGGTGCTCATCACGGTCCAGCCTAGGGCTCCGGGCGACACGGTGGCGACGATCGCCTCGGATGTCCTGCCCGCGTGACGCGCGGGCCACGGGGCGCGCGATACTGGGAGCCGGTCCGTTCCCCGTCCCCGTGCAGGAGGTGCCCCGTGGCAGGTCCCCGTCCGACCCCGCACGCCCGCCGCCACGGCGGGGTGCGCCGGCCCGGCGGACTCCCCCGGCCCGGCCAGGCCTCCACGCTGGAGTCCTCGACCGACCTGCGCACGGCGCTGCGGCGCTCGGGCCGTGCCGTCAGCTCGGTGGTGGGCGGCTCCCCGGCCCGCGCCGCCCTCTCCGCCTTCGCCCTCATGGCCCTGGTGTTCACCGGGCTCCTCGCCCTGCCGTGGGCCGCGGCGGACGGCCACGCCACCCCCCTGCACGACGCCATGTTCACCGCGGTCTCCGCCTTCTCCGTGACCGGTCTGACCACCGTCAACACGGCCGAGCACTGGTCCCCCGCGGGCCAGGTGATCATCCTCGTGGCCATCCAGATCGGCGGCCTGGGCATCCTCTCGATGGCCTCGCTGCTCACGCTGGCCGTCTCCCGGCATCTGGGCCTGAGGTCGAAGCTGGCGACGCAGCAGGCGGGCATGACCTCCGGCAGTCTCGGCGAGGTCGGCCAGCTGCTGCGCGTCGTCGTCGTGACGGTGCTGACCGCCGAGGCCGCGCTGGCGCTCGTCCTCGTGCCGCGGTTCGCGGCCATCTCCGGCTCGTGGCTCACCGGCCTGTGGCACGGGGTCTTCTACTCGGTCAGCGCCTTCAACAACGCGGGGTTCACCCTGCACGTGGACGGCCTGCCGGAGATCATGCACGACCCGGTGGTCATCACGGTGCTCGGCGTCGGCGTGTTCCTCGGCGCGCTCGGCTTCCCCGTGGTCATGGTGCTGCTGGAGAAGGGGTGGCGGTTCCGGGAGTGGAACCTGCACACCAAGCTCACGGTCGAGGTGACGCTGGCCCTGCTGGTGCTCGGCGCCGTCGCCCTCTTCTTCTTCGAGGCGGGCAACCCGGCGACCCAGGCCGGCATGGGCTTCTGGCAGCGGGTCGGGCACTCCCTGTTCGGCTCCGTGATGACCCGCTCCGGAGGCTTCGCGATCGACGACACGAACGCGCACCAGCCCGAGTCCCTGCTGCTCATGGACGCGCTGATGTTCGTGGGCGGTGGGTCCGCCTCCACCGCGGGCGGCATCAAGGTGACCACGCTGGCGATCATGTTCCTCGCGATCGTGGCGGAGGCGCGCGGCGACCGCGAGGTGACGGCGCACGGCCGCACGATCGCCCCCGAGTCCCTGCGCGTGGCCATCGCGGTGCTCGCACTCGGGGCCACCCTCGTGCTCGTGGCCACTCTGGCGCTGGTGCACATCACCGACGAGTCCCTCCAGCGGCCCCTGTTCGAGGTGATCTCCGCGTTCGGCACGTGCGGGCTCTCCGTGGGCGTCTCCGCGGAGAGCCCACCGGCCGGCAAGTACGTCCTGACGGCCATGATGTTCGCGGGCCGCGTTGGTACGATCACGTTCGCCGCCGCCCTGGCCCTGCGCCAGCGGCGCGTGCTCTACCGCTACCCCGTCGAGAGGCCGGTCATTGGCTGACACCCCGCAGCGCACCGATCCCAACGCCCCCGTGCTCGTCGTGGGGCTGGGCCGCTTCGGCGCCGCCACGGCGGAGGAGCTCGTCGCGCAGGGCCGCGAGGTGCTCGCCGTCGAGCGGGACCCCGTCCTCGTGCAGCGCTTCGCCCCCTCGCTCACCCACGTGGTGGAGGCGGACGCCACCGACCCCGAGGCCCTGCGCCAGCTCGGCGCGCAGGACTTCTCGACGGCGGTGGTCGGCGTGGGCACCTCCATCGAGGCATCGGTGCTGATCACCGTGAACCTCGTGGACCTGGAGATCCCGCACATCTGGGTGAAGGCGATCAGCGAGGCGCACGGCACGATCCTCAAGCGGATCGGGGCGAACCATGTGATCTTCCCGGAGCACGACGCCGGCGTGCGCGCCGCCCACCTCGTGAACGGGCGCATGCTCGACTTCATCGAGTTCGACGACGACTTCGCGATCGTGAAGATGTACCCGCCGGCCGAGTGCGTGGGCTTCACGCTCGCCGAGTCCCACGTGCGCTCCAAGTACGGCGTGACCGTGGTGGGCGTGAAGACCCCGGGCGAGGACTTCACCTACGCCCAGCCGGACACCCGGGTGGGCCCGCGCGACACCCTCATCGTCTCGGGCCACACCGACCTCATCGACCGGTTCGCCGCCCGGCCCTGAGGCACGCCGGAGCCGTCAGGCCCCGAACTCCTCGGCCATCTCCTTGTCGCGCTGCGCGGCCGCGTCCATGGCACGGTTCACGAGGTCGCCCATGCCGCCGTCCAGGAACGCCTCCACGGCCTTCTCGGTGGTGCCGTTCGGGCTCATCACGGCCTTGCGCAGAGCCTCGGCCCTGGCCCCCTCCTGCTGGAGCATGATGCCGGCGCCCTTGACGGTGGCCGCGGCCATGGCCTCGGCGGAGGCGGCGTCCAGTCCCATCTCCGCACCGTGGGCGGCGATCAGCTCGGCCAGCAGGAACACGTAGGCCGGGGCGGAGCCGGCGGTGGCCACCACGGCGGAGAGCTGCTCCTCGGCCACCGGCACCACCAGGCCGGAGCCCTCGAAGAGAGCGCGCACGGCGGTGGTCTGCTCCTCGGTGACGCCCGGCCCGGGGGCCACGCCCACGACGCCGGAGCCCACCGTCAGGGGCGTGTTCGGCATGGTCCGCACGATCGGCTGCCCCGCCGGCAGCACGGCGGCCATGGTCGCGGCGGTGACGCCGGCTGCCACGGACACCACCACGGTCTCGGGGCGCAGCGACGGCGCCAGGTCCGTGAGGGTGGCGACCATGTCCTTCGGCTTCACGCCCACCAGGACGATGTCCGCCTCAGCGACCGCGGCATGGTTGGCGCGTTCGTCCCGCTCCTGGGAGGTCACGGTGACGCCGTGCTGCGCGGCGGCCTTCTCGGCGGAGGCGGCGGAGCGGGTGGTGGCGGTGACGTCCTCGGCGCGCACGGCGCCGGCGTCGAGGGCTCCGGCGAGGATCGCGCCGGTCATGGTGCCCAGGCCCAGGATGGTCAGCTTCATGGTCGGTCCGTCTCCTTCGTGGTCGGGCGCGGAACGCCGTCGTCGTCGTGGTGGTCGGTCCCGCCGGCGGCCAGGTGCTCGCGCGCGAACGCGAGCGAGGCGGCCAGCTTCTCCTCGCGCTGGCCCGCGTACTCCACGCCGCGCGTGCCCACCTCCACGCACACCGTGCCGGCCAGGCCCGCGGTCGCCAGGTGGCGCAGGGTCTCGGCCACGCGCTGCGTGCCCTCGCCGGGGACCAGGTGGTCGTCCTTGCCGGAGTCGTTGCCGTCGGTGAGGTGGACGTGCCGCAGCCGCGGGCCGAGCTCGCGGACGGCCGCCAGGGAGTCCGCCCGCGCGATGGCCGCGTGGGAGAAGTCCCAGCAGATGTGCTCGTACGGCTCGGGCAGCGGGTTCCAGTGCGGCAGGTACATCTTGGCCTCGCGGCCGTAGGCCCGCCACGGGTACATGTTCTCCACGGCGATCACGACGCCGGTCTCCGCCATGAGCTCGTGGATGCCCTCGGCGAAGCGCACCGCGTACGTGCCCTGCCAGCGGAACGGCGGGTGGGCGACCACGGTGGCCGCGCCCACGGCCTGCGCCAGCTCCACGGAGCGGCGGATCTTGGACCACGCGGAGCCCCAGACCTGCTGCGTGAACAGCAGGGTGGGGGCGTGGATGGAGTCGATGGGCATCCCGTGCCGCTCGGACAGCCGCGTCAGCCGCCGCGCGTCCTGGCTCCACGCGTTGTGCGTGACCATGACCTCCACGCCGTCGTAGCCGAGGTCCTCGGCGGTGGCGAACACGTCCTGGGTGCCCAGGGGGAACACGGACGAGGAGGACAGGGTCACGGGGATGTCCGCGCCGAAGCGCGCCGCGGGGGCCAGGTGCGCGGTGGCGTCCACCATGCTCAGCGCACCCCCAGGCTCAGTCCCGGCAGGAGGGTGTCCGGGTTGAGGTTCACGTGGCCGACGCCGGGCAGGCCGTCCCGGGTGAGGTGGCCCTCGAGCATGAGCGCGTCGAGGCGGTTGAGGATCAGGCCCTCGCGCAGCGCCCACGGGCAGATCTCGAGCTGGGCGATGCCGAACGTGCGCATGGCCGTCAGCGCGACGATCGCCCCCGCGAACACCTGGTGCGCGCGCACGTCCGAGACGCCGGGCAGCTCCGCCCGCTCCGCGACGGTCATCGCCGCGAGGCGGTTCACCCACAGGTGCAGGTCGTCCGCGCGCAGGTGCCGCTTCACGAAGGGGCCCGCCGCCGACGGCGCCGCCCCGGTGATCCGGGCGAGGGAGCGGAACGTCTTCGAGGTGGCGGTGACCACCACGGGCGACTCGATGCGCGGGAAGGCCGTATACGCCTCCTCGAGTCGCTTCTCCACGTGCTTGCGGAGCTTCTTCACCGCCTTGGGGCTGGGCGGGTCCTCGGGCACCCAGTCGCGGGTGAGGCGGCCGGCGCCCAGCGGCAGGGACAGGGCGTGCGAGGGCAGCTCGTCCTGGCCGTAGGCGATCTCGAAGGAGCCGCCGCCGATGTCGAAGTTCAGGATGGAGCCGGCGTCCCAGCCCTGCCAGCGGCGCACGGCGAAGTACGTCATGGCCGACTCCTGGTCCCCCGTGAGCTCGGAGAGGTGCACACCGGTCTCGGCCTGCACGCGGGCCAGCACGGCGGCGCCGTTCGCGGACTCGCGGATCGCCGAGGTGCAGAACGAGATCATGTCCTCCGCCCGATGCTCCTCCGCGAACGCGGCGGCCTCACGGACGAAGTCCACGAGCTCCCGCTGTCCCTCCTCCGTGATCGCCCCGTCGGCGTCCTGGTAGCGGATCAGCGGAAGGGAGCGCTTGTGCTCCGCGTAGGCGACGGGGCGGGCCCCCGGGTGGGCGTCCACGAGCAGCAGGTGGACGGTGTTGGACCCGATGTCCAGGACGCCGAGGCGCATGGCGCTCAGGCCTTCTTCCGCGCGGTGGTCTTCTTGGCCGGGGCCTTGCGGGCCGCCGGCTTCTTGGCACCGCCGCGGGTGGCCGGGCCCTTGGCACGCTTGTCCGCGAGCAGCTGGTAGGCCTCCTCCGCCGTGAGCTCCTCGGGCTGACGGCCGCGCGGGACGGTGATGTTGGTGACCCCGTCCGTGACGTACGGGCCGAAGCGGCCCTCCTTCACGGTGACCTTCTTGCCGGAGACCGGGTCCTCGCCGAACTCGGCCAGCGGCGGCTTGGCGGCCCCGCGGCCACGCTGCTTCGGCTGGGCGTAGATCTCGAGGGCCTGCTCCTGCGTGATGCTGAAGATCTGGTCCTCGGACTCGAGCGAGCGCGAGTCCGAGCCCTTCTTCAGGTAGGGCCCGAAGCGGCCGTTCTGGGCGGTGATGACCTCGCCCTCGGCGTCCGCGCCCACGACGCGCGGCAGGGACATCAGCTGCAGCGCCTGCTCGAGGGTCACGGTGTCCACGGACATGCTCGTGAAGAGGGAGCCGGTGCGGGGCTTCTCCTTGGCCGGCTTCTTCTTCGGCTTGGGCTTGCCGTTCTTGTAGTACTCGGTGGGCTGGGCGTCGAGCCAGGCCTGCAGCTCCTCCTCGGTCATCTCGGGGATGACCTCGGTGACGTAGGGCCCGTAGCGCCCGTCCTTGGCGACGATGGTCCGGCCCGTCTCCGGGTCCGTGCCGAGCTCGCGCTCGGAGGGCTGGGCGGTGGCGAACAGCTCCTCGGCCTTGGCCGGGGTGAGCTCGTCCGGGGCCAGGTCCTCGGGGACGTTGGCGCGCGGCGGGGTGGCGCCCGCCTCCGCGTCGGCCGGCAGCGACCGCTCCAGGTACGGGCCGTACTGGCCCACCCGCAGGGTGATGTCCTCGGTGATCGGCAGCGAGTTCACGGCCCGCGCGTCGATCTCGCCGAGGTTGTCCACCACGTGCTTGAGGCCCTCGACGCCCTTCTCCGTCTCCGCGGCGGGGGCCCCGAAGTAGAAGGTCTGCAGCCAGGCCTCGCGGCCGAGTTCGCCCGCGGCGATCCGGTCGAGGTCGTCCTCCATGCGGGCCGTGAAGTCGTAGTCCACGTACTTCGCGAAGTAGTCCTCGAGCAGCCCGATCACCGCGAACGCGGTCCACGACGGGACGAGCGCGGTGCCGCGCTTGGACACGTAGCCGCGGTCCATGATCGTGGAGATCGTCGGGGCGTACGTGGAGGGACGCCCGATCTCGCGGCGCTCCAGCTCGGCGACGATCGACGCCTCGGTGTAGCGGGCCGGCGGGGAGGTCTCGTGCCCGGTGGCCTCGATCGGGTCACCGGTGAGGCGCTCGCCCTGGGCCACCTGCGGCAGGCGGCGGTCCTTGGCCTCCGCGTTCTCGCCGTCGACCTCGGCGTCCCGGCCCTCCTCGTACGCGTCGAGGAAGCCCTTGAACGTGATGACGGTGCCCGAGGCGCTGAACTGCGCGAGGCGGCCGTCCTGCGCGGTGGCCGAGAGCCGCAGCGTGGCGGTGTAGCCCTTGGCATCGGCCATCTGCGAGGCCACGGTGCGCTTCCAGATCAGCTCGTACAGGCGGAACTCGTCCGGGCGCAGCTCGGCCTTGACCTGGGCCGGGGTCCGGAAGGAGTCCCCCGCGGGCCGGATGGCCTCGTGGGCCTCCTGCGCGGTCTCGTTGCGCTTGGCGTAGACGCGCGGCTGGGCCGGCACGGCGTCCGCCCCGTAGAGCTCGGTGGCCTGGCGCCGGGCGGCCTGCACGGCCTCCTGCGAGAGGTTCACCGAGTCCGTGCGCATGTACGTGATGTAGCCGTTCTCGTACAGGCGCTGGGCCACCTGCATGGAGACGCGGGAGCTCATGCGGAGCTTGCGGGCGGCCTCCTGTTGCAGCGTGGAGGTGGTGAAGGGGGCGGCCGGGCGGCGGGTGTACGGCTTGTCCTCCACCGAGTCGACCGTGAAGTCCGCCCCGCGCAGACCCTCGGCCAGCGAGCGGGCGCCGGCCTCGTCCAGGTGGGTCACCTTCTTGCCGGCGGAGGCCTTGAGCCGCCCGGCGTCGTCGAAGTCGCGGCCCGTGGCCACGCGCTCGCCGTCCACCGTGCTGAGGCGGGCCGTGAACGAGCTGCCCACGGCGTCCGCGGCCTGCGCGCCCTCGGCCACCGTGAAGGTGCCCTCCACGCCCCAGTAGTGGGCGGAGACGAAGGCCATGCGCTCCCGCTCGCGCTCGACGACGAGGCGGGTGGCCACCGACTGCACGCGGCCCGCCGAGAGCCCGCGGGAGACCTTGCGCCACAGCACCGGCGAGAGCTCGTAGCCGAACAGGCGGTCGAGGATGCGGCGCGTCTCCTGGGCGTCCACGAGGGCCGTGTCCAGCTCACGGATGTTCTCCAGGCCTCGGCGCACGCCCTCCTTGGTGATCTCGCCGAAGGTCATCCGGTACACCGGCACCGTGGGCTTGAGGGTGTCCAGCAGGTGCCAGGCGATGGCCTCGCCCTCGCGGTCCGCATCCGTGGCGAGGTAGAGGGCCTCGGCGTCCTTGAGCTCGCGCTTGAGCTCCGTGACCTTCTTCTTCTTGTCCGGGTGCACCACGTAGTACGGGGTGAAGCCGTGCTCCGTGTCCACGGCGAACTTGCCGAACGGGCCCTTCTTCATGTCCGCCGGCAGGTCCGAGGGCTTGGGCAGGTCGCGGATGTGCCCCACGGAGGAGTCCACCACCCAGCCGGAGCCCACCGCGTTGAGGTACTTCGCGATGGACTTGCTCTTGGCCGGGGACTCCACGATGACCAGCTTCTTGCCCTCGGGCACGGAAGCGGTCACGGAAGCGGGGGTAGTGGACAACGGGTCCTCCTGGGACGGGATGGCTGCGGGTCCGGGGCCGACGCGAGCCGACCCGTGTCCGCCGGGGGCGGACGTCCCCACATCGTAGGGCGCGCTGACCACGATAACGCCCGGAGCCTGACAGGCCCCTGGGCGGGCCCCGTCCGCCGGACACGGGCTCGGGTCCTCCTGCCCGCCTCCGGACACTCAGCCTATGCTCAGGCCATGCATCCTCGTCGGTCCCGCGCCACGTCCCACACGGTCCAGGGTGCTGTACGGCGGTGGCGGCCCGCAGGCTCCGGCCTCAGGCCCGTGGGTCCGGAGAAGGACACGTCGGGCTCGGGCACGTACTGCCACCACCACGGCGACAACCGCAAGCCCGAAGGCGTCCACGCGTTCGACGGCGTGGCCGGGCAGGAGAGGTGTTGACGGCCCCGGGGTCGACGGCGGACCTCGTCCGCCGCTGGGAGTCCGCGGCTCGGCCGAACCCCACGGCGACGGACGTGGGCTCCCTGCTGGAGAAGTGCTACCGCGCGAGACCTCTGGCACGCGAGATCCTCTCGGGCGGCCATCTGCAGCACGACGAGGAGCTGCGCAACCACACGGAGAAGCTCCTGTGGACGGTCACGGACACCGTCACCCTGCTGCACTTCGCCCGGCACGCCTTCGGCTCCCTCGATGCGTATCTCCTGCACCTCGAGTCGGAGCGGGAGGACGCGGACGCGGCAGCCGAGTGGGACGAGGGCGCCGAGCGTGCCGACGTCGCCTACTGGACAGGGCTGGAGAGTCAGGTCCCCGAGGAGGACCACCCCTACGGGCTGGTCCTCACCCAGCACGCACTGGGTCAGCGCGTCACCGCGATCCTCGAGGTCGAGGACGGGGCAGTGACCGGCTTCAAGGTGGAGGGCGTGCTCGGGCAGATGGTGGACGAGCACCTCGAGGGACTCGTGGGCTTCCCCGAGCCGGACCCGGACTTCGGCGAGGCCGTGCCGGTGATGCGCCGCGGGGATCCCGACGACGAGATGTTCGTGCGCCATCTGCGCCACGCTGCGCGGCTCGGCTTGATCTGAGATGTGGGCCGGGCCGTCCGCTCAGCCCTCCACGAGGAACCCGTCCTCGTGCAGCTCCCGCAGCGCGGCCAGCAGGCCGGCCCGGCCCGCTTCGTCCAGCTCCAGCAGCGCGGCGACCGCGCCCACCAGCTGCCCCACGGACAGCTCGCCGTCGCTGGCCGAGAGGACGCCCGCCGTCGCGGTGTCCAGGCGCGCCACACGCCGGAACCCGGAGCCCTGCCGGGCCAGGATCACCTCGGGGTGCTCCGCCCCGAACCGCTGGTGGCGTTCCTCCGTGACGTCCGCGGCCACGCGCAGGTGCAGGCCGCGCAGCGCGGCCAGGGCCGGGTCCCCGACGGCGTCCCCCGCCCCGGCGCCGGCGGCGAGCCGGTCCCGGCGGGCGACGGCGGCGGCCCACGCGGTGCCGAGGGCCTCGTCCACGGCCTGGGTCAGCTCCTCGGCGACCACCCACCCCCGGCCCTGGGAGCCGTCCGCGGCGGGCCGACGCAGCCACACGTGGCCGAAGCCCACGCCCGCGACCCCGCGCGCGGCGAAGTCGTCCAGGTAGCCGCGGTAGGCGGCCTCATAGGCGGGCGGGTCGAGCTCGAGCGAGGAGTCCTGCAGCCACGTCTCCGCGTAGCCCGCGGGGTCCTGCCGGTCGCGCTGGAGGAACCAGGCCTGCATCCCCGGCGCCACCCACGAGCGCGGGCGCGCGTCCCACGGTGCGGTGTCGGCGTCGGCGGTGTCCCCCGCCGGGATCTCCCAGTTGGCGAGCAGCTGCGCGGTGCCGCCCTCGGCGAGCACGTCCGGCAGGGCCGCGATCAGCTCCGCGACGATCCGGTCGCCCTCGCGGCCGCCGTCGCGGTAGGTCAGCACGGGCGCGTCCGGGTCCGTGCGCGGGGTGATCACGAACGGCGGGTTCGAGACCACGAGGTCGAACCGCTCCCCCGCCACCGGCGCCAGCAGATCGCCGGCCGCCAGCCGGACCCGGTCCTCGAGCCGGTCCCGGTCGAGGCCGAGCACGTCCGCGTTGAGCAGCAGGTTGAACCGGGTGAATGCCAGGGCCCGCTCGGACAGGTCCGTGGCGGTGACATGGTCGGCGTGGGCGAGCAGGTGCAGGGTCTGGATCCCGCAGCCCACCCCCACGTCGAGGGCGCGGGCCACGGGACGGCGCTGCGTGGCGCCGGCGAGCGTGAGGGAGGCCCGACCGACGCCGAGCACGTGCTCGGGAGGCAGCGGGCCGCGCCGCTGCAGGGCCGTCAGGTCCGAGGCGATCCACATCCGGCCCGGCTCGTCCGCCTCGTACGGCGAGAGGTCCACCGCGCCGCGCACGCGCCCGTCCGGCCCCTCGACGACGAGCCCGGCCGCCACGGCCCCGGCCAGGCCGAGGCTGGGCAGCGCGGCGTCGAGGTCGGCGGCGGGGACGGGGTCGCCGAGCAGCCAGGCCCCGACGGCGGCGGCGAGGCCCCGCGTGCCGTGCCGGTCGCCGGGGCCGGCTGCGTCGTCGTGCCGGCCGGGGCCCGCCAGGTGACCGGCGACGACGCGGCGGGCGGCCTCGGCGTGCTCGCGGTCCAGGGCGAGCGTGGCCACGGGTCCGAGCAGCCCCTCGACGGCGGCGGTGGTGAACGGCAGGGCCGCCAGGTCCGCGGCGAGGGCCACGGCCGTGGCCGGGGTCAGCCGCGGGGCGGGGGGCGACGGGGGTGTCGGGACGGGACTCATGCCTCGGTCCTCTCGGCGGGGTGGGGGCGGTGGGCGCAGACGGGGCAGCGGTGCTCGGGGTCGTCGACGGCGCAGGCCGCGCAGCGGACCTCGAGCGTGGTGCAGGCCGGGTCGGCGCAGTTGCGCAGCGCCGAGGTCGGGGCCTGGCACGTGACGCACCGGCCGATGGTCTCGGCGTCGGCGGTGAAGCGGGTGGACAGGCGTCGGTCGAACACGGCCAGCTCGCCCCGCCACAGTCCGGCGTCGCCGCGGGCCTCGCCGTAGCGGACGATGCCGCCGTCGAGCTGGTAGACCTCGGCGAAGCCGCGGTCCTTGAGCAGGGCGGAGAGGACCTCGCAGCGCACGCCGCCCGTGCAGTAGGTGATCAGCGGCGCGTCCTTGAGGTGGTCCAGGGCCCCGGAGTCGACGGCGGCGAGCAGGTCGCGGGTGGTGTGCGCGTCCGGGACCACGGCCCCGTCGAAGCGGCCGATGGCCGCCTCCACCGTGTTGCGGCCGTCGAGGAAGCGCACGGGGTTCGCGGTGCCGGCGCGCTCGGCGACGAGCGCGTCCACCTGGGCGGGGGTGAGCCGCTCCCCCGTGCCGACGACGCCGTCCGCGTCCACGGTGACGCGCTCGGGGGCCCCGAACGCGACGAGCTCGGGCTTGACCTTGACGGAGAGGCGGGGGAAGTCCGCCGCCGAGCCGTCCGACCACTTCACCTCGAGGTCCCGGAACGCCGGATGCTCCCGCGTGCCGCGCACGTAGCGCTTGACCGCGTCGACCGGCCCGCCGACGGTCCCGTTGATCCCCTGCGGCGACACGATGATCCGGCCGGTCAGGCCGAGGGACGCGGCGAGCGTGCGCTGCCACAGCCGCACCGCCTCGGGGTCGGCGAGCGGGGTGAACCGGTAGTACAGCGCGATGCGGGAGAGGGGGGCGGTGCTCATCGAGGTCCAGGCTAGTGCGCGACCCCGGACGTGACGGCCGTGAGGGACGGGCGGGGCCTGGCCCGCACCGGCCTCACGCCTTACCCTTCAGACATGACTGAGCATCTGGATCCGGCACTGGTCGACATCTGGTTCGCGGCCTGGTCGCGATCGCGCGGCTACCGCACGAGCCAGGAGGCGGGGCGACGCGCGGCCCTGCGCACCCCCCGCCCCGCCCACATGATCCCCGGCGGCTCCGGTCGCGCCACGGTGGACGTGCCGGCCACGTGGGAGCACGTGGTGGTGAACCCCTCCCGCGCGGAGCTGGAGGACCTGCGCGAGGCGGTGCGGGACCAGGAGCAGATCCTGCTCACCGTGTTCGGCGACGCCGGCGAGGACCCGAAGGCCATGGGTCTGAAGGCCCAGGCCGAGCCGGAGCGCTTCATGACCATGGACATGGACCCCGAGCTGCAGGACGTGGAGCCCCCGCTGCTGCCCGAGGGCTATGAGGCCCGCGTGGACCAGCCGATGGAGGGCAGCCGTCGCCTGCGCATCCTGGCCGTCGGCGCCTCGACCGCGCCCGAGGGCGAGGAGGAGCTCGCCGCCCTCGGCTGGGTCACCGAGGAGGACGGCACCGCCGTCTACGACCGGATCTGGACGTCCCCGAACCACCGTCGCCGCGGCCTCGGCTCCCTCGTGATGCGCTACCTCACCTCCGAGGTCATGAGCGAGGGTGAGATCAGCCGCGGCCTGCTCGTCGCCTCCCCGGACGGGCAGAAGCTGTACCGCCACCTGGCCTGGACCGACCTCGGCCCCGTGTCCATCTGGGGTCGCGGCCTGGCCGAGGACAACCCCACCGCCGAGCACACCGGCACCATGGGGGCGTGACCGGCCACCTCCCGGAGCACGATCCCTGGGCGGATCCCGCGGGCGGCTGGGGGCCGCCCGGCACGGCGGACGCCGCGCCGCCCGTCGACGACGCCGCCCCGGACTCCTCCGGACCGGAGCCGCAGCCCGTCGGTGAGGTGGTGGCCGACGTCGTGGCCGGGCTGTCCGTCACGGCACCCGGCGACCTGCGCCCGGACACGCCGGCGGGGGCCGGACTCCGTGCGGCGCTGGGCCGGACCGGGCTGCCCGAGCAGATCCGCCACGTCACCGAGCTGCCCGCACGGCAGGCCCGGCACACGGACTGGCCCGCGGACGCGCCGGAGGGCCTGGTCAGGGCGTTCGCGGCGCGCGGCGTCGAGCGGCCGTGGCTGCACCAGGTGCGCGCCGCGGCCCTGGCCGGCGCCGGGACGCACACCGTGCTCGCCACGGGCACGGCGTCGGGCAAGTCGCTGGGCTACCAACTGGCGGTCGGCACCCGGCTGGCCGCCGACCCCCGGGCCACCGCGCTCTACCTCGCCCCCACCAAGGCCCTCGCGGCGGACCAGCTGACCTCCTGGCGCGCCCTCGAGCGGGACGGCGCCCCGGGGCTGCGCGCGGCCCCCTACGACGGCGACACCGCACCGCAGGACCGGATCTGGGCCCGCGAGCACGCCACCGTGCTCATGACCAACCCGGACATGCTCCACGTGGGGATCCTGCCGCACCACGAGCGGTGGGCCGCGTTCTTCCGGAACCTGGCGTTCGTGGTGGTGGACGAGTCGCACACGTACCGGGGCGTCTTCGGCTCGCAGGTGGGCATCCTGCTGCGCCGGCTGCGGCGCATCGCCGCCCACTACCGCGGGGACCGGCCGGAGACCGTGTTCATCGGGGCGTCGGCGACGTCGGCGGATCCGGCCGGGCACTTCGCCCGACTGATCGGGGCGCCGGCCACGGCCGTCACCGAGGACGCGTCCCCGCACGGGGCGGTCACGGTGGCGTTCTGGGAGCCGGAGCTGACGGACCGTCGGGGCGAGAACGGCGCGCCCGTCCGCCGCTCGGCGATGGCCGCCGCCGCCGACCTGGTCACGGACCTGGCCCTGCAGCAGGTGCGCACGCTGGCGTTCATCCGCTCGCGGCGCGGGGCCGAGGCCATCGCCAGCGCGGCCAAGCGGCAGCTCGAGGAGGTCGAGCCGGGGCTCGGCACGCGGATCGCGGCCTACCGCTCGGGCTACCTGCCCGAGGAGCGGCGGGAGCTGGAGGCGGACCTGCGCTCGGGTCGGCTGCTGGGCATGGCCTCGACGCCGGCGCTGGAGATGGGCATCGACGTCGCGGGGCTGGACGCGGTGGTGGTGGCCGGCTGGCCGGGCACCCGCGCGTCGTTCTTCCAGCAGATCGGCCGCGCCGGGCGCGGCGGCCAGGACGCGCTCGCGTTCTTCGTGGCCTCGGACGACCCCCTGGACACGTTCGTGGTGGACCACCCGGAGGCCGTGTTCGACCTGGGCGTGGAGGACACCGTGGTGGACCCGGAGAACCCGCACCTGCTCGGCCCGCAGCTGTGCGCGGCCGCCGCGGAGCTGCCGATCACGCCCGAGGCGTTCGGCTGGTTCGGGGAGCCGGAGCGGGTGCGCGCCCTGCTGGACGTGCTGGTCGAGCAGGGGCTGCTGCGCCGTCGGCCGGCCGGCTGGTTCTGGACGCACCCCGAGCACGCCGCCGGCATGGTCTCCCTGCGGGACGACGGCGGCGGGCCCATGGACATCATCGACGCCGAGTCCGGTGCCCTGCTGGGCACGATGGACTCGCCCCAGACCCACTACCAGGCGCATCCCGGCGCGGTGTACGTGCACCAGGACCGCACGTACCTCGTGGAGGAGCTGGACGAGGACGCGCACGCGGTGGTCGTCACGCGCGCCTGGCCGGACTTCACCACGCAGGCCCGGGACGTCACGGAGATCGAGATCGTGGCGGTGCACCGCCGCCTGGACGCGCGGGAGGGCACCCTGCGCTGGTGCCTCGGGGAGGTGCAGGTCCGCACCCAGGTGGTGTCCTTCCAGCGCAAGGCCCTGGCCTCCGGGGAGGTGCTCGGCGAGGAGCCCCTCGACCTGCCGGCGCGGGACCTGTTCACCTCGGCGGTGTGGTTCCAGGCGGCCTCGGACGAGCTCATCGCCGCGGGACTGACCACGGATCGCCTGCCCGGCGCCCTGCACGCGGCCGAGCACGCGATGATCGGCATGATGCCGCTCGTCGCCTCGAACGACCGCTGGGACATCGGCGGCGTCTCGATGGTCCTGCACCCGGACACCGGCTCCCCCGCCGTGTTCGTCTACGACGGCCGGCCCGGCGGGGCGGGCTTCGCCGAACGCGGCTTCGAGCAGGCGCGGCGCTGGGTCGAGGCGACGGCGGGGGCCATCGCGGCGTGCGAGTGCGCGGAGGGCTGCCCGTCCTGCGTGCAGTCCCCCAAGTGCGGCAACCGCAACAGCCCGCTGGACAAGGCCGGCGCGCTGACCGTCCTGCGGTTCCTGATGGACCACGCCGATCACCTCGTCCCGGCGGACGCCTCGACCGACGGCTCGGGCGACGGAGCCTCCGGCGGGTCCTCCGGCGGGGCCACGGACGCGGCGCCCGGGGCCTGAGACCGCGGCGGGCCCGCGACGGCGTCGGCCGTGGCCGCCGGCAGCGGGGCGCGGGCGAGCTCGACCGCGACGCGCACGGTCCCGTCCTCGCGCACCTCGCACGCCACGACGGCGGCCCCGTTGCGTTCGGCGGTCCGCCCGGCCAGCGCGCACGGCTCGTGGTCGGAGAGCCCGCGCCGGGCGTCGGAGGCGGCGAGCGCCGCCAGGTCGGCGGCCCCGGCCGCCCGGGAGCCGGTGACCGAGGCCTGCCCCAGCGCCGCGACCGCCAGCAGCAGCCCCGCCCCCAGGGCGGCCGTGCCCAGGACGGACACGGTGCCCGAGCCGCGTTCGCCCCGCGCGGGCGCCCTCCCGCGGGTCATGACCGGTCCTCCGGCGAAGCGGCGGGCGTTCCGGGCCGCTGGTCGGGGGCGGCGGCGTGCGCGGTGAGGGTGAGCACCTCGGCCCAGGCGAGCGGCCCGGGGCCGGGCTGGACGACCTCGACGGTCACCCACCCGCCCTCGACGGTGTGCGAGAGCGAGGCGTCGTCGCCGGCCATGCGCGCCACCGCGTCGCGGGCCGCCGCCTCGTCGTCGCCCCGGGCGAGGATGCGGGCGGCCGACGCCGCCGCGTCCTGACCCCGCACCTGCTGCACCGCGGCGGCGCCGGCCAGCAGGACGGACACGAGCACGAACGCGATCACGGGCAGCAGCACCGCGTACTCGGCCGTGACGGCCCCGGTCTCGCCGCCCCGGAGCGCCCGGGGCCACCCCGCCGTCCGGGCGCCCGTGCGGCGCGCGGACGGCGGGGCGGAGGTCGGGTGCTCAGTCACGCTGGAGCGCCCCGGTGACGAGGTCCACGAGCAGCGACTGCACGTCCGGGCTGGTGAGCACGACGGCCAGCACGCCCGCGAAGCCCACGGCGGCGAGCGTGAGGATGCCGTACTCGGCCGTGATCGCGCCGGTCTCCTCGCCCGCGGCGTCGACGACGCGCGCGAGGCGATTGCGGCCGCTCGGGCGGGTGACGGCGGGCTGGGCGGAGTGGGAGCGGTGGGTCATGGTGGTCCTCCTGGAGTGGGCCCCGCGGTGCGGGGCGGTGGTGACGGCCCGGCCGGGCCGCTGGTCCCAGGCTGGCCCGCTCCGGGGCTCGCGCGCCGGGGGCGGCGCGGATCCGGGGATGGGCCGGGGCGATCGGGGCCCTGTGCAGGACCGGACGCCCCGGCGTCGCCGCCGCCTCAGCCCGGTCCCGCCCCGAGCAGGGCCATGACGACGGGCACCACGCCCCAGCACACGAAGGCGGGCAGCAGGCACAGCCCCAGCGGCATCACCAGGCGCACGGCGAGCTCCTCGGCCGCCCGTTCGTCGGCCCGCCGGGTCTGCTGACGGACGGCGGCGGCGGTCTCGGCCAGCGTGCGGGCGCCGGCCATCCCGGACCGGTGCAGCGGTCGCAGTCGGGCGGCGGTCTCGGTCCACACCGGGTCCGTGTCGAGGCCCGCCCACGCCTCGTCCCAGTCCCGGCCCCAGAGCAGCAGCGCCGCCGTGGCGCGCAGGTCGCGGGCGCCCGGCAGGGTCCGGCCGAGGTCGTCCAGCGCGGCGGGCAGGGATCGGCCGGCGCTGAGCAGCGCCGCCAGCACGTCCAGCACGACGGCGGCGCCCACCGCCGCCGGCTCGCGCGCGGCCGCACGCAGCAGCAGGCGCGTCCAGGACCGCCCGGCCAGCCAGAACAGCAGCCCCACCGCGGCGACCACGGCACCGAAGGGCGAGCGGGCCAGGTCCCACGGGGAGGTGCCGAGCAGCCACGCGAGGCCGAGGCCGCCCAGGGGCAGCCACTGCAGCAGTCGGGACGTCGCGCCCGGCCCCGCCGCGGCCGAGCGGCGGGCCCGGGCCGCGTCCACGTCCGCCTCGAGACTGTGGGCCAGCCGCCGGGCCACGGCAGCGGGAGCGGCACCCGCCCGGGCCCCGGCCGCGAGCGCCGCGTCGACCAGCGCCCAGCCCGGGTCCCGTGCGGGGGTCCGCCAGGACGGGGTCCCGCCGCGGCGCGCCGCCTCCCGGTGCAGGGTGGCGTCATGAGCCATCGCGTCCCCCGCCTCCACATCCCAGGCCAGCGCCTCGGCCCGGCGTCGGGCGCGGTGATGGGCACAGCATGCGGCACCCGCCTCGCCCGGGCCCGACCCGCAGGCGGGCAGGGTGCACGCGGTCTCCCGCCAGGCCTGCTCCTCGGTCAGGCCGGCCGAGACGAGGGCGGCCCAGCGGCGCAGCACGCCGACGAGCACCTCCGTCTCCTCCTCCGGCCTCGCCCGCCCCGCCCGCCAGGGCAGCAGCGGCACGGCACGCCCAGCGCGCGACCGTCGTGCCTGCCCGGCCGCCGTCGTCGCGCTCACCGGCCGCTCCGCCCCGCCAGCCGGGCCGCGAGCGCGGGCATGCCGGGTCCTTCGACGGTCCGCCCGCCCGTCGCCTCCGTCCCGGGCCGCCACGTGAGGGCGGGCAGCAGGGCGAACCCGTCGGCGCGCGGGTCCGGGACGGCGAGCTCGACGGGGTGCCGCCCGTGGCCGTCCCGGGCGACGTGCAGCACGGCGTCCACGCCGGCGCGGGCCTGCGCGGCCACCGTCTCGGGCCGCCAGCCGGCCAGGGAGGCCATGGCCGTCAGCCGGGCGGGCACCTCGGCGGCGGCGTTGGCGTGCAGGGTGCCCCACGCGCCCTGGTGGCCGGTGTTCAGGGCGGTGAGGACGTCGGCCACCTCGGCGCCGCGGCACTCGCCGACCACGAGCCGGTCCGGCCGCATCCGCAGCGCGTGGCGGACGAGCTCGGCCAGTCCGACCTCGCCGGCGCCCTCCGCGTTGGCGGCGCGGCACTGCAGGGCGACCACGTGCGGGTGATCGGGCGCGGCCTCGGCCGTGTCCTCCACGACGACGATCCGTTCGTCCCCCGGCACCCGGCCGAGGGCCGCGGAGAGCAGCGTGGTCTTGCCCGCCCCGGTCGCGCCGCTGACCAGGACGGTGGCGCGGTCGCGCACGAGCGCCTCGAGGGCGTCGGCCCAGAGGGCGCCGTCCGGCCAGCCGTCGGCCAGCGCGGCCAGCGACGGCGTCGTCGCGGCCGGGATCCGCAGGCTCAGCAGGGTGCCGCCGCCACTGACCGGGGGCAGGACCGCGTGGACGCGCACGCCGCCCACGCGGGCGTCGGCCAGCGGCACCGCCGCATCGAGACGGCGGCCGGCCCGGTGCAGCAGCCGCACCGCGAGCGCCCGGGCGGTCTCGGGGTCGAGCCGACCGGGGCGGCGGACGAGGCCCTCGTCCCCGTCGGTCCACACCGCGCCCGCGCCGTCCACGAGCACGTCGGTCACGCCCGGGGTGCGCACCCAGGGTGCGAGCGGGCCGAAGCCGTCGAGCTCATCGACCAGCGCCGCCACGCGCGGGTCGTCGATCGGCGCGTCGAGGGCCTCGGCGATCAGCGGGGCCAGCGGCGGCTCCGCGCCGTCCGCGGCCGACGCACGGGCCTCGGCCACGCGCCGGCGCACGACGGCGGCGTCCAGCCCGCCGGGGCCCGCTGCGGGTGCGGCCAGCGGCGGCGCGGCGACCTGCGTGCGTTCCGGCTCGGCCGGGCCGGTGCGGGGCCACGGGAACCGCCGGCCGCCCTCGGGCGGGGCGGGGCGGCGTCGTCGGCCCCGGGGCGGGCGGGCCGGGGCGGCGGGGACGAACGGGCGCATGGCGGGCCTCCTGCGGGTCGGGGCGGCCGCCGCGGTCCGCGGCCGCCGGCCCGTCCAGTCCACCGTCCCGCCCGGGTGCCCGCGCCCCCGGTCCCGCCGCTGGGGACACGGGCCCGCCCTCCGGCGCCTGTGCAGGAGCGGACGGCGGCGCGCAGCCGTCAGTCGCGCAGGATCCGGTGGGTCCGCGCGTCGCGCACGCGGGAGTCGTCCCACGGCACGTCCCAGCCCAGCAGCGCCAACACACGGTCCAGCAGCGCCGCCGTGAACCCCCACACCAGGCGCTCGCCCACGAGGAAGCCCGGCGTCTCGCCGCGGCGGCCGCCGGGCCGGGCCACGCGGCACCGGTTCGCGGGGTCCACCAGGTCCGCGACCGGCATCCGGAACACGGCCGCGGCCTCGGCCTGGTCGACCACCGCCACGCGGCTGGGGTCCCGCCACCACCCGAGCACCGGGTGCACCACGTGCCCGGAGACCACCACCGGCACCGCCGGCAGCACGCCCAGGACCTCCACGCCGGCCGGGTCCAGGCCGGTCTCCTCCTGCGCCTCGCGCAGGGCCGTGGCCACGACGTCGCCGTCCTCGGGGTCGACGCGACCGCCGGGGAACGCGATCTGCCCGGCGTGCTGGCGCAGGGTGGCGGCGCGCTGGGTCAGCAGCACGTCCACGTGCGGGTGCACGCGCTCGGCGTCGTGACGGGCGGGGACGTCGTCGAGGGCGCCGAACAGGATCAGCACGGCGGAGGGGCGCGGATCGCCGGACCGGGGCCAGTCGAAGCCCCACATCGGCACGGCCTCGGGCGGGATGGTGGTGAGCGAGGCCGGGTCGTGGTGACCGGGCGCGTCCGCAGGGGCCGTGCCCCACCGGGCCACGAGGTCCGCCAGCTGGTCCCGCGCACCCGTCAGCGACGCCTCGGACGTCCCGGCGGCGTCGCGGGAGGTCGGGCGGGGGCTCGCGGGGGTCTCAGGCATGGCCCCCACGCTAGCCGCCGGTCGTAGCCTCGGGGCATGACGGCTCCCCTGACCTCGCCCCCGGCGGCCACCGCGTCCCCGGATCCGGTGGACGTCGCGGTGATCGGCGCCGGCCAGGCCGGACTGGCGGCCGGCTACTTCCTGGCGCGGGCCGCGCGGGACGTCGACCGCGGACGCCGGCCGGGCCCGCCGCCGTCGTTCGTCCTGCTCGACGCGTCCGCCCAGCCCGGCGGCGCGTGGCCGCACCACTGGGACTCCCTGCGCCTGTTCTCCCCCGCCGAGCACTCCTCCCTGCCGGGCCGACCCATGCCGCCGTCGCCCGGCCCCGGCACCCCGGACGCCGGGCACGTCGTCGCGTACCTGGCCGACTACGAGGACCGCTACGGGCTGCCGGTGCACCGGGGCGTGCGCGTCACGGCGGTGACGCACGACGCCGCCGCGTCCCCGCCGTTCACCCTGCGGCTCGAGGACGGCACGGCCCTGAGCGCCCGCGCGGTGGTCTCCGCGACCGGCTCGTTCACCCGCCCGTTCGTGCCGGCTCTCCCGGGCGCCGACCGCTTCGGCGGCACGCAGCGGCACTCCGCCGCGTACCGCTCCCCCGACGCGTTCGCCGGGCGGCGCGTCCTCGTGGTGGGCGGCGGCAACTCGGGCGCCCAGATCGCGGCGGACCTGCTGCTGGCGGGTGTCGCCACCACGTGGGCCACCCGGCGTCCGCCCCGGTTCATGCCGGACGACGTCGACGGGCGGGTGCTCTTCGATCGGGCCTCGGCGCGCGTGCTGGGCCGCTCCGAGGCGCGCGTGGGCGACCTCGGGGACATCGTCATGGTGCCCTCGGTGATCCGCGCCCGCGACGAGGCCGGGCTCCACGCGGTCCCCGCGCCCACCGCGCTCACGCCGGACGGCGTCCGCTGGGACCACGACGCCGGCGCGAGCCACGGCTGGCCCGCCGCCAGCCGCGCCGCGGCCCGGGTGCGCGGGGCCGAGCACCCGGTGGATGACGTCGTCTGGTGCACGGGCTTCCGGGCGGACCTGCGCCATCTGCGGGGCCTCGAGCTGACCCGCCGCCCCTCCGGGGCGCCGGCGACGGAGCGTGCGCTGCCGACCGCCTCGGTGGACGTGCCGGGGCTGCACCTGCTCGGCTACGACGACTGGTGCGGGGCCGCCTCGGCCACGCTCGCGGGCGTGGGGGTGCACGCGCGCCGGGCCGTCGACGCGATCCTCGCGGGCCTCACCGCCGGCTGAGCGGGCGGGCAGGCTGGGCGCTCAGGCCTCCAGCCCGTGGCCGAGGGCGCGCAGCTCCCGGCGCGTCCGCCCCGCGCGCAGGAGCTCGAGCAGCTCCTCCCGGCCGGGCTTGAGCTCGTAGGCGAGCAGGGCGCGCGCCCGCTCGGGGTCGGTCTCCCCCTCGCCGTAGGACGGGCACCAGCGGGCGATCGGGCACGCCCCGCACGCCGGGCGGCGCGCGTGGCACACGCGGCGGCCGTGGAAGATCAGCCGGTGGGAGAGCATCGTCCAGTCCCGGCGCGGGAACAGGGCGCCCACGGCGTGCTCGACCTTCACCGGGTCGGTCTCGTCCGTGAACCCCAGGCGCCGGGCGAGCCGGCCGACGTGCGTGTCCACGGTGATCCCGGGCTGGCCGAAGGCGTTGCCGAGCACCACGAACGCGGTCTTGCGCCCCACCCCGGGCAGCGCCACGAGGTCCTCGAGACGGGCGGGGACCTCGCCGTCGTGCCGGGCCACGAGCTCCTGGGACAGCCGCAGGATCGCGGAGGCCTTGTTCCGGTAGAACCCCGTGGAGCGCACGAGCTCCTGCAGCTCGGGCTCGGTGGCCGCGGCCATCGCGTGGGCGTCCGGGAAGCGGGCGAACAGCGCCGGCGTGGCCGCGTTGACGCGCACGTCGGTGGTCTGGGCGGACAGCACCGTGGCCACGAGCAGCTCGAACGGCGTCTCGAAGTCCAGCTCGGCGACGGCGTACGGGTACGTCTCGGCCAGGATCCGGTTGATCCGCCGCGCCCGGCGCACCAGGGCCAGCCGGGTCTCCCCGGTCGGCGTGCCCGTCGACTCCGTCTCCATCCGCGCGTCCTCCCGCCCTCGTGCGATCCGCTCAGGTCCGACCATCCTAGGGAGCGGGGCGCGTGCCGACGTCCACACCGGGTCCGGCCCCCGCTTCCGGGCGCGATGCGACACACAGGACCCGAGGATTTGTGGCGACGACGCCGCGCGCGGCATGCTGAGGCGGGAGACTAGTGTGGGACGCGTCACATCCGCGTCTCGCACCGACCGCACCACCCCGAAAGGACCCCGTCGATGGACGAGCAGATCCCCACGTTCCCGCCCCCGGCCGAGTTCGCCGCCCAGGCGGTGGCCGGAGCCGACCTCTACGAGGAGGCCGCCGAGGACCGCCTGGCCTACTGGGCCCGCCGCGCCCGCGAGGTCCTGCACTGGGAGCAGGACTTCACCGACGTCCTGGACTGGTCCGACGCGCCCTTCGCGAAGTGGTTCGTCGGCGGCACCACCAACGCCGCGTACAACGCCCTGGACCGCCACGTCGAGGCCGGCCACGGCGACCGCGTGGCCATCCACTTCGAGGGCGAGCCCGGCGACACCCGGACCTACACCTACGCCGACCTGGCCGCCGAGGTCCGGCGCGCCGCCAACGCGTTCGAGTCCCTCGGCGTGACCAAGGGCGACCGCGTGGCCGTCTACCTGCCGATGATCCCCGAGGCCGTCATCACGATGCTCGCGTGCGCGCGCATCGGCGCGGTCCACTCCGTGGTCTTCGGCGGCTTCTCCTCCGACGCCCTGCGCTCCCGCGTGGACGACGCCGAGGCCAAGCTCGTCGTCACGGCCGACGGCTCCTTCCGCCGCGGCAAGCCCTCCATGCTCAAGCCCGCCGTGGACCAGGCCCTCTCCGCGCCCGGCCACACCGCCGAGCACGTGCTCGTGGTCCGCCGCAACGAGGCCGAGGTCGAGATGACCGAGGGCCGCGACCTGTGGTGGCACGACGTCGTGGACGCCCAGTCCGACGAGCACGAGCTCGTGTGGCACGACGCCGAGCACCCGCTCTACATCCTGTACACCTCCGGCACCACCGGGAAGCCGAAGGGCATCCTGCACACCACCGGCGGCTACCTCGTGCAGGCCGCGGCCACCCACCACGACACCTTCGACCTGCACCCGGAGTCGGACGTCTTCTGGTGCACCGCCGACGTCGGCTGGGTCACCGGGCACTCCTACGTCGCCTATGCGCCGCTGGTCAACGGCGCCACCCAGGTGATCTACGAGGGCACCCCGGACTCCCCGCACCAGGGCCGCTGGTGGGAGATCGTGCAGAAGTACGGCGTGAGCATCCTCTACACGGCGCCGACGGCGATCCGCACGTTCATGAAGTGGGGCCGGCACATCCCGGACGAGTACGACCTCTCCAGCCTGCGCGTGCTCGGCTCCGTGGGCGAGGCCATCAACCCGGAGGCCTGGCGCTGGTACCACGAGGTCATCGGCGCCGGCCGCTGCCCCATCGTGGACACCTGGTGGCAGACCGAGACGGGCGCCCACATGCTCACCCCGCTGCCCGGCGTGACCACCCTCAAGCCCGGTTCCGCCCAGAGGCCGGTGCCCGGCGTCGTGCTGGAGGTCGTGGACGAGCTCGGCGAGCCCATGACGGACACGAGCGCGGGCTTCCTCGTGGTGCGCGAGCCGTGGCCGTCCATGCTGCGCGGCATCTGGGGCGACCGGGAGCGCTTCAAGGAGACCTACTGGTCCCGCTTCCCCGGCATGTACTTCGCCGGCGACGGCGCCCGCTACGACGAGGACGGCGACATCTGGCTGCTGGGCCGCGTGGACGACGTCATGAACGTCTCCGGCCACCGCCTGTCCACCACCGAGATCGAGTCCTCCCTCGTGGCGCACCCGTCCGTGGCCGAGTCCGCGGTGGTCGGCGCGAAGGATGAGACCACGGGCGAGGCGGTCGTCGCGTTCGTCCTGCTCACCGAGGTCGCCGCCGCGGCCGACCGCGACGTCGCCGAGGTCGAGGAGGAGCTGCGGCAGCACGTGGGCAAGGACATCGGCCCCATCGCCAAGCCCAAGCGCGTGCTCGTGGTCCCCGAGCTGCCCAAGACGCGCTCCGGCAAGATCATGCGCCGCCTGCTCAAGGACGTGGCCGAGGGCCGCGACCCGGGCGACTCCACCACGCTGGCCGACCCCACGGTCATGCAGCGCATCGTGGAGACGCTCGCCCCGAAGGCCTGAGCCGGCACGACGACGCCGCCCCGGTCCGCACGCTGCGTGCGGTCCGGGGCGGCGTCGTCGGTGGGCGGGCCCGGCTCAGGCGCGGGCGGCCGCGTCCCGGCGGACCAGCTCCACGGCCTCGTCGGGCGTGTAGCCGAGGCGCTCGAGCAGGGTGTCGAGACAGCGGCGCACCGCCTGGTGCGCGGCGTCCGCGCGGGCGTCCGCCGAGGCGGCCACGAACGTGCCCGCGCGCCCCCGGGTGCGGATGGTGCCGTGCGCCTCGAGCTCCTTGTAGGCCCGGGCCACGGTGCCCGGTGCCACGCCGAGCTCGGCGGCGAGCGCGCGCACGGGCGGCAGTCGGTCCCCGCGGGCGAGGGATCCGGAGGCGACGCCGGCCAGGACCGCGTCCACGATCTGCCGGTAGGGCGGGGCCGGCAGGCTCCCGTCCACCGCCACGACCGGCAGGGAGGCGGAGACCACGCCCGCGGCCCCGTCGGCGACCGAGGCCGCGGACGGGGCCGCTGCGGACGGACCGGGGGCCCTCATCGTCTCACCGGTGCTGCGCGTCGAGACGGCCATCCTCGCGCTCCCACACGGCGGGGGCCAGTTCGCCCCCGATGGCGAGATCGCCCGAGGAGTCGTCCGGGTGGCGGAGCAGGTGGACGGCGGAGACCGCGAGGCCGCCCCACACCAGGAGGATGGCCAGGGACATCATGACGATCGCTGCGGTGCTCATCGGTCAGAGCTCCTTCCGGGTGGCGGCCGCGGGCACCACCGGCAGGGCGCCGGTGGGGACGGTGCCCTCGGGCACGGCGTTGTGCGGGATGAGGTCGCCGTGGATCTCGCTGTCCAGGTCCTCCGCGTAGAGGTTGGACTTGCGGGACCACGGGATCAGGGAGAGCAGGACGGCCAGGGCGACGGAGCCGAGCGCGATGCCCCAGCCGAAGACGCCGAGGAAGTCGCCCGGGTAGCCCTCATAGCCCTCCGCGATCACCTTCATGATCCAGGAGAGCCAGATGTAGGCGAGCACGATCGGCATGAGCACGCCGATCAGCAGCACGTACCCGCGGCCGACCTTGAAGGAGGAGACGGCGTTGAGGTGCGCCGTGATGCGACGGGCCGAGCCCAGCGCGCCGGTGACCAGGAGCACCGACAGGAGCGCCGCGCCCACGATGCCGAAGTTGTTGGCGAACGCGTCCATGGTGTCCAGCATCTGCAGGCCCGTGGTGGTGGAGAACAGGGCGAGGGAGACCACCCCGGACAGGCCGATCACCACGATCGTGGCCGTCCAGCGGCCCCAGCCGAGCTTGTCCTTCACGGCGGAGATGACGACCTCGAGGATCGAGATCAGCGAGGTGAAGCCGGCGACCACGAGCGAGCCGAAGAACAGCACGCCGATCAGGGCGCCGAGCGGGGCCTGCGAGATCAGGGTGGGGAAGGCGATGAACGCCAGGCCGATGCCGCTGCCGGCCACCTCGGACACGGACACGCCGGAGGCCTGCGCCATGAAGCCCAGGGCGGAGAACACGCCGATGCCGGCCAGGATCTCGAAGCCCGAGTTGGAGAAGCCGACCACCAGGCCGGAGCCGGTGAGGTTCGTGCGGCGGTTGAGGTAGGAGGCGTAGGTGATCATGATGCCGAAGCCGACGGACAGCGAGAAGAAGATCTGACCGTAGGCGGCGATCCAGACGCCCGGGTCCGCCAGCGCGGCCCAGTTCGGCGTGAACAGCGCGTCCAGGCCCTGGGCGGCGCCCGGCAGGGTGAGGGCGATGCCGACGAGGATCAGGAACATCACGACGAGCAGCGGGATGCCGACCATCGAGGCCAGGGCCACGCCCCGGCGCACGCCGAAGCCCATGATGAGCAGCGTGATCACCCAGACGGCGAGCATGGGCCAGAAGACGCCCGAGACGAAGTCGAAGGACGGGGACGGGTCGTCGGCGACCTGCAGGTAGTCGCCCATGAGGAAGGTCTCCGGGTCGTCGCCCCACCGCTGGTCCACGGAGAACCAGGTGTACATGATCGCCCAGCCGATGATCGCGGCGTAGTAGATCCCGATGACGACGCAGATGAGCACCTGCCACCAGCCGACGGTCTCGGTCCACCGGGACAGGCGCCGGAACGCCAGCGGCGCGGAGCCGCGGAAGCGGTGGCCGATCGCGTAGTCGAAGAACAGCAGCGGGATGCCCGCGGTGAGCAGCGCGATCAGGTAGGGGATGACGAACGCGCCGCCGCCGTTCTCATAGGCGACGTAGGGGAAGCGCCAGATGTTGCCGAGGCCCACGGCGGAGCCGATGGCCGCCAGGATGAAGGCCCACCGGCCGGTGAACTCCTCCCGGGTGCGCTTCGGCGCCGTGGCGGGCGCGGAGACGGTGCTGGACATGCAGGACCTCCGAGGGTCGGGGAAACTCGAGTGTGACGGAGGCCACAATAGTCGACGCGGGCCGTTGCCGGACAGTCCGGTCCGGAATGCGGGCGTCAGGCGCGTGGCGCGGCGCCGGCTCAGCCGCCCGGGACGCAGTCCCCCGAAGGGACCGTGGCCGTCATCCCCGGGGCCGCGGCGACGACGGGGGCGATGGTGTCCGCCGTCAGGGCGTAGCCGACGGCGTCCGAGCCCGGGGCCCGGGCGAACACCAGACCGGCCAGGTTCCCGGCCGTGTCCACCACCGGGCCGCCCGAGTAGCCGTGGCGGATGTCCGCCGCGAGGGTGTAGACGTCCACCATGCTCGCGGCCCCGGTCAGGACGTCGCCGAGCGGCACCTCGCCGACGGCCTGCACGGTCGCGGGGGTGGAGGCGAACGGGCCGCCGTCGGGATAGCCCAGGACGGAGGCCGACGCGCCGCCCGTCAGCTCGGCGCCGACCGGCATGACGGGCAGGTTCGCGTCGTCGACCGCCAGGACGGCGAGGTCGTGCGCCGTGTCCAGGTGGACGATCCGCGCCGCGTGCACGCCGCGGGCGCGGTCCGTCACGGTGGGGGCGTCCACGCCGAGGACCACGTGCGCGTTCGTGAGCACGCGGTCCGGGGCCACGGCCACGCCCGAGCCGCTCTGCACCTGGTTGCACTGCGCGGCCGTCCCGGTCAGCCGGACGACGGCGGCCGACGCCGAGGAGGCGGCGGGAGTCGAGGGGGCGGCCGTCGACGTCGACGAGGCGGGGGCGGTCGTCGTGGCCGACGGCGCGGCGGCGTCGTCGGGCTCCTCGGGGGTCGCCGAGGCGGACGGGGCGGACGTCGCGGTGTCGGACGGGGAGGAGGCGGCCGAGGGCAGACCCGGCGTCGCGGCCGGGGCCGGGGCGGCGCGGACGCCGTCGTCGGACTCCGGGACGGGGGCGGGCAGCTCGAGCTCCGGCAGCACGTCCAGGTCGGCGACGGCGGAGCGCGAGCGGGCGGCCCAGGCCAGGAGCGAGTCGGGCATCACGGTGTCCAGCGCCGTGATCACCTGCGAGCGGTTCACCTCACGGGTGACCGCGGTGGAGCCGGAGGCCGCGATGGAGAACGCCACGAGCCAGAGGACGAGGGCGCCCGCGAGACCGGCGGCGAGCGCGCCGAGCAGGCGGTCGACGAGTCGCAGGGCCGGCAGGTTCACGCGCAGCCGGATCGCCTCGCCGATGGCGGCGCCCACGTACTGGCCCGCCGCCACGAGCAGGACGAGGGTGGCGATCAGCGCGGCCCACCGCCACTGCGGCGCGGTGACGACCTTCGCCACCTCAGGCAGGGCGTAGAACGCGATCGCGGCGCCGCCGACCAGGCCGACGAGGTTGCCCAGCACCACCCACAGGCCGCGACGGTGACCCTGGACCAGGAGCATCGCGAGCGCGACGATGAGCAGGACGTCCAGCCACGTCAGACCCAGCGGCATGGGCGACCTCCTTCGGATGCGACGGCACCGGCCACGCACGGGGACCGCCCGCGCGCCCGGTGGAGGATCCAGGGTATCGGCCCGCACTGGGGTATGGGGCACAATGGACGCCAGTGAACCGGGCGGCTCCTCCGCCGCGGTGTGAGGAACTGGCCACAGAGAGGACACGCACACATGGATCTCGAGGTTCTGCGGAAGGCTCCGCTGTTCACCAACCTGGACGACGAGGTGTTCGCCATCCTCACCTCGGAGCTGACCGAGGTGGAGCTCTCCCGCGGCGCGTCCGCGTTCCACGAGGGCGACCAGGGCGATCAGCTGTACGTGATCATGTCCGGCAAGATCAAGCTCGGCCGCACCGCTTCGGACGGCCGCGAGAACCTCGTGGCCGTGCTCGGCCCCGGCGAGATCTTCGGCGAGATGGCCCTGTTCAACCCCGCCCCGCGCAACGCCACCGCCACCGCGGTGTCCGCCACGCGCCTGGCCGGTCTGCGCCACGAGAACCTGCGCCGCGCCATCGCCTCGTCGCCGGACGTGTCGGTCCAGCTGCTCCAGGCCCTGGCCCAGCGCCTGTCCAAGACCAACGAGTCCCTGGCGGACCTGGTGTTCTCGGACGTGCCGGGCCGCGTGGCCAAGGCGCTCCTGGACCTCGCGGACCGCTTCGGCCGGCCGGCCGCGGACGGCCTGCTGGTGGCGCACGACCTCACGCAGGAGGAGCTCGCCCAGCTGGTGGGCGCGTCCCGCGAGACCGTGAACAAGGCCCTGGCCGAGTTCGTCCAGCGCGGCTGGATCCGCCTGGAGAACCGCGCCGTGGTCATCCTGGACCTGCAGCGTCTGCGCCAGCGTTCACGCTGACGCCCCTCGCCCTGCCGTGGAGCGGGCCACCCCGGTCAGTCCCGGGGGGCCCGCTCCACGCGCATCCGGGGGGTGCCGTCGTCGCCGGCCTCGGTGACCAGGTGGTATTCCGGCACCGGGCCGCGCCGGGCACAGGGCGTGGCGGAGAGCAGGAAGGCGGCGGCCGTCCGGTGCGCCGCGACCCGACGCACGATCACCTGCGTCAGCGGGGTCGCCACCTGGTCGAAGGGTGCCGTGCCCTCCGCCCCGGCGGGTCCGGGCAGCCGCAGCGGGCCGGCGAGCGCGCGACGCGCGGGCACCCACGCCTGAAGTTCGGGACCGGGTTCCTCGGATGCCGGCGCGGACTGCAGCGGTGGGGTCATCGTGGCGAACACGGCCGTGTCGAAGCGTCGGTGGACGTGGGGCGCGGATTGCCAGCGCATGACGGGGCGCAGCAGGTCGGCGCGCACCCCGAGGCCACGCGCGGCCAGCAGATGGGGCAGACTCTCCGAGCCCTCCTCGAGGGAGCTGCGGCCCCCGCCCCAGGTCTCGATGCGCGCCGTGGACACGACGTCCGTGTCGGAGCGACCGGCGAGGAGCACTCCGGCCTCGTCGTGGAGCTGACGGACGGCGGCCACCACGTGCTGCCGCGCACGCCGCCGGTCCGTGGTCCCGAACGTGCGGGCCCACTGGGAGGGCTCGGGCCCGTACCACGGGCAGGAGTCGGCGTCGGACTCGATGAGCGCGCCGCCGGGCAGACCCACGCGGCCGAGCGGGGTGCGTCCCGCGCGGTGACGGAGGAAGACCTCCGGGCCGTCGTCGCCGTCGCGTACGAGCACGACGGCCGACCCGGGCCGGGCCGGGCGGACCTGGCGGAAGCGCCGGTCCAGCCACTGGCGGGTGAGGTCCTCCTCCTGCCCCGGGACCGGCAGCAGCAGGCCGGCCGGGTCAGCGGACACGGACGGTGATCTCCACCTCGACGGGAGCGTCCATGGGCAGCACGGCCACGCCGACGGCGGAGCGCGCGTGGCGGCCGGCCTCGCCGAAGATCTCGGCCAGCACGTCCGAGGCGCCGTTCACCACGCCGGGCTGACCGGTGAACGCGGGGTCGGAGGCCACGAAGCCGACGACCTTGACGACCTGGGCGACCCGGTCCAGGTCGCCCAGCAGCTCGTGCACCGCGGCCACCGCGTTCACGGCGCATGCCCGCGCGAGCTCCTGGGCGCGTTCGGGGGTGACCTCCGCGCCCACCTTGCCGGTGGCGGGCAGGGCGCCGGCCACGAAGGGGAGCTGGCCGGAGGTCAGCACGAGGTCGCCGTCCCGCAGGGCCGGGACGTAGGAGCCGACCGGCGCCGCGACGGCGGGTCGGTCGATGCCGAGCTCCGCGAGGCGGGCCGCGACGGCGCCGTCGCCCCAGGTGGGGGCCGAGGACTGCTCCGTCACGTTCACGCCGCCTTCGGACGCTTGAGGTAGGCCACGGGGTTGTTCCCCTCGGGGCCCGGGATCACCGTGACGAGCTCCCAGCCGTCCTCGCCCCACTGGTCGAGGATCTGCTTGGTCGCGTGGATGAGGAGGGGGATCGTGGCGTACTCCCACTGCGTCTGCTGAGTCATGGGACCCACCCTAGCCACCGGCGCGGACCCCGGAAGAGGTCCCAGGTGCCCGCGCTACACTCGCGCCCATGGCCTCCCGCACGACCCGCTTCCCCGCGCCCTCGAGCGCTCTCGGCCGCCTCCTCGCCTTCGTGGGCCTCTCGGCGGTGGCCGGCCTGCTCGTGGCGGCCCTCCTGCTGCCCGTCGCGGGCCTGGCCGGTGTCGCCGCCGCGTCGGGCCGGGAGATGCTGGACGAGCTGCCGGACGAGCTGCCCACGGAGCCGGTCTCCGTCCCGTCGCGCATCCTCTCGGAGGACGGTGAGGAGATCGCCGTCTTCTACGAGGAGAACCGCACCCCGGTCCCGCTGGACGAGATCTCGGAGCACATGCAGCACGCGATCGTGGCCATCGAGGACGAGCGCTTCTACGATCACGACGGCGTGGACGCGCGCGGCCTCATCCGCGCGACCGTGAACAACGCCACCTCCGACTCCACGCAGGGCGCCTCCACCCTCACCCAGCAGTTCGTGAACAACATGCTGGTGAACGTGCAGCAGATCCGCGGCGACTCCCGCCTCACGCTCTCCGGCTCCAAGAACATCGCGGACAAGGTCAAGGAGATCAAGCTCGCGGTCGCCGTCGAGAAGCAGATGTCGAAGGACGAGATCCTCGAGGGCTACCTCAACATCGTGCTGTTCTCCGGCCGTGCCTACGGGGTCGAGGCCGCCTCGCAGTACGTGTTCGGCAAGTCCGCCGCCGACCTGGAGAGCTGGGAGGCCGCCACGCTGGCCGGCATGGTCCAGTCCCCCACCCGGTTCAACCCGGCCCGCAATCCGGAGGAGGCCACGGAGCGGCGCAACCTCGTGCTGAACGCGATGAAGGACAACGGCTACCTCTCCCAGGAGGAGTACGACCACGCCGTCGCCCAGCCGATGGAGGTGGTGATGGAGTCCCGCCCCTCGGGCTGCCTCTACGCCAAGTTCGGCGCCTACTTCTGCGACTACGTGGAGCGGCAGATCCTCGCCGACCCCACGTTCGGCCCGGACGTCCAGTCCCGCCAGGCCCTGCTGGACCGCGGCGGACTCACCATCCGCACGACGATCGACTCGACGCTCCAGAAGGAGACCGAGAAGAACCTGCGCGCCTCGGTGCCCAACAACGAGTCGCTGGGCGCCGGCCACGCGCTCACCTCGGTGGAGGCCGGCACCGGCAACATCCGCACCATGGCCCAGAACACCGAGTACGCCATCCAGGACGAGCTCGGCCACACCTCGCTGAACTTCAACGTGGACAAGCAGTGGGGCGGCGGCCAGGGCTTCCAGGCCGGCTCCACGCTCAAGCCCTTCGTGGCCCTGACGTGGCTGCGCAACGGCAACCGCCTGGTCGACTCCGTGGACGCCTCCCGGAACGTCTACCCCACGGGCACGCGCTTCGCGGCCTCGTGCCGCCCGGGCGGCTACACCACGATCGGCGGCACCTGGCAGTTCAAGAACGTGATCCCCGACATGCTGCGGCAGGTGCGCGTGGACGAGGGCCTCTTCTGGTCCGTGAACACCCCGACCGTCGCCACCGCGTACCAGCTGGACCTGTGCGACATCACGAGCCTCACCACCCAGCTGGGCATCACCCGCGCCCTGGACAGCTCCCCGCTGCAGCCGGACGACCCGTCCTTCCTGCTCGGCAAGGACTCGGTGGCCCCGCTCTCCCTGGCCGGCGCGTACGCCGCCATCGCCGCGAACGGCCTGTACTGCGAGCCGCGCGCCATCCTGGAGGTCACGGACACCGCCGGCAACCAGTACGACGTCGCCGACCCGCAGTGCGACCAGGTCATCGACCCGGACCACGTCCGGGAGCTGATGCCGGTCCTGCGCCACATCGGCGGCTTCAACATCGCCGAGGAGGGCGCCGGCTACGAGTTCGGCGGCAAGACGGGCACGAACGACAACGTGTCCTCCACGTGGTTCGTCGGATTCACCAGCAAGCTGGCCACCGCCGTGTGGACCGGCCGCTACAACAACCTGAAGTCCATGACGGGCGAGACCGTCAACGGCGAGGTCCGCAACCCGTTCTACTCGACCTCCATCAACGGCCCGTCCTGGCTCGAGTACAACCAGTTGGCCAAGGAGAAGTTCCCGCCGGGTGAACTGCCCGAGTGGGACGGCCCGCAGTCGGAGGACCCGGGCGAGGCCGGCGAGCACCCGGACGGACGCCAGTTCCACATCGACGACCTGGACCGAGGCGGGCCGTTGCCCGAGGCGGTCCCGGGCTTCTGACCGCGATGCGCCCCGCCGCCTCCCCCGCCCGGCGCATGTTCCGCGCCGCAGCGCCTGCCGCCGCCGGGCTGGCCGCGACGGCGGGCCTCGGCCTGGCCTGGGGCCTCGCCGAGGCCGAGGCCCGGACGGTGCGCACGCACCGACTGGCCGTGCTGCCGGCCGGGTCGGCGCCGCTGCGGGTGCTGCACCTCTCGGACATCCACCTGCTGCCCCGGCACCGGGCCAAGCGGGCGTGGCTGCGCGGATTGGATGCACTCGAGCCGGACCTCGTGGTCAACACGGGTGACAACGTGTCCGCCGCGGCGTCGGTGCCGCTCGTGCTCGACGCGCTCGGGCCGCTGCTGGCGCGGCCCGGCGTGTTCGTGCCCGGCTCCAACGACTACTACGCGCCCAAGGCGGCCAACCCCCTCCGGTACTTCGCGGGCCCCTCGCGCATGGACGCGGACCGGCCCCGGCTTCCCTCCGACGTCCTGTTCGGCGCGTTCCGCGCCGCCGGCTGGGCCGACCTGACGAACCGGGGCGCCGCTCTGGCCGTGCCGACCCGCGCCGGGACCACGCTCGAGGTCCTCGCCGCCGGCACCGACGACCCGCACCTCGGTCTGGACGCCTGGGCCGGCTTCCCCGGCTCCGCGCCCGACGACGGCGCCGGGCGGCCCGGCGACGACGGGCGGTTCCGGCTGGGCGTCACCCACGCCCCGTACCGCCGCGTGCTGGACGCCATGACCGCCGACGGCGCCGACCTGCTGCTCGCCGGCCACACCCACGGCGGGCAGGTGTGCGTGCCGTTCCTCGGTGCGCTCGTCACCAACTGCGACCTGCCGCGCCGACAGGCCTCCGGGGTCTCGACGTGGACGGCCGCGGGGCGGACCGTCCCCCTCGAGGTGTCGGCCGGCCTGGGGACCGCGCCGTCCGCGCCCGTGCGGTTCGCGTGCCGGCCCGAGGCCGTGGTGCTGGACCTGGTCCCGCGGGGCTGAGCCGCCTGTCCCGTCCGGGGCCGCGGGTACAGTGGAGCCCCGTGACCCGCACCACCTCTCCCGACGCCTCGTCCCTGCGTGACGCCCTGGGCGGGATCGCACCGTACCTCGAGGGCGTGCGGGCGCGCTGGGTGCTCGGGCTCGCCTCGGCCACGGCGGCGGGCCTCGTGGCCCTGGCCATCCCGCAGGTCATCCACCTGCTCGTGGACACCGTGTTCACGCAGACTGTGCTCGCCGGGCCCTCCTCCCCCGACTCCCGCGCGGACGTGTGGCGGGCCGCCGGCCTGCTCACCGTGCTCGGCCTCGCCGAGGCCGCGTTCATCGGCCTGCGCCGGTACTTCATCCTCCCGCCGGCCGCCGGGGTGGAGAACCGGGCGCGCATCGCCCTGTTCGAACGGCTCCAGCGCCTGCCGGTGGCGTTCCACGACGCGTGGCCCTCGGGGCAGCTGCTCTCCCGGGCCCAGGGCGACCTCTCGCTGCTGCGGCGGTGGATCGCGTTCGGCTCGGTCATGCTCGTGGTGGACGTGGTGACCATCACCGTCGGCCTCGTCCTGCTGTTCCTGCTGTCCTGGCAGCTGGCCCTGCTCTACCTCGCCGCGGCCGTGCCGATCATGTGGGCGTCGTTCGGGTTCCGCAACGACTTCCGCGCCGCGTCCCGGCTCTCCCAGGACCAGGCCGGGGACCTCGCCACGTCCGTCGAGGAGTCGGTGCACGGCATCCGCGTCCTCAAGGCGTTCGGCCGCGGCGCGCACGCCCTCGACGGCTTCCGCGGGCGCGCCCGCACGCTGCAGGGCACCGAGGTGCACAAGGCGTCCGTGCTGGCTCGGTTCATCGCGCTGATCGTGGCCCTGCCGGAGACGGTGCTGGGCCTGGGCCTCGCCCTGGGCCTGTGGCTCGTGGCGACCGGGGAGCTGACGGTGGGCGCGCTCGCCGCCTACTTCGCCACCGCGGCCGTGCTGGCCGGGCCGGTCGAGTCGGTGGGCCAGCTGATGGGCATGACGCTCTCGGCCCGCACGGCGATCGACCGCCACGTGGACGTCCTCGCCACGCCCGTGGACATCGCCTCGCCCACCGGGGAGGCCGCCGTCGTGCCCCCGGCCACCGGCGCGCTCGCGTTCCGCGGGGTGCGCTTCCGCTGGCCGGACGCGGACCCGGGGCGCGGGGAGCGCGACCTGCTCGACGGCGTCGACCTCGAGCTGGTGCCCGGCGAGACGATGGCCCTGGTCGGCGCGACCGGCGCCGGCAAGTCGACGCTGCTGCAGCTGGTCCCCCGGCTGCTCGACGTCACGGCGGGCTCCGTCTGCGTGGACGGGGTGGACGTGCGCCGGATGCCGCTCGAGGAGCTGCGCCGGCGGGTGTCCGTGGCGTTCGAGGACGCCACGCTGTTCTCCGCGACCATCCGGCAGAACGTGCTGCTCGGCGCCCCGGCGGACGTGCTCGCGGACGGCCTCCACTCCCCCGCGGCGGACGCCCTGCTCGACCTCGCGCTCGAGACCGCGCAGGCGGGCTTCGTGGCGGACCTGGCGGACGGCGTCGAGACCGAGATCGGCGAGGAGGGCCTCAGCCTCTCCGGCGGACAGCGCCAGCGGATCGCCCTCGCCCGCGCGATCGCGGCGCGCCCGGACGTGCTCGTGCTGGACGACCCCCTCTCCGCCCTCGACGTGCGCACCGAGGAGGCCGTGACCGCGCGCCTGCGCGAGGTCCTCGACGGGACGACCACCCTGATCGTGGCGCACCGTCCCTCCACCGTGGCCCTCGCGGACCGGGTCGCGGTGCTGGCGGACGGGCGGATCGAGGACGTGGGGACGCACCCCGAACTGCTGGCCCGCAGCGCCGTGTACCGGCACATCATCTCGAGCCGACCGGAGGAGCAGGCATGAGCGCCGCCGACGTGAGCCGCGTGCGCGGCGTGGGGGCCGAAGAGGACCTCGACTACACCCGCGCGGAGCGCCGCCACATCCGGCGCCGGTCCTTCCGGCTGCTCGGCGAGCTCGCGCGGCCGGTCCGGGGGACGCTGCTGCTCACCGTGGTCTTCGTGCTCGTGTCCAACGCGGCGCGGGCGGCCGGGCCGCTGATCATCGCCTGGGCGATCGACGCGGAGCTGCCGCGCGTCGTCGAGGCCGTGCGGGCCGGCGAGTCCGTCTGGCCCATCCTCGTCCCCGTGGGCGGGGCGTACGTGGCGGCGGCCCTCGTCTCCGGGGGCCTGCTGGGGGCGTACACGTGGCTCACCGCGCGGGCGAGCCAGGCCATGCTGCTGAGCCTGCGGCTGCGCGTGTTCCGGCACACGCAGCGGCTGAGCCTCGGGTTCCACGAGCGGTACACGTCCGGGCGGGTGATCTCGCGGCAGACCTCGGACCTGGAGGCGCTGCGGGAGCTGCTGGACCAGGGCGTGTCCTCGCTCGTGTCCGGGCTGATGTTCATGTCGTTCACCGCGGCGTCCATCCTGCTGCTGGACCCGCCGTCGTTCCTCGTGCTGCTGGGCGCGGCCGTGCCGGTGGCGATCGTGACGCGCTGGTACCAGGTGCGGTCCGAGGAGGCGTACCGGCGGTCGCGGGTGTCCTCGGCGCGGTCGATCGTGCACTTCGTGGAGACCATGACCGGCATCCGCGCGGTCCAGGCCTTCCGGCGGGAACGGGACAACGACGCGCGGTACCGCGACTTGGCCACGGCCTACCGGGACGACATGGTGGCCACGCTCAACCTGTTCGGCATCCTGCAGCCGGTGCTCGTGGCGACGGGCAACCTCACGGTAGCGGCGCTGCTCGTGACCGGGGGCCTGCGCGTGCTCGACGGCGACCTCGAGGTGGGGGTGCTCGTGGCGCTCCTGCTGGCCGGACGGCGCGTGTTCCAGCCCATGGAGATGGTGGCGATGTTCTACTCGTCGCTGCAGTCCGCGACGGCGGCGCTCGAGAAGGTCTCCGGCCTGCTCGAGGAGGAGCCCACCGTGATGGAGGCCGCCGAGCCCACGCCGCTGCCCGGGGCCGACGCTCCGGGGACGGGCGTGGCGTCCGGGCGGGTGGAGTTCCGGGACGCGGTGTTCAGCTACGGGCCGGACCGGGTGGTGCTGCCGGAGTTCGACCTCGTGATCCCGGCCGGGCAGACCGTGGCCGTGGTGGGCCAGACGGGTGCGGGCAAGTCGACGCTGGCCAAGCTCATCGCCCGGTTCTACGACGTCTCTGCCGGCTCGCTGACGCTGGACGGGGTGGAGCTGCGCGAGCTCAGCCAGGCGGATCTGCGGCGCAACGTGGTGATGGTGACCCAGGAGGCGTTCCTGTTCTCCGGGTCGATCGCGGAGAACATCGCCCTCGGCCGGCCCGACGCCACCGAGGCCGAGATCCAGGCGGCCGCCCGGGCGGTGGGGGCGCACGACTTCATCCTGGGGCTGCCCGAGGGCTACGCGACCGACGTCGCCAAGCGCGGCGGGCGGCTGAGCGCGGGACAGCGGCAGCTCGTGTCGTTCGCGCGGGCGTTCCTCGCGGACCCCGCCGTGCTGATCCTGGACGAGGCGACGTCGTCGCTGGACCTGCCGAGCGAGCGACTCGTGCAGGCCGGGCTGGAGCGGCTGTTGGGGAACCGGACGGCACTGATCATCGCCCACCGGCTCAGCACCGTCGAGACCGCCGACCGGGTGCTCGTGATGCACGACGGCCGGATCGTCGAGGACGGCAGCCCCGCCGAGCTGGTGGCAGCCGACGGCCGGTTCGCTGCGCTGCACCGGGCCTGGGAGGATTCGCTCGCCTGATGGGCCCCGGGCCGGGCACTTTCGAACGTGAGAGAGGGCCTATCCCACGTTCGAAAGTGCCCATTCGCCCGATTTCACGTTCGAAAGTCCTGCGGCGGGGGCGGGGCCGGAGGTGGTGGAGGTCGCCCGCACGGCCCGGTCGTGGCGGACGACGGCGGCCACCACGGTCCGGAAGTCCTCGGCCAGGTCGGCGCCCATCACCGTGATGGACAGGTGGCCGGCCTCCTGCCAGAGACGGTCCCGCCGTGCGTCGCGTCGCTGCTGCTCCGGCGTGCGGTGGTGGCCGCCGTCGTAGTGGAGGGCCACGCGGGACCGTTCGACCACCATGTCCGCGTCGGTCCGCTCCCCTGCCGGTGAGACCAGCTGCGCCTGGAGGCGCGGCTCGGGGAGCCCGGCGTCGAGGAGCGCCAGCCGCAGCCGCGTCTCCGGAGGCGAGTCCGCCCCCACCCGGATCAGCGCCAGCGCGGCCCGGGCCACCCGCACGCCCTTGAACCGGCCCGCCCGCTCCAGCGCCGCGGAGAGCCGCGACGCCGTCGTGCGCGGCGGGAGTCGGGTCCCGTCCACCCACGGACGGTTCACGAGCGCGTCCCCCGCGACGACGGCGTCCGCCACCTGATCCGGCCGCAGCAGGGAACAGAGGTCCACCCACGTCCGCTCGAGCGAGGTGACCGGGACCCCGTGCACCTCCACGCGGTCCTCGGCCGGCACCGTGCGTCCGTGGCAGGCGACGCCCGCGCGCCCCGTCCGACCCGTGCGGTGCGGCCGGCTCACGTGCACCCGTGTGTCCTCCTCGGCCCACCACGGCAGGACGAGCCCGTGCAGCCGCGCCGCCGTCAGATGCGAGGCGACCCCACGGGTCAGAGCCACCACGACGGCGGCCTCCTCCGGCGGCAGGGCCGCCACGGGGCGGGGGTATCCGAGCGCGGCCCACGACCCCGGCACGTCGACGACCGCGCGGTGTGCCCCGTGGGTCACCCGGCGCAGGTCGAGGCTGCGCAGCCGGTCGGAGGAGAGGCGGTCCAGGGCTTCGCGCCGGGTGAAGACGCGGCCGGCGAGGGCTGGCGGGAGGGGTGCGGGGCGGCGTGGCATGCGGCCAGGATGCGGGCGCCGTCGTCGCGGGCGGGCGTCCGGCCCCCTCCTGTGCGGGGCCGGGCCCCTGTGCAGGAGCCGCCCCGCCCCACCCCGCCCCGAACTTTCGAACGTGAAATCGGGCGAATGGGGACTTTCGAACGTGAGAGAGGGCCTATCCCACGTTCGAAAGTGCGGGTCAGGCGTCGAAGGGGCGGCCCGTCAGGCGCTCGTACGCCTCCACGTAGCGGTCGCGGGTCTTGGCCACGACGTCGGCGGGCAGCGCCGGCGGGGCCTCCCCGCTCGCCTTGTCCCAGCCGGAGTCGGGGCCCGTGAGCCAGTCGCGGACGAACTGCTTGTCGAAGCTCGCCTGGGTGCGGCCGGGCTCGTAGTCCTCGGCGTCCCAGAACCGGGAGGAGTCCGGGGTGAGGACCTCGTCGCCCAGCACCACCTGGCCGGTGGCCGGGTCCACGCCGAACTCGACCTTCGTGTCCGCCAGGATGATGCCGGCCTCGCGGGCGATCGCCTCGGCGCGGGCGTACAGGTCCAGGGTGAGGAACCGCAGGCGCTCGGCGGCCTCGGTGCCCACGCGCTCGACCATCTGCTCGAACGTGATGTTCTCGTCGTGCTCGCCGACCTCGGCCTTCGCGGACGGCGTGAAGATCGGCGGGTCGAGCCGCGAGCCGTCCACGAGCCCGGCGGGCAGCGGCAGGCCGGCCACCGTGCCCGACGCGCGGTACTCGGCCAGGCCGGACCCGGTCAGGTAGCCGCGGGCGATGCACTCCACGGGGAACATGTCCAGGCGCTTGACGATCATCGCCCGCCCGGCCACGGCCGCGGGCACGTCCGTGCTCACCACGTGGTGCTCGACCGGCTCGGCGTGGGCCCCGTTGTAGCCCTCGGCCAGCTTCTCGAACCACCACAGGGTCAGCCGGGTGAGGATGGCGCCCTTGTCCGGGATCGGCGGCTCCAGCACGTGGTCGTAGGCGCTGATCCGGTCGGAGGCCACCACGAGCAGCGTCGCGGACCGTCCCGGCTCGGCGTCGGCGGGCTCGTACAGGTCCCGCACCTTGCCCGAGTAGACGTGCCGCCAGCCCGGCAGCTCGAGGGCCTCGGCCCCCGTGAACCCCACGCGCTCCCCGCTCACTTCGCTCCCTCCGTCCCGGGCACGGTGATCTCGCCGCGCTCGGCCTTGAGTCCGATGTCCGTGCGCCACTGGGCGCCGTCGAACCGGATGCGCTCGACGCCCGCGTAGGCGCGCTCGCGCGCTTGGGCCAGGTCCGCCCCGCGCCCGACGACGGCCAGCACCCGGCCGCCCGCCGTCACCACGTCCTCACCGGACGCCGCGGTGCCGGCGTGGATCACGTGCACGCCCTCGAGGGCGGCCGCGTCGGCCAGCCCGGTGATCACGTCGCCCTTCGAGGAGGAGGCCGGGTAGCCGGCCGAGGCCATGACCACGTCCACGGCGACGTCGTCGCTCCACTCGAGCCGACGGTCCGCGCCGAGCCGGCCGGCCGCGGCGTCGGCGAGCAGCCCGCCCAGGGGCGTCTCGAGGCGGGCGAGCACGGCCTGGGTCTCGGGGTCGCCGAAGCGCACGTTGAACTCGATGACCTCCACGCCCTTGGCGGTGACGGCCAGGCCGCAGAACAGCACGCCCGTGAACGGGGTGCCGCGGCGGGCCATCTCGGCGAGCACGGGGCGGGCCACGCGGTCCATCACCTCGTCCGTGAAGCCCTCGGGCAGCCACGGCAGCGGCGTGTACGCGCCCATGCCGCCGGTGTTGGGGCCGGCGTCGCCGTCGTGGATGCGCTTGAAGTCCTGCGCGGGGGTGAGGGCGACGGCGTCCTCGCCGTCGCAGATCACGAAGAGGGAGACCTCGGGGCCGTCCAGGAAGTCCTCGATCACCACGGTGCCGCCGGCGGCGAAGCAGGCCTCGGCGTGGGCGAGGGCCTCGGCGCGGTCGGAGGTGACCACGACGCCCTTGCCCGCGGCCAGACCGTCGTCCTTGACGACGTGCGGGGCGCCGAACTCGTCGAGGGCGGCGGCGGCCTCCGCGGCGGTGGTGCACACGCGGGAGCCGGCGGTGGGCACGCCCGCGGCGGCCATGACCTCCTTGGCGAAGGCCTTGGACGCCTCGAGCTGCGCGGCGGCCTGCGAGGGGCCGAACACGGCGAACCCGGCCTCGCGCAGGGCGTCGGAGACGCCGGCGGCCAGCGGGGCCTCGGGACCGACGACGACGAGGTCGGCCCCCAGCTCGCGCGCGAGCTCCACGACGGCGGCCGGGTCGGTGGCCTCGACGGCGTGGAGGGTGGCCAGGTCGGCCATGCCGGCGTTGCCGGGCGCCGCGTGGAGGGCGCTGACCTGCGGATCACGGGAGAGGGCGGTGAGCAGCGCGTGTTCGCGGCCGCCGTTGCCGAGCACAAGGGTCTTCACGAGCCTCAAGCCTACGCGGTGGCCCTGGCCCGGCCCGGCCCGTGGCCCCTACGGTGGAGCGCATGACGATGCCTCCCCTCCACCACGGTCAGCCCGGCGACGACGGCGACCCCCGTGACCCCCGCCACCGGCCCGGCGCGGGGCTGGGACCCGGGCTGCGCTCGGCCTGGACGTTCGTCGGCGTGATGTTCACGTGCGCCCTGATCGTCTTCTGGACGCTGCGGGGGCTCGGCGTCCAGCGCGGCGACCTCAGCCTGCCCGCCGCGCTCGGCGTGCTGGCGCTGGCCGCCGTCGCCGCGGCGGTGATCACCCGGTACGTGCGGCGCCGCTGAGCGGGGCCGGGCCCTCGAACGCCGGCCGCCCCGGCCTGCCCGTCAGCGGATGATGCGCCGTCGCCGGGCCTCGTCGACGGCGCGGGTGCGGTTGTCCACGCCGAGCTTCTGGAAGATGTGCACCAGGTGCGTCTTCACGGTGGCCTCGGAGATGAACAGCTCCTTCGCGGCCACCTTGTTCGTGGCGCCCCGCGCGATCAGCTCGAGCAGCTGGATCTCCCGCTCGGACAGCACCTCGGAGCCGCCGGACATGCGCCCCATCAGCGTGGCCGCGACCTGCGGGGCCAGGGCCTTGCGCCCCGCCGCCGCCTGCCGCACCGCCGAGGCGATCTCCTCGCTCGGGGCGTCCTTGAGCAGGTAGCCGGCGGCGCCCGCGTTCACGGCCGCGAGGATGTCCGCCTCCGTGTCGAAGGTCGTCAGGATCAGCACCTGCACCCCCGGCCACCGCTCCCGCACCGCGCGGGTGGCGGTCACGCCGTCCATGCCCGCGCCCATCTGCAGGTCCATCAGCACGACGTCCACCGCGGGCTCGCCCGCCTCCAGGACGCCGATCGCCTCCGCCCCGTCGGCGGCCTCGGCCACCACGGTCAGGTCCGGGTGCGCCTCGACGACGGCCCGCACCCCCGCCCGGACCACGGGGTGGTCGTCCACCAGCATCACGCGCACGCTCATGCGGTCTCCTCGCTCTCGGTCTGCTCGGGATCAGCGCTCCGGCCGGCCCCGGCGGCGACCAGCGGCACCCGCAGCGCCACCACGGTGCCCTCGCCGGGGGCCGACTCGACGGTGGCCTCGCCGCCCACCGCAGCGAGACGCTCGCGCACGCTCGCCAGTCCCACGCCGGTCCCCGCCCCCGGGTCGGCACCGGCGGCTCCGGCCCGGGCGCGGGCCGCGACGACGGCCGGGTCGAACCCCGCGCCGTCGTCGGCCACGTCCACCGTCAGCTCGTCGCCGAGGTAGCCCAGCGTGACGCGGGCGCGACGGGCGCCCGCGTGGGCGCCGACGTTCGCCAGGGACGCCTGCACGGCCCGCAGCACGGCGGTCTCCACGGCCTCGGCGACCGCGACCGGCTCCCCCACGACCTCGACGTCCGCGGCCACGGGCGTCCCGGCGGCGGCCTGCCGGTCGGCGAACCCGGCGACCGCGCGCTCGAGCGCCTCGACGAGGGACGGCGCCCCGGTGCCGCGCAGGTCGCGGACGAAGCGGCGGGACTCGGCGAGGTTCTCGACGGCCGTGGCGCGCACGGTCTCCATGCGCTGCCGGGCCAGGGCGGGGTCGGCGGCGTCGAGCGCGTCCTGGGCCGCGCGCGAGACCAGCACGATCGAGGCCAGCCCCTGGGTGAGGGTGTCGTGGATCTCGCGGGCGAGCCGCTCCCTCTCGGCGCTCACCCCCGCCCGGTGCTCGGTGCGCGCGAGCTCGGCCTGCGCGGCGCGCAGCTGCTCGGCCACGGCACGCTGGCGCTCGGACTCGGCGTGCAGGGCGCGGTACGCCCCGGAGAGCACCACGGCCACGGCGGCGCCCACCAGCGGGCCGATCACGGCCGGCACCCGCACGCCGCCGGCGCCCGCCGCCATCCCGGCCACCACGACGACGGCCATCGCCACCACCAGCGCGGGCCCGACCACGTGGCGCACCCAGGCCTGCCGGGCCACCCGGTCGACCACGTGCAGGACGACGAAGAAGAGGGGGAAGGCGACCCACGCGAAGTCGCCGTGGTGGGCCACGAGCAGGCCCCACAGCAGCAGCACCAGGGCCAGCCAGGCGACCGCCGGACCGCGGCCGACGTCGTCGCCCCGGGCCCACCGGCGCCGCTCCAGCACGGTCCCGGCCAGGTAGACGCCCGCCAGCGCGGCGGTCAGCAGCACCAGGGTGGTGGCCGGGAACGGACCGGACGCGTCCGGGGACCGGTCCGCGAGCGCGCGCGCCAGCCCCACGGTGAGCAGCGCGGCGAACGTGACGTGCAGGGCCACGCGCAGGCCGGCGAGCACGGCGGTGGTGCCGGTCTCGGCGGCCGCGGGGGGCACGGCGGCGCGGGGTGCGACGGACATGGCTCCACCCTAGGGCGCGCCCCGGACGCGACAACGGCCCGCGGCCCCGGGGCCGCGCCGCTGCGCCGCCGGGATCAACCATTCGGTTGACCGGGTCCAGCCGCCGCGGGCGATGTGGCGACCCCTCCCCGCGCGAGACCGTGGAGGCAACCTCAGGACAGACCTCTTCCAGGAAAGGACGCGCCCCGTGTTCCTCGCACTCCGCGACCTCCGCTTCGCCACCGGACGGTTCGCCCTCATGGGCTCCGTGGTGGCCCTCATCAGCCTGCTGCTCGTCATGCTCTCCGGCCTCACGGCCGGCCTGGGCGGGCAGAACACCGCCGCGATCGACCGCCTCGGCGAGCAGGGCGTGCAGCGTCTGGTCTTCGGCGGCGCGGCGGGCCAGGAGCCCACCGCGTCGTTCACCCAGTCCGAGTTCACCGTGGCCCAGCGCGACGCGTGGGCGGCCACGGACGGCGTGGCCTCCGTCGAGCCGCTCGGGGTGAGCCAGGGCCGGGCCATCGGCCTCGAGCACCCCGTGGACACGGACCCGCAGGGCCGCGCGGACGTGTCCGGCGAGCCCACCACCGGCGTGGCCACCACCGCGTTCATCGGTCTCACCCCGGGCGGCTCCGACGCGCCGGCCGGCGTCGAGCCCGGGCAGATCGTGCTCAGCCAGGACGTGGCCGACTCCCTCCACGCCCAGGCGGGTGACGCCGTCGCGGTCTCCGGCTTCGTCTACACCGTGGCCGACGTCGTGCCGACCGAGTACTACTCCCACTCCCCCGTGACGTGGCTGGCGCTCGAGGACTGGAACGCCATCTCGCACACCGCCGACGACGCGGTGCTCGGCACCGCCGGCCTCGTGCGCTTCGACGCCGGCGCCGACGTCGACGCCGTGGCCGCCGCCGGCGACGACGCCGCGGGCACCGTCGCCGAGACCGTGAAGGGCTCCTACGCCGCCCTGCCCAGCTACCGGTCCGAGAACGGCTCCCTGATGACCATGCAGGGCTTCCTGTACGGCATCTCGGCGCTCGTGGTGATCGCGTTCCTGTCCATCTGGACGGTGCAGCGCACCCGCGACATCGCGGTGCTCAAGGCCCTCGGCGGCTCGAACGGCTGGGTGCTGAAGGACTCGCTCGCGCAGGCCGCGTTCGTGCTCGTCGGCGGCGTGGCCGTGGGCACCGGGCTGGCCGCCGCGATCGGCGCGTTCGCGGGGCGGGCCGTCCCGTTCGAGCTCTCGTGGGCCACCACCGCGGTGCCCGCCGCCGGGGTCCTCGTGCTCGGCATGCTCGCCGCCGTCGTCGCGGTCTACCGCGTCACCCGGATCGACCCGCTGGTCGCCCTCGGCGGCAACTGACCGCCTCTGACGACGGCGCCGCCCGGCGCCGTCGTCCCCCTCGGCTCCGCCTCGCCCCCGCTTGGAGAAAGGACCTCCCCATGACCACCCTCACCGCCCCGCAGGCCGACCTCGACGCCCTCCGCACCCCGGCCGCCGCGGCCGCCCACCGCGTCGCCGGCGAGCGCCCCGCCGCCGCGGCCGACGCCACCCCCGCGCTGTCCGTGCGCGACCTCGTGCTGGAGTACCCGGACGGCGAGCGCGGCGTGCTGCGCGCCCTGGACGAGGTGAGCCTGGACCTGCTCCCCGGCACGTTCACCGCGATGGTCGGCCCGTCCGGCTCGGGCAAGTCCTCCCTGCTGGCGGTGGCCGCGGGCCTCGTGACGCCCACCTCCGGCAGCGTGTCCGTGGCCGGCCGCGAGATGGCCGGGCTGTCCCGGAAGGAGCGCACCGCGCTGCGCGGCCAGGAGATCGGCATGATCTTCCAGCAGCCGAACCTCATCCCGTCCCTGACCGCCGCCGAGCAGCTCGAGCTGACCGTGCACCTGGACCGCGACGCCACCCGCGCCGACCGCAGGGCCGCCAAGGCGCGGGCCCTGGAGCTGCTCGAGCGTGTGGACCTGGCCGACCAGGCCGGCAAGCGCCCGCACCAGCTCTCGGGCGGCCAGCGGCAGCGCGTGAACATCGTGCGCGCGCTCATGGCCTCCCCGACGCTGCTGCTCGTGGACGAGCCCACCTCCGCGCTGGACCGCGAGCGCTCGGCCGCCGTCGTGGACCTGCTGGGCACGCTGACCCGCGAGGAGCAGGTGGCGACGCTCATGGTCACGCACGACCACGAGTTCCTCTCCGCCACGGACCGCACCCTGACCATGGTGGACGGGCGGCTCTCCGCGGAGTGAGCCGGTGACGTCGCCGGACCCGACCCGGCCCACCGGCCCCGGACGCCCGGCGCGTCCGGGGCCCTCGCTACCCTGGACCGCATGACCCACGCCACCGTCGCCCCCGCGGGCGAGACCTTCGCCCTGTCCGACGCCGTCGAGCTCGTGGAGACCGTCCGCAACGGCTTCGTCGAGTCCCGGACGGCGGGCGCCGCCGTCGTGACCGGCCCCGACGGGCGGGTGCTGGCCGGGCTCGGCCCCGCGGACGCGCTGATCTACCCGCGCTCCACGCTGAAGCCGTTCCAGGCCGTCGCGTCGCTGCGCCACGGGGCGGCGCTGGAGGGCGAGGCCCTGTCCATCGCGTGCGGCTCGCACCGGGGCACGCTCCGGCACCAGGCGCTGGCCGAGCGCATGCTCGCGGACGCCGGCCTCGACGCGTCCGCCCTGCAGTGCCCGCCGGCCTGGCCCGCGGACACCTCCGAGGTGGTCGCCCAGGTCCGCCGCGACGGCGAGGCCGCCGCCGCCACCCCGCTGGCCTTCAACTGCTCCGGCAAGCACGCCGGCTTCCTCGCGGCCTGCGCGGCGTCCGGGCACGACGTCGCCACGTACCTCGACCCGGCGCACCCGCTGCAGCGGGAGGTGGACGCGGTGATCGCCGAGTACTGCGGGGAGCCGGTGGCCCACACCGGTGTGGACGGCTGCGGCGCCCCCGCCGCCGTCGTCTCGCTGGCGGGCCTGGCCCGCGGCATCGGGCGGGTCGCCGCGGCGCCCGGCCGCGCCGACGCGGATCCGCACGCGGCCGCCGTCGCCACGGCGATGCTCGAGCACCCGTGGGCCGTCCACGGGGAGACGAGCTCCAACACCGTGGTGATGCGCGAGCTCGGCCTGCTCGCCAAGGCGGGCGCGGACGGCGTCCTCGTCATGGCCGCGCCGGACGGCACGGCCGTGGCCGTCAAGGCGCTCGACGGCGGCACGCGGGCCGGCGACCTGGTCGCGCTCGCGCTGCTGGCCCGGTTCGCCCCGGACCACGTGGACCGGGCGACGCTGCCGGGCGTGCTGGCCGCCGTCGTGCCCCCGGTGCTCGGCCGGGGCGAGCCGGTCGGCGAGATCCGCCTGGCCGCGCCGGTGCGGGACCTCGTGGGGGACGTCCTGCCGGCCTTCGAGGCGCGGGCGTGACCACCGGCTCCGTGCCCCGCCGCCGGGTGCCTGTCGTCGAGGGCCACGCGGCGCTGCTGGCGTGGGCACGCGCCCACGAGGAGGACCCCGCGGCGGCCGCCGCGCTGCCGCGCCCCACGCGGGCGACGGCGGTGCGCTTCGCGCTCGAGGAGCTGGCGACCCGCGTGCCCGGGAACTCGGTGGAGGTGCGCGTGCCGCCCTTCGGCGTCGCCCAGTGCCTCCCCGGGCCCCGGCACACCCGCGGCACCCCGCCCAACGTGGTGGAGATGGACGCCGTGACATGGCTGTCCCTGGCCACGGGGCTGACGACCTGGGAGGACGCGACGGCGGCCGGCGGCGTGCGCGCCTCGGGCGTGCGGGCCGACCTCGGCGCGCACCTGCCGCTCGTGCGGCCGTGAGCGAGGGGTGTCCGGCAGTCCTCTCGGCGACACCGACCGTTCGAACGTCGGCACCGTTCCTCGTCGCGGGATGCAGCTCTGCCGATCCCGCCCCGGACACCGCGGCGAAGGCACAGCTCGCCCGTGCCTGCGGGCAGGTCGTGCTCCCGCTGGAGGAGTGCCAGGCCCGGTCGACGAGCTCAC